>WNGE01007895.1_pt1 | contig 12218 bp, 11 predicted proteins | sample 5400651 | NCBI WGS metagenome assembly WNGE01 (sample SAMN13153370, study PRJNA577476) | soil metagenome | isolation source: 60 cm soil or saprolite under grassland replicate 2 | place: USA:California | collected 2016-06-15 | reverse complement strand
AGCCCAGACTAACGACGATGGTTTGTTTTGCGCCGAGCTTATCAGACGCCCAGCCGCCGAGGAGCCCAAAAATTGCACCAGGGAATCGCGAGAAAGCGACAATCGTATTGGCCCAGCTCGGCTCCATATGCCGTTCAGCAACGAGATACAGAGGCAGCATGGCGTACACTCCAATGGTGGAGCTGATCCCCAAGCCGAAGAGAACAACCATAAGCCAGAAAGTGGGCGTACGAGCAAGCGTCCCAAACGCGTTGGATACCGGCGATTCTCCCGGAAAGGCGCCGCCGCGGCCGAATTGACCAAAACTCATGCTGGCTAGAATCGACAGGCCCCCAAGAACACACAGTGCAGTACGCCAGCTAGACCATTTCAAAAACCATTCCGCGATAAACGGACTGATAAAGAATGCCAAGTTAGGCGCAACCTCGTGAACCGCGATCGCTTTGCCCCAATGTTGTCTGTCGACCAATGATGTGATCGTTGCTATTGCCGAAGGCAGGTATAGCCCGGCGGCGAAACCGACACCGATCAGCCCGCAACGCATTAGCAGCACGTTGGTCGCGGCGGCGATGGCCAACATCGCGACACCGACGCCAGCGATGGAAACAACGATTGCCAATCTGTGCGTCGACCGCGACGTGAATAAGCCTGACGATAAAAGGCCAACCAAATAACCGCCGGAGCTTAAAAAGAAAAAGAATCCCGCTTGGCTGTGACTGACTCCCAGTTCTTTCTCGATCGTCGGCAATAGCGGAGAAAGAATAATCCTCGAGACAAAGTTAAGTAGAAAAATGATCGTGAGAAAGAAAACCGGGCTGAGCTGCGCCCGCAAAGGCCGGGGGTCAACCTCTTCGGCGCTGCGGTCTTGGTCTGACGCGCTTTTCTTAATCGCCACCTTTGATCTATCTTCGCGCTGCATGGGGAGACCGCTCTTTGCGTTTCCATTGTTTACACCGCAACAGGACAGGAAACCAACGAAGCAAGTAGCGTCCTTCATGAGAGTCCGACGACTAGAGGATCGAGCGGCATCGTGCCAGCGGCAATCTCACTTTTGACGCCATCCGACTTCTCGAGCATCGCGTGCGCCAACCAGCCAGGAGGCATGAATGTTTCACAATAGCTTACGCATACTAGTGCTATGGGTCACCTTTTTCCTGTCACCGGCGGTCGGTTTTTCCGCATCGACAACGATCCCCATGCGTCTCCTCTACCCCAGCTTCGCCGGCTCCTGGGCGACCGCTTGGATCGCTAAGGAAGCAGGTTATTTTTCCAGTGAAGGACTCGATGTGGAGCTCATCCGCGTCGGCGGCAGCACGCGCATGGTCGCCGCCATGCTCGGCGGCAGCGCGCCGATTATTCAGGCAGGCGCTTCTGCAGCGTTAGCGGCAACCGCTGCGGGCAGTGATGTTGTGATCGTCGGCGCCACGGGCACGGTGTCGCCATTTCGTTTAATGGCGCGACCTGAGATCAAACAACCGTCGGACTTAAGAGGCAAAAAGGCTGGGATTACCACTTTTGGCTCAACCTCCGACCAGGTTCTGCGCATCGCGCTCAAGCAGTTCAACTTAGAGCCCAACAAGGATGTCGCGATTCTCAGCATGGGCGCGCAGCCTGAAGCGTTTGCCGCGCTGCAGAGCGGCGCCGTGCATGTCGTCGCCTTGAGTTACCCGCTCTATCCAAAGGCAGCCAAGCTGGGCATGCGCGAGTTGGTGAATTTCGGCCAGCTCGGCGTGGAAGATATCAACGGGACGGTGATTACGACGCGATCCTTCATCGCGCAGCAGCGCGACACCGCCCTGCGTTTTCTCCGGGCCTTCACGCGCGGCATGCACCGCTATCGCACGGATAAGGAATACAGCAAAAAAATCCTCGCAAAGTACGGCAAAATCACCGACGAAGAAATCTTGGAAGGAACCTGGCAAGACTACGCGCCGACGCTGCAAAAGAGCCCGCGTCCGTCATTGAAAGCAATTCAGTTTTTGATCGAAAATCAATTCCAAGGTAAAAAGCCACTGCCCAAAGCGGAGCAGTTTGTCGACACTTCTCTCGTCGATCAGTTGGAGAAAAGTGGCTTTATCGAATCCCTTAACAAGTAATCATCGTTGCGCCGGAGGAGAATTTCCAATGATATGCTTGAATCGTCGCTATTTCTTCGGCGTGCTTTTGATCTTTTTCGCCGTTGATTTATCGCCACAACTTGGCGCGGCGCAAACCAGTAGTCCTTTGGTTCTACAAGGCGGCACGCTCATCGATGCGACCGGCCGACTACCGATCGAAGATGCGGTGATCGTAGTCGAAGGCAACCGCATTAAGTCGGTGGGAAAACGCGGCGACGTCGCGATCCCCCGTAATGCTCGCGTCATTGACGTCAAAGGCAAAACGATTCTTCCGGGGTTGATCGATGGCCACTGTCACCTGCTCGACTTCGTCGGCGAGATTTATCTTCATCTTGCGATTACCACCTGTCCCGATATCACCCAGAATGACGATGAATGGACGCTCGCGCAGCGCGAGGGCACAAACCTCGGAAAAATTCGCGGTCCGCGCATCTGGTCGACGGGCTCGCGTCTGGTCGGTCCGCCACCGGCTTGGGCGCTCCGCGGTGAGCGCGGCTATTTGATCAAGACGCCGGAAGAAGCCCGCCAAGTAGTGCGCAAAAAGAAGGAGGCGGGCATCGAGATCATCAAATTCAACGAGTACGTTCCCCTGAAGCGATTAAAGCCGGGGCAGAGGAAGCCCATCGCTTAGGCCTACCGATCACATGTCATTGTCTCGACGTGTTTCTGGCAGCCGAAGCCGGTTTTGCCGGGGTCGAGCATCACTGGGCGCCGGGCATGACCTCCATCGGCGATTTAAAAAAGCGCTGGGAGATCCATGAGCGACGTATGACCGGCAAGATCAATACGGCCGATCTGTCCTATTACTACGAGCCGGAAAATTTCGACAAGATCGTCAAAGCGATGGTCGAGAAAAATGTCAGCTGGAGCCCGACCATCGCCACATGGTATCGACCGCTTTCGCCGAGCGTAGAGCGCTTCAGAGAACGCGAGCTATCGAACCTCGATAAGAAAAGCGCCAAATACTTACCAGGGGTGCTGCGTGAGCAAGCGCTCGGCCAGTATGAACGCTATGCGAAGTTCGCTCCCGAGCGGCTCAATAATGCGCGCGAGGGCTACAACTGCTCGCCACTTTAAAGAAAGGCGACGCCGACATCGCCGTCGTCAGCGCCAATCACATCGTTCACAACAACGCGGCAGGCGGCGCGGCGATGACCTTGGTCGGCAACACCGGTTACAACTACTCCGCCTTCTTTGCCGCCGCATCGATTAAGAGCGCTGCCGATCTAAAGGGGAAGAAGATTGGCACCGGTGAGCCGGGCAGCACGCCCGATCAATTGACGCGTCTGGCGCTGAGGAAACTCGGCATCGATCCCGACCAAGATGTGACGCTGGTCCACTTCGACGAAGGCCGTAATACAGATCGAGTTAGGAGCCTTCTCGCCGGAGATGTCGCCGGCATGATGGTGACCGCGGAAGCAATGTACGATCTGGAGAAGACCGGGCAGATCAAGCGTCTCAACCGACTCACCGATCACAAGCAGCTAAAAATCTACGCCGGAGGCGGCGCCGACTATGCGATCTCCGCGGCATTCTTGAAGAGCCGGCGAGAAGATGCACAGCGGTTTATGAGCGGAATCTGCGAAGGTATTGCGATAGCTAGAAAAGACAAGGCGAAAGCTCTGGAGTTCGTTTCCAAGAGCGGCCGAAACCTAAATGCGGCGGCGATCGAATATCTCTATCGGCTCTACATTACGGAAGTGATTCCGCCGCGACCCCATCTAAAAATCGAAGGGATCGAGCTCGCCACGCAGATGTCAGCGTCGTTACTTCCCTCAGCTCGCGCGATCAAAGCCGAAGAGTTAATCGACGGCACGGTCGTGCCGGAGCTCGAGAAACAAGGACGGTGCAATTTCTAGATTTCTGGCAAACTACCAACTGAACGATGAGCGAATCTTGCCAAGACTACCGAAATCGCATACCTTAACTTCATGTTCGGCATCGGCATGCCAGAGTTGCTTTTGATCTTGGGGCTGGCGCTGATCGTTCTCGGACCCAAGAAACTGCCAGAGCTCGCCAAGGCACTCGGTAAAGGCTTGGCGGAGTTTCGTCGCGCCACGGATGAGTTGAAGAGCGAATTCAGGCAAATGGAGCGAGAGGTCGACGAGGCGTCGGCCGGCGCCTCGGTCAAAGACGATCCGTTATTGGAAAAGCCCGCCGAACCAGCCGCAGCGAATCCCACTTCCGATTCTGAGAAAAAGTGAGCACAAGCCAGGGTAACGGGCAGTTGTCTGACGTCCAGATGCCCTTTACTGCCCATCTGGCCGAGCTTCGTTCCCGCCTGATTAAGAGCGCCCTTGCGGTCGGAGTCGCTTTCTTCGCCTGTTTTGCGGTGGTCGACGATATCTTTGCCATTCTTGCCGCTCCTGTGCGGCGTCTCCATATTCGCGGTCTAATGCTGATCGGCACCGCCGTTACCGAAGCATTCTTTACGAAGATGAAGGTTTCTTTCGTTGCCGCCGTGATGCTCGCCTCACCGGTCTTGCTCTGGCAAGCTTGGCAATTTATCGCGCCCGGGCTTTATGAGCATGAGAAACGCTATACTCGCAGCTTTGTCTTTTTTGGTTCGTTGTTTTTTATTGCCGGCGCAGCGTTCTGCTACGCCATCGTGATTCAACAAGGACTCAATTTCCTGTTGCACCGTTACGAAGCGATCAATATCCAGCCCATGCTCCAGGTCGGTGATTATCTGTCGCTGGTCTCCCGCCTGGTGCTCGCCTTTGGCGTCATGTTCGAGCTGCCGGTGCTCGCGTTCTTCCTCGCACGCGTCGGGTTGATCGACCACCGTTTTTTAATTCGCCATAGCCGTTATGCGATCGTGGCGATCGCCGTGTTCGCTGCTGTTTTGACGCCGCCCGATTTGATTTCTCAAGTGCTTTTGATGGTGCCGTTAACCCTACTCTATGTCCTTAGCATCGCCGTGGCTTATGCCGCGCGCTTCAGAATGAATCGTCGGGATCGAAACGGGGAATAAAAAAAGCCAATCGACGGATCGGCCCTTGTGGAAGCGATTCGAAAAGTTGACGAGCGTGTTTAGCTGTCTTCGTTGACAAAAGCACAGGCGGCAAACGCCGTTGTCCAAAGCCCGTCTTTGTTGCCGATGGCGGATTGAGTGATGTTCGAAGTGCGAACGATCTTGCCGGACATTTTGAACAGATTTTCTCTTTCGTCCCAAGCGATGTCGGGGTCGAATTCTATACCGAGCGTCGTCGCCAACATGCTCGCAGCCAAATCTTCCGCGTACTCGCCGGCCTTTTCTTCGGTCTCGCCGAAGGAATGATGCTCGGAAAGGTAACCATATTGTTCCTGATCGGCCGGTATGGCTACTCCAACCGAGGCTGCCACTAATCGGTTCGGCTCGTTGGTACTTTCGCGGTCATAGACGCAAAAAACGATTTCGCCCGGGCGTAAAAGCTTGATACCCTCTTCCTTGGAAATGCGTTTGCACCCCGGCGGATAGATGCTCGATACCAAAACCAGATTGCAATACGCTAGCCCTGCTGAACGCAACGCCAACTCGAAAGACGCCAGCCTTTCTTTGTGGACGCCGACGCCTTTGGTAAAAAAACATTTTTTCGGAATCATCGTGCGCTGCTATAACATGAAAGAAACTAACTGACAAGAATTTGGCTCAAAAAATTCGTTAAAATAGTGTTACTCGACGACCACGAGCACCGCGCCGCCTTCGATCGTTTCTCCGGGTTTGACTTTGATCTCCTTGACCGCGCCGGCAATCGGGCTACGCACCTCGTTCTCCATCTTCATCGCTTCGACGATCACCAACCCTTGCCCCTTCTCCACCGTGTCGCCTTCGGACACCAGGACGGCAATGACCTTTCCGGGCATCGGCACAGACACCCTTTGCCGGCCCTGAAGCTCCACGCCCGATTGCGCGCCGCCGACGCGCACGCGTCGTTCATCGACAAGATGGATACGATAATTACGCCCATCAACTAGGACACGATACTCGTCTTCGGTATTGTCGACTTCGATTTCAAAGGAGCGATTATCAACGATCAACGAGTAATTGGTCCGCCCGGTTTTCTTTCCGTCGACCAAAAATTCGTTGCCATCCACTGCCACGCGATAGACCGACTTGGCGATCTCTTCGATCTCGACGGTGTAACTCTGCTCGCCAAGCTTGCCAATAAATGCCATGAGAAGGTCTCTACGAGCGCCGCCAACCGTGACTGCCGAGCGAACCGATACCGCGCAGCGCGTTCCGCTTGCCCTGTTCGCGCCATTTAGACGGCTCGGCTGCTCCTTTAGCCAGCAGTTTCAGAGTCTGCTCCTGTTCTCCGTGCAGCGCCGCAATGGCCGCGGAAGCGAGCGCAATCTCTTTGTGCGGCAGGACTTCTTCGCTGTTCGACGCCCGGTATTCTTGGTCGATGAAGCCGGTATTGAAATCGCCGGACATGAACCTTGGGTGCCGCAAGATCCACTGGTGAAACGGGATGTTGGTTTTGATGCCGCGAACTTGGTACTCGCGCAGGGCGCGACGCATGCGCAGGATCGCCTCGACCCGGTTCTCGCCCCAGCAAATCAGCTTGGCGATCATCGGGTCGTAGTAAATCGACACTTCCGCGCCTTCATAGACACCGCAGTCGTTCCTCAGACCGAGTCCTTCCGGCAAACGCAAACCCTCGATCCTTCCCGGACACGGCATGAAATCTTGCTCCGGGTCTTCGGCATAGATGCGACACTCGATGGCATGGCCGGTCTGCGTGATATGACGCTGGCGCCACGGCAAATATCCCCCCGCCGCCACTTCGATCTGCGCCTTGACCAGATCGATGCCGACGACCCGTTCCGTCACCGCGTGCTCGACTTGCAAACGGGTGTTCATCTCGAGGAAGTAAAAATTTTGGTCTGGATCCAGGAGGAACTCCAAGGTCCCGGCGCCGACATACCCGACAGCGCGCGCTCCCTGAATGGCGATCCGCCCAATGCGGCGCCGCGTGCGGTCCTCCAATCCCGGCGAAGGAGCTTCTTCGATCACTTTTTGATGACGCCGTTGAATCGAGCATTCCCGGTCGTAGAGGTGAATGACGTGGCCATAATTGTCGGCGAGGATTTGAATCTCGACATGACGCGGTCTTTCGATGAATTTTTCGACGTAAAGACGCGGGTCGCCGAACGACGAAGCAGCCTCCGATCTCACGGCTCGATAAGCGGATGACACTTCGCGCCGCAAACGCACAAGCCTAAGTCCTTTGCCGCCGCCACCCGCCACTGCCTTCAACATGCACGGATAACCAATCGACTCGATTGTCTGAAGGACTTCTTCCTCCGACGTCAATATCCCGTCCGAGCCAGGCACCACGGGCACGCTGGCAGCCTTCATGATCTCGCGCGCTTTCACTTTATCGCCCATCTGGTCGATCACTTGGGGTGAGGGGCCGATGAAAACGATGCCCTCGTCTTTGCAGCGCTGGGCAAATGCAGTGTTCTCCGCCAAAAAACCATAGCCGGGATGGACCGCTTCGGCACGGCTCTTTTTGCAAACGTCGATAATCCGGTCGATCGACAGATAGCTTTGCTTCGAAGGCGCGGGACCGATGGAGAACGCGTGGTCGGCGTATTTTACGTGCAACGAGTCGCGGTCGGCTTCGGAGTAAACCGCAACTGTTTCGATGTCCAACTCACGACAGGCGCGTGCGATTCGGACCGCGATTTCTCCCCGGTTCGCAATGAGGATGCGTTTAAACATGCGGACGTAGGCATGAGGCGTGCGGCGTGAGGCGATAGTCGATCGAGGTAGGGGCAAGGCGCGCCTTGCCCCTACAATTTTCTATTGCCTGATGCCTAATGCCCTCCTCAGAGTGGTATATTCCCATGCTTCTTTGGCGGATTATGGTCCTGTTTGTTTTTCAACATTTCGAGCGAACGAATCAGCGTCGGGCGGGTATCTTCCGGATAAATCACCGCATCGATGTAACCCGACTCGGCGGCTTTAAATGGGTTGGCAAAGGTTTGGCGATAGTTGTCCACCATCTCATCGCGCGCCTTCGCCGGATCGCTGGCCTTCTGCAGCGCTTCACGGAAAACAATGTTTATTGCGCCTTCCGGTCCCATAACGGCGATCTCGCCGGTCGGATACGCCAAATTGATGTCGCCGCGCAGATGTTTACTCGACATGACTATGTAACCGCCGCCGTAGGCTTTGCGCGTGACAACGGTGACTTTCGGCACGGTGGCTTCGGCGTACGCGTAGAGCAACTTGGCGCCGTGGCGAATGATGCCGTGATATTCCTGCTCCGTTCCCGGCAAGAAGCCCGGCACGTCGACGAAGGTGACGATCGGAATGTTGAAGCAATCGCAAAAGCGAATGAAGCGCGCGGCCTTTACCGAAGCGTTGATGTCCAGACAGCCCGCCAGATTGGCAGGTTGATTGGCGACGATGCCAACCGAGCGGCCGCCGAGGCGGGCGAAACCAACCAAAATGTTACGGGCGAATTCCGGTTGCACTTCATAGAAGTAACCCTCATCGACGACCGCAGTAATGAGCTCCTTCATGTCGTAGGGGCGGTTGGGATTATCGGGAACGAGATCCTTCAATCGCTTATCACGCCGCAATGGATCGTCGTTGCTCGGGCGAAAAGGTGGATCTTCCTGGTTGTTGCCGGGAAGAAAACCGATCAGCTCGCGGATCATCAGCAGACAATCCTTTTCGGTATTGGCGGTGATATGCGCCACGCCGCTTTTGCCGGCATGGGTCTCGGCGCCGCCCAAAGCCTCCTTAGTCACGTCTTCATGGGTCACGGTCTTGATCACGTCCGGTCCGGTGATGAACATGTAGCTGTTCGTCGTCACCATGAAGATGAAATCGGTAATCGCCGGCGAGTATACAGCGCCGCCCGCGCATGGCCCCATAATCCCCGTGATCTGCGGTACGACGCCGGACGCCATGACGTTACGCTGAAAAATTTCACCGTACCCCGCCAGGCTGTCGACGCCTTCCTGTATGCGCGCCCCGCCGGAATCGTTGAGACCGATGATCGGCGCGCCGTTCTTTACCGCCATGTCCATCACTTTGCAGATTTTGTCCGCGACAACGCGGCTCAGGCTACCGCCAAAAACAGTGAAGTCTTGTGAGTAGGCGTAAACCAAGCGGCCGTCGACGGCGCCGTAACCGGTGACCACGGCGTCGCCGAGAATTTTTTGTTTGTCCAGGCCGAAATCGGTGCAGTGGTGCGTTCGCAAACGATCGAGTTCGACGAAACTACCGCTGTCGAGAAGGATGTCGAGGCGTTCCCGAGCTAGAAGTTTCCCTTGCTCGTGCTGACGGCGAGCACGTTCGGGACCACCGCCGGCTTCGGCTTTTTGATTGAGTTCGCGAAGCCTGTCAGCATTATTCGCTATGGCCATGAAGGGAAAGTCCTTGGACGCGAAAGAAAAGTCATTCAGTTAGCGAGTGGCGGCATCATAACAAAAGCCTCTGCCCTGTCAACCGAGTTGGCAGCGATGAGGCACAAAGAAACAGGCAAAAGTTGCGCTCCGCGACGGCTCGCGTTACTATTCTAACACGTTAACAACCGACCAACGTTGCCGCGAGCGCGCGATCATGTTCGAATCAAAAAATAACCGGGTCCCGAGGCAAAAATCTGTACCAGCGGACGGTGGCGAATTGAAATTGCGAAACGATCAGGCGCTTTTGCTGGTTGCGGCCAGCGAAGGCGACTCCAACATGCTCTACGCCGCGGGCTTCTTCGTTCCCGACCCATTTATCTTTTTTCAACACAAGAAAACCAAGTATGTCGTGATGAGCGATTTGGAAATCGATCGCGCCAAAAAACAGGCTCATGCCGATCGGGTGCTGTCACTTTCTCTCTATCAAAGGAAGTTGCGAAAGCTCGGCAAGACGCCGGCTACGACGATTGATATTTTGGATCTCCTTTTCCGCGAAAGAGGTATCCGTTCGTTGATTGTTCCGGCCAATTTCTCCGCGCTGCTCACCGACCAGCTCAGAGCCAAGGGCTACAGCGTGCAGATCAAGCGCGATCCGTTTTGGGCTCAGCGCGAAACCAAGAATGCCACCGAGGTGAAACAAATTACCGAATCTTTGCGGATCGCAGTGCTCGGTCTCGAGGCGGGCATCCGAATGCTCAAGCGGACCAAAACCAAGCGCAACGGTTATCTTTATCTCAACGGCGCGCGGCTGACGTCGGAGATGCTCAAGACCGCGGTCAATACCACCATCATGGCCCACGGCTGGCTGCCCAGCCACACGATTATCTCATCGGGCAATCAATGTGTCGATCCGCATCACGAAGGCAGCGGGCCGATCAAGGCGAACACCTCGATCATCTTCGACATCTTTCCCCGCTCCCAGCGCAATGGCTACTTCGGCGATTTGAGCCGTACCGTCGTGCGCGGTCGTGCCTCCGATAAGCTCAAAGAGATGTACGCAACAGTGCAAGCAGGTCAAGGAATTGGCTATCACCAGATCCGCGACGGCGTGAACGGCAGGGACGTGCACCAGAATATTTTGGCTCTCTTCGAATCCCGCGGTTTTCCCACTGGCAAGATCAATGGCAGGATGCAAGGATTCTTTCACGGCACCGGTCATGGGCTCGGCTTGGACATCCACGAGCCGCCGCGCATCGCGCCGATCGATGCCGTGTTGCGCACCGGTCACGTGGTCACTGTCGAGCCGGGGCTTTACTACCTCGGAGTCGGCGGCGTGCGCTTGGAAGACGTCGTCGTCGTGACGCCAAAGGGTAATCGTAATCTTACGGACTGCCCGCAGGTTCTCGAAATCTAACAAGCTGGGAATGAACTGCGCCATTTTGAATCACCCATTCGTAGCCCCAGCTCTAACTAACGGTTTGAACGAATCACATCCGGCAGCGGCGTCTACTCCATCACATGACTGACGACGGCCAGGTCGCGAATTTGATCGCTGATCTCGACCATCCCGACAAACCAACGATCCGTGCCGCTGTCGATGCTCTCATTTCCCTGGCAACGACGTCTCCCGACATTCAGCAAATTCTCCATCAACGCCTGACTGAAACGGGGCACAGGAACTACTGGCCGGCGGCATACATCTTAGGGCACTTGCCGCATCCATCCGGCGCGGTCATTCGAAACCTGATCGAAGCGCTCGATCACCGCGAACCCGACATCCGCTGGGCAATCGCCCTGCTTCTGGTTCGCATCGTGAAAACGGAAGGTCATTTCTTGGCGCTTTACTGCATCCGCGATTTGGCTTTATCCGACTCGGTGAGTCTAACAGCTTTGCTCGAAGCCTTGCACGATGGCGACCCGACCGTAAGAGTCGCCGCCGCCATATGTCTGAAGCTAAGATCGGATCTCGATGAAGCGGGCAAGACTCTTTTACTGCAGGTGTATTTGACGGACGCGGAACTGAAGGTGCGAAACACCGCGGCTGTCGCATTGGCCGACTTAGGATCGCCGGCCCCGGAGTTTTTACTCGCGCTCAGAAAGGCAAGCGAGAGCGACAATGATCAAGTCAGAAAGGCGGCACTCACCGCGCTTGAGCTGCTGAAAAAAAGAAGGTCCGCTTCAAGCGGCAGCTCGCGCGACCGTTGAAACGGACCTACTAGGTGGACTGAGGGGGATTCCAAGGCTCCAGGCCCGAATCCCCGTCAAAGATTCCGCCTAGAGCCTAAGTCTCAGCCACCTCGCAGACAGTACATTTATCATTCATGTCTGGACCACCTCCTTTCACTGCTGTCGGTTATTTTATTGAAGTGATTCCGGCCTGTCAATAAAGAAATATTTTGTTTCAATTTATTTTTCGTAAGCTTTTCTTGCTTCATCCATTGCCCTCACGGCAACTCTTATAATAAGCGGCCAAAGCCGCTGATCGGTTCGCGAATACTGATAAACTTGAGCGCCGCCCACAGCGCAAGGACTCGGAGATTGCACCGCGGAGGCGCGGAGGGCGCGGAGTAAAGAGTTTTTGATTAAAAAATACTCCGAACTCTGCGAACTCTGTGAACTCTGTGGTCGTGAGAAAAAATCCCCAAGACGTTAGTCGATTAGTATATAGGCTCTTCTCCTTCTCGAGTGGGTAAAAATAGCATGAAAAAGGGTTTGAGTACGAGGGAGATTTGACTATTTCAAGGGTCAAGA
>WNGE01007153.1_pt1 | contig 12219 bp, 9 predicted proteins | sample 5400651 | NCBI WGS metagenome assembly WNGE01 (sample SAMN13153370, study PRJNA577476) | soil metagenome | isolation source: 60 cm soil or saprolite under grassland replicate 2 | place: USA:California | collected 2016-06-15 | reverse complement strand
TGAGCGACGGGTAGCGGGGCTCGTTGATCGCGTCCGAGACCGCGATCACCGCCGGCAGCGGCGCCTCGATCACGTCGTAGCCGAACTCCGTCTGCCGTTTGACGGTGACCTTCCCGTCTTCGCGGACGAGATCGACGAGATCCCAGTTCACTCCCGCCTCGAGCCGCGCGGCGAGACCGGCTGCGACGTCGGCGGCGAGCACGGAGTTCGCGAACAGGACGGTGCCGATGCCCTTGTCGCGCACCAGCTGTGCGAGTACGTCAACGCGCGGCTGCGACAGCGGCGCCTCGAGCTGCACGTCGTCGGCGACGTACACCTTGGCCGCGCCGAACTTGCCCGCTTCATCTGCCAGCGAGCGCACGTTCGAGCCCGCGACCAGCCCTGCGAGGTGGTCACCGTCGCCGAGTGACGCGGCCTTCGAGAGGACGCCCAGCGACGCCTTCTGAAGCTCGTCGCCGTGGTGCTCGAGGAAAACGAGTGTGCTCATACGAGCCGCTTCTCCGCGAGGAAGTCGAGCACGGCCTGCGCCGCCTTTCCGTCATCGTCGATCTTGCGGGAGTCGCCGCGCGCGGGCGGATCGTTGAGCGCAGTGACTTCCGTGCGCGAACCCGCTGCGCCTGCACGATCCGCCTCGACGCCGAGGTCCGACAGCGTGACCGTCTCCTGCGGCTTCGATTTCGCTCCCATGATTCCCTTGAGCGACGGGTAGCGGGGCTCGTTGATCGCGTCCGAGACCGCGATCACCGCCGGCAGCGGCGCCTCGATCACGTCGTAGCCGAACTCCGTCTGCCGTTTGACGGTGACCTTCCCGTCTGCGTGCGCCACCTCCGCGGCCTGTGAAACGACCGGCAGCCGCAGACGGTCGGCGACGGCGGCCCACAGAACGGCGCCGTCCGAATCGCCCGCCTGCTGTCCGAACAGGATGAGATCGGCAGATTCGCGCTCGAGCGCCTTGGCGAGCGTGTAGCTGGTCGCGACGAGATCCGCGCCCGCCGCACCGTCGTCGCTGACGAGGACCGCACGGTCGGCACCCATCGCGAGCGCCTTGCGCAGAGCGTCCAGCGCCTTGGGAGGGCCCATCGAGACGAGGACGATCTCGCCCTCGCCGGTCGCCTCCTTCAGCCGTAGCGCCTCCTCGACCGCATGCGCATCAAAAGGGTTGAGCGCCCCCTCTCCCGAGCGGTCGAGCCGCTTGGTCTCCGGATCGATGCGGCGACTTCCTTCGGGAACCTGCTTGACGCAGACGGCGATCTTCATGCGCGGAGGACTCTACTGAGGCTGGCAAAAGCCGAATCGGTTGGTACGCTCCTGACCTTCGGACGCGAACCGGAGCGCCCGTCCCCCGCATGAGACGCCACCGGACGACAGCCCGAGGGGTCCTCTTCGCCGCGATACTCGGCCTCGTCGCCGGGACGGCTGCTGCGGCCACGCCGAAGGTGCCGGACCACATCATCTTCCCGGTCGTCGGCCAGGTGAGCTACATCAACGATTTCGGTGCACCGCGGCGCGGCGGTCCGCACCAGGGCAACGACCTGACGTCCGCGAAGAAGTCGCCCGCGGTCGCGGCCGAATCCGGCACCGTGAAGTACTGGACGACGTCGCGCGCCGCCGGCTGCATGCTCTACCTCTACGGCGAGAGCGGGACGATGTACTACTACATCCACCTCAACAACGACCTGACCGCGAAGAACGACAACCGCGGCAAGTGCGTCAGAGGTGTCGCCTACGCGGTGAGGAACGGCGCCCGCGTCGCAGCGGGGCAGCAGATCGCCTACGTGGGCGACTCGGGTGACGCCGACGGTGGAATGTCGCACCTGCATTTCGAGGTGCATCCCGGCGGGGGACACGCCGTGAGCCCGTATCCGTACCTGCAGAAGGCGTACAAGCTCCTGTTCGCGGCGAAGCCGGGCACGCCGTTCGCGCTCACCCTGACCGGCACGGTCGTGTCGGCCACGATCGACCGGCTCGTCGTGAACGTCTCGACGTCCCAGGCCTGGCCGTCGGGGCTCGTGTTGACGAAGCTCAACCGGCAGATCACCGTGATGGTTCCGGAGACGACGCTCCTGCAGACGCTCGGCACGACCGGAGTCCTGCACACGATCACGAACGTCTCGCTCGCCTTAAAAGGGCAGAGGGTCGTCGTCTGGACGCTGCCCGCGCCCGCGTCGCTGAAGGCCGCGCGCGCCGACGACGGCGCACTCACCTCTGCGTTGATCCAGCTCGGCTAGGCGCTACAGGCCGTCGGGTTCGTCGCACCGGGAGGCAGGCAGGTTCGTCCTGCCGGGTGCCCGTTCAAACATCATTACCCGGTGCCAGGCACGCATACGAGAGTGTGCCGAGAGACGCGCGGAAGTGAGACTTTCTTTCCACAGCCGTGGTGCGAAGCGGGCTGCGACGGGTTGCCCGACATCGCTTCGCTGGACATGTCCCGGTGCCAGGCACGGCGGGTCAAGGTACCGCGGGTCATCGTGCGGAGCGGCAACGAAAAGGCAGCCGGTCGGCCACGGCGGGCCGGCCGGCTGCGGGACGACCGAACTCGTCGTCTAGGACGCCCGGACTAGATCACCCCCATTCCACGGGTCAGAACCGGCGCACCCTCGCGTGTGTTGTCGCATTGCGGCTCGCACCGTTGCTCACACCGGGGCTCGCACTTCGGCTCGCACTGCGAGTCGCACTTCGGCTCGCAGGGAGGCGGAGGCGCCCACCGGTTGCAGGGATGACAGTCGTTCGACGGACAGCAGCCGCCACGATCGACGGTCTGCGACTGCCCGAGAGCGTTCGACTGGTTGTTCGTCTGGTTCGCCGTGTTCGAGGACGGCGCCCAGACGTTGTTGCCGCTGTTCTGGTTGACGTCACCGCTGTTGAGGATGGCGTAGTTGCCACCGCTCTCGACCACTGGTTCGGAGGTCGCCGTCTGGTTGGCCGAGTTCTTGCCCCAGTTCGACTGGTCGGCCGACTGGCTCACGTCACCGGTGCCAGAGCAGCAGCCCCAGCCGGAGCCGTTGACCGTCTGAGTCTGGCCAAGGCTGTTCGACTGGTTGTTCGTCTGGTTCGCCGTGTTCGAAGCCGGCGCCCAGACGTTGTTGCCGCTGTTCTGGTGGACCGTGCCGCCGCCACCGTCGCACGGGTTGCAGCCGTCCCGGCCGAAGCCGTTGCCGAACGCAACGTTCGGGCCGCTCACGACGACCGGAGCCGAATAGGCGCTCTGGTTCGCCGAGTTGCTGCCCGAATTGGACTGGTCGGCAGTCTGCGAAGTGCCCGAATCCTTCGAGCAGCAGCTGCTGCCGCTTTCCGCGACGGTCTGGCTCTGACCGGCGCTGTTCCGCTGGTTGTTGCTCTGGTTCGCAGTGTTCGAGGACGAAGCGTCGACGTTGTTGCCGCTGTTCTGGTTCACGTCGCCACTGTTCAGGATGGCGTAATTGCCACCGCTGACCACGACGGGCCGAGAAGTAGCGGTCTGGTTGGCCTCGTTCGAACCCTCGTTGGACTGCGAGGCGGACTGCGACGCGCCACTATCGGAGTGGCAGCAGCCGCCGTCGGACACGGTCTGGCTCTGACCGGCCGAGTTGCTCTGGTTGTTGCTCTGGTTCGCGGTGTTCGAGGACGAGGCGTCGACGTTGTTCCCGCTGTTCTGGTTCACGTCGCCACTGTTCAGAATCGCCACGTTGGGGCCGCTCACGACGACCGGCTCGGAAGTGGCGGTCTGATTGGCGGTGTTCTCGCCCTTGTTCGACTGATCCGCGGACTGACTCGTATCTCCGGTGCTTCTTCCGTCGACGGCCTGGGTCTGGCCGGCGGCGTTGGACTGATTGTTGGCCTGCGTCGCTGTATTCGAGGACGACGCGTCGACGTTGTTCCCGCTGTTCTGAGTTGTGGTGCCGCTACCGCCGCACGGACACGGGCTCGTGTTGGCGATCGCGATGTTCGGGCCACTCACGACGACGGGTTCGGACGTTGCGGTCTGATCCGCGCTGTTCGACGCGTCGTTGGACTGTGTGCCCGTCTGCGACGTACTGGCCGCAGGCGGGGGAGGCAGGAGCTCGCCCGCGAGGGCCGAGCCCACTCCTCCTACCAGCCCGAGCACGAGGCTCGCGACTAGCACCATTAGCAGTCGTTTCACTGTGTACGTCTCCTTTGAGTTCGGGTTACCTACGACCGTGCGCGCCGACCCATGGGCGCGCACGTAGGCGCCGAACTAGCCGGGGCGGTCGCTCGGGGCGACGTACGCCGGCGATGGCCCGAGAGCCAAGGCGGTCCGGAGCCATCGGACCGCGGTCGGGATCGCCAGGAGGAATGCAAAAGCAAGAAGGCCGAAGAGCAGGAGCCCGCTTCCACCGACGCTTCCGAGAGCGGCGATGAGGCCCGCACCGGGCAGATGTTGTGGCAGCGGTGCGCGCGGGACGCTGCCGGCCGGCCTGTCTGCGCCGCTGTTCGCGCCACCGGACGCCGCCGAAGGTGCCAGAGGCTGAGGTCCGAGGAGTACCGTGCCCGCAACGTCGTGCGGCGCCGATGTTGACCGCTTTGCCGCGCGCAGCCCTAACGGAATCGACCGATCCGATGCGGCCGTTCCACCGCCCGACGAATCAATCGCCGGGGCTGTCGGAGGGCTGGTGACAGTCGTAGCCACGACGTCGCCCGCCGCTGGGACCGCCGTCTGGACCGTGGAGCCCGCAGTCTCGAGTGTCGACGTCACGACTGCCGTCACAGTCTCCGTGACCGGCGCGGCGGCATGAGTGACGGTTTCGGTGAGCGGCGCCGCAACCTGCGTGACCGTGTTCGTCACCGGGGCCGCGGCCTGCGTGACCGTGTTCGTTACCGGGGCCGCAGCCTGCGTGACGGTGTTCGCCACGGGCGCGACGGGCGAAGCTGCAGCGTTAACCGTTGCGACGGCGGGTTGCGTGGCGGTCGCGGCGGTCGCTGCTACAGCGTCAACAGGCGTGCCGGCATGCGCGAGGTCGACGAACGCTGCTGCGCACGCGAGAACACCTGCAACGAGAATCGGGCGGGTCAGAAGGCTGCTCGCGCGCGTGGGCATCGAGCCCTTCTCTTTCCGGGTTGAAACCGGCCTAACGCGAATTGCCTCCGTGACAGATCCGAAAATTTCGCAATTTCCAGCGAGGCGACACCTGTAGCCGTCCCCTCGGCGGTCGAGGTGACACCTGCACCGGGCCCTCAGCCCGGGGATTGAGCGAGCCGATGAACGTGTTCGGGAGCGCCGTCAGTTGTTGAGTCTGTACGTCTCCACACGCTGACCCACTCCCGGTGCGAGCCCCGGCGCCGAATCGCATGGCGCCGGGGCTCCACCTCCACTCCAGGCCCTACCGGCCCACGAACCTCGGCTCGCGCTTCTCGACGAACGCCGTCAGGCCTTCCTTCGCGTCCTCGCTCGAGAACAACTCGCCGAACATCCCGCTCTCCGCCTCGAGATTCGCGCCGTGGTCGCCGCCGAGCGCGCGGTTGGCGAGCTCCTTCATCAGGCGCAGGGAAATCGGGCTCTTGGAAGCCAGCAGCGAGGCCGTCTCGCGCGCCTTCTCCAGCACCGGGTCATGCACACCGTTCACCAGCCCGATCCGCAGCGCCTCGTCGGCATCGACGATGCGGCCGGTGAAGATCAGCTCTTTGGCGACGCCGATCCCGCAGACGCGCGCGAGCCGTTGCGTCCCGCCCCAGCCCGGGATGATCCCGAGGTTGACCTCGGGCTGACCGAGCTTGGCAGTGCTCGCCGCGTACCGAATGTCGCAGGCGAGCGCCAGCTCGCAACCTCCTCCGAGCGCGAAACCGTTGACGGCTGCGATCGTCGGCTTCGGCATCGTCTCGAGCAGCCGCCCCGCCTCGTGTCCGAGCTCTCCCCATTCCTTCGCCTGCTCGACGTCGAGGCCGCTCATGTACTTGATGTCGGCGCCTGCGACGAACGCCTTCTCGCCCGAGCCTGTGAGGACGATGGCGCGCGTGCCGTCGTCCCGGCTCAGCTCGTCCAGCCGGTCCCTCAGCTCGATCAGCGTTGCGACGTCGAGCGCGTTCAATGCATCCTGCCGATCGACGCTGACGACTGCGACCGCACCGTCGCGGTCGACGCGGATCAAGTGACGGGGACCTTTCCCTTGAGGAAGTCCACGATCTCCGACATCGGGGCGCCGGGCGTGAAGACCTCGGCGACTCCGCGCTGCTTCAGCTCGTCGGAGTCCTCGCGCGGGATCGTGCCGCCGACGACGACGAGCACGTCGTCGGCCCCGTTTTCCTTGAGCCCGTCGAGGATGCGAGGAACGAGCGTCATGTGCGCACCTGAGAGGATCGAGATCCCGACGGCGTCCGCGTCCTCCTGAATCGCCGTCTCGACGATCTGCTCCGGCGTCTGGTGCAGGCCGGTGTAAATGACCTCCATTCCGGCGTCGCGCAACGCGCGCGCGATGATCTTTGCGCCCCGATCGTGCCCATCGAGTCCCGGCTTGGCGATCACGACCCTGATCTTCCGTGCCACGCGTCTGAGTCTACGGCTCGACCCGCACGAAGGTGAACGTCCATTTGGATCGCTGCACGGAGGTCCCCTTCTCGGGCGCTCCGTAGTTCTTCCGCCGGGAGGCGGACGCGGACAACGTGATTCTCGAGAAGCGCTTCTTGGTGAGCGTGGCGACGGAGATGCGCAGTGGGCTGGGGACCGGCCCGAGCGGTGCGACCATAACGTCCGAGGGCTGATCCGGACATTCGATCCTGCCCAGCCGGACGTTGCCGATCGGCCCCAAGGCGATCGTCCCTCTACGTGGGCTGGCCACGGTCGCCGTCCCGCTGTTGAACGACCGGCTCGTCTTCGCACACGGCTGAGCCGTGTGCGTCTCGGTGGTGCCGCAGACCTTGTTGACGGTGTTGGGGCCGGTAAACGCAACCGTGCCGGCGAAGTGTCGAAGCTCAGCGCGGAGCACGCGCCCGGAGACAACCCGGACGAGCGTCGGGCGCGTCGTCCGGAACCGAACGGACCGTTCGCCCTCGGACCTCACCGAGCGAAGACAGCCTTCCGATTCGACCGGCGCCGAGGTGTGGTCCCACTCCTGGTGCGCAGTACCGACAATCGTGAGCCGAAACAGATCGGGCGCGGGCGCTGCCGACGCTCCCGCGGAGGCGAAGCAGACGCTCCCTGTCAGCGCTAGAAGACCGGCGTTTCTCTCCAGACGCCCCAGACGTCTCGCAGTGCGTCGCACATTTCCCCCATGGTCACGTACACATTGGAAGCCTCGACGATCGGGCCCATCAAGTTCCGGTCGTCGCGGGCCGCGTCCTCCTTCAGTCGTGCCAGGGCGGACTCTACCGCCGCGGAATCCCTCCGCATACGCAGGGCCTGCACACGGTCGATCTGCTGTTGCTCCAGCGCGGGATCGATACGCAAAATCTCGAGCGGTTCCTCCCCCTCGTGCTGGTAGCGGTTGACGCCAACGATGATGCGCTGCCGCTGCTCCACCTCGTGCTGGTAGCGGAAGGATGCCTCCGCGATCTCCCGCTGGAAGAAGTTCTCCTTGATCGCGGGGATGACGCCGCCGAGCTTGCGGATGCGGTCGAAGTAGTCGTACGCCTCGGCCTCGAGGCGGTTCGTCAGCTCCTCGACGTAATACGACCCGCCGAGTGGGTCGAGTGTGTTCACGACGCCGGTCTCGTGCGCGATCACCTGCTGCGTGCGCAAGGCAAGTCGCACCGCGCTCTCAGTCGGCAGCGCGAGCGCCTCGTCGAAGGAGTTCGTGTGCAGCGACTGCGTTCCGCCCAGGACCGCGGCGAGCGCCTCCAGTGCCGTGCGGACGATGTTCACCTCTGGCTGCTGGGCCGTCAGCGAGACCCCGGCGGTCTGCGTGTGGAAACGCATCAGCCACGAGCGCGGGTTGGTCGCTCCGTACCGCTCGCGCAACTCGTGCGCCCAGATCCGGCGCGCGGCGCGGTACTTGGCGATCTCTTCGAAGAAGTCGAGGTGCGCGTTGAAGAAGAACGACAGGCGCGGTGCGAAGTCGTCCACGTCGAGGCCGCGCTCGACCGCCGCTTCGACGTACGCAAATCCGTCGGCCAGGGTGAATGCGAGCTCCTGGGCGGCGGTCGAGCCCGCCTCCCGGATGTGATAGCCGGAGATCGAGATCGGATGCCACAGCGGCATCTCCTTGGCGCAGAATTCCACCATGTCGATCACGAGCCGCATCGACGGCTCGGGCGGGAAGATCCATTCCTTCTGCGCGATGTACTCCTTGAGGATGTCGGTCTGGATCGTGCCGCGCAGCTTCTCGCGCGGCACCCCCTGCTTCTCGCCGACGCAGAGGTAGAACGCGAGCAGCATCGCCGCCGCCGAGTTGATCGTCATCGAGGTGGAGACCTCGTCGAGCGGGATGCCGCCGAACAGCGTCTCCATGTCGTCGAGCGAGTCGATCGCGACACCCTCGCGGCCGACCTCGCCCAGCGACCGGGCGTGGTCCGAGTCGTAGCCCATCAGCGTTGGCATGTCGAACGCGGTCGAGAGCCCCGTCTGCCCGTGCTCGAGCAGGTAGCGGAAGCGCTCGTTCGTCTCTTGCGCGGTGCCGAAACCGGCGAACTGCCGCATCGTCCAGAGCTTCCCGCGGTACATCGAGGGATAGACGCCGCGGGTGAACGGATACATCCCCGGGTAACCGAGGTCGCGCTCGTACTCGAGCTGCACGTTGTCCGGCGTGTAGAGCGGCTCGTTCTCGAGCCCCGAGATCGTCGTGAACAGCTCCCCCTCGCGCTCGGGCTTCGCCTCGTAGAGCTCGCGCTTCCACTCGGCGGTCGAGTCGGACCGCGCGCGCGGGTCCTCGGTAGTGGCCATGGCAAGCCGAATTCTACGGGCGCATTTCGCCCTCCTGCCTTCGGCGCACTCTGCCGATATGCAGCACGTGCGCACGCTCGTTGCAGTTGTCATTTGTGGCCTCCTTGCCGGTCCGGCAGGTGCCTCGGCGACCTCGACCTCGCAGCCCGGCAAGCTCCTACGCAGGGCCTCCCATCTCTCGGGCCTTCCGGCCCGTCGCACGGTGCCGACCGAGACGCTCTCCCCCAACCGCTACGACCGCCTGCTCGCACGTGACGTCACTCGGGGCTATCCGACGGCGCTGCAGCGGACGGACTCACTGCTCTACGCCCGGCTCGGTCTTGTCACGCGCAGCGTGAACGCGCAGACAGCTTTGCCGCGTGCGTGGTACGACATCTCGGCGCGCCGGCTGCTCTTGCGGCGCATGCCCGTAGCCGGCCGCAGCGTTGTCCTCAATGAGCTCGTCCGCGCGCTGATCGACCAGAACTACGGGCTGCGACGGATCGTCGGCCTGCGTGCGCGTGACCGCGACCGCTGGCTCGCGGCGCGCGGGATCGTCGACGGCACCGCGGCGCTTGCGTCCGGCTTGCGCGCCGGCGCTCTCCGCGGAACGCCACTCGAGCGCTTCCGGTACCTCGAGTCGCACGCAGGACTCGGGCCCGGACGTCAGCTCGCGGCGCAGTTGCGCGCCATCGGCGGTCGCGTCGCCGTCGCGAGCGCATTGCGCACGTTCCCGCGGACGACCGAGCAGCTGCTGCACATCGACAAGTTCCTCGAGCGTGAGCCGGCACTCGCGGTCCGTCTACCGGCTCGCCTCGGCGCGCTGAGTCTCAGCGCGTCGGAGACGTTCGGCGAGCTGGACGTGCGGAACCTGCTGGACGCATTCGCCCTCCCCGCCTCCGGCACGACGGCGGAGGGTTGGGGCGGCGGAAGGCTCGCGCTCTATAGCTCTGGCGGAGAAGAGATGGTTGCCGCGCTCGTGCTGCACTGGGACTCGCCCGAGGACGCCGCCGAGTGGCGGGACTCGGTTCCTCGCTACGTCGCTGCGGCGTTCCCCGGAGCGGCGAAGCACGATTGCCCTCCGCTCGACCGTTGCTGGTCCGGCCCCGGCGAGGTGTCCGCCGGCGTGTTTGGTACGACGAGTGTGCTCGCGAGCGGACCCGGCTCTGCTTCGCTCGCAGCGGCCTTGCTCACGGCTGGCTAACCCTCGACTAGAGCCTTAGACCAGGTCGACCGCCTGCACGTTGCAGGGACAGCCCTGGGCGAGGCGGTGAATTTCTGTCCCCCGGAGGGGTGATTCGCATCCAGCTTTTGTGCGTTTCGAGGCATCTAGTCCTCAGGATTTTGGCCGGGGTAGCCGATCACCATCACGGAGCCACGCGCGCTGAGCGTGTGGATGGAGACAAAAAATGGCGAGCTTCCCTGACCTGCGGCGCGGTTCGCGCTCGGCTAAAGCCGGACGCAAGGTCGCACGCTGGTCCCGTTCGCCCGTTCTCCTCGCGGTCTCCGCCGCGCTCCTTCTCACCGCCTTTCTCGCCGTCTCCGAGCTCGCCACTCTCCGCGGCGGGAAGGCACACGACGCATCGGCTGTCCTGACGAGGGAGCTGGGTCCGCCGCTGGACTCGGCGGCCCTCGTCAGGATGCCGGCACGCATTCACCCGGCGCTCGGCGGAAAGCTCGCGATCCGCAAGGACGGATTGACCGCGAGCTCCGGCCGCAGCGCACTGACGCTCCGCCTGGACAACACCGAGCATCGGGCCTGGCACGAGTACGCCAATGGCGTCGCGCATCCCACGTCCTTCGGACAGGAGACGATCGCGTTCGGCACCAACCGGGTCGAGGAGTCTCTCCTCGTCGATCGCCGTCAGGGGTCGAAGGTTTGGCGGTGGCAGCTCAACGCCGGTCGTCTGCAGGCGCACGTCACCCACGACGGCACGGTGCGTTTCGCCGCCGGGGCAAAGGACTCGGGGCTCCGCATCCTCCCCGTCGTCATCTTCGACAAGGACCACAAAGACGTCACCCCCCAAAGGCTTCACTGGTCACTCGCGCGCGAGGAGCAAAAACAATGGCTGCAACTCCGCCTGGACGATGCCGCGCTGCCCCTGCCCTACGTGATCGACCCGATAGTCCTCGTCGCCGCCTGCCCGGGTGGAGGCTGCTCGACGGGCGTCGCAAGTGCGACCAACGTCGTCACCGTTACCCGCCCGGCCTCTGTTGTCACGGGCACCCTGATGATCGCGCAGCTCTCATTGCGAAACAACGATGCGATCACGGCACCGGCCGGCTGGACGACGATCGGCAACCTGCGAACGTCGGGTGCGGGCCTGCAGCAGCGACTCTATTACCGCATCGCAACGGCGGCAGACACCGCCGCATCGACGTACTCCTGGTCATGGAGCACGACCTCCGACGGCGCGGCAGCGATCCTCGCGTACTCGGGTACGGACGCCACAAACCCCTTCGACGGCACGCCAACCGACAATGCGGGTACCGGCACAACGGCAACGGCGACCGGCCTGACGACGACGCAGACGAACGACATGCTCATTGCGTTCTACGCCGCCCAGGGCCAGTCGGGCCCAGCCCTCACCATGAGTCAGGACGCCGGCCAGGGCGTGACCGAGGAGTACTCGATTGCCTCTGGAAGCGCACCCGTGAGTCGAGTCCGTGCGAACGGCGCAGACGGCGCGCAGGCAGCCGCGGCGGCGACGGGAAACAAGACGGCGACTATCAACCCGTCGGCGCCCTGGGTCGCGCATCTCGCCGCACTCATGCCCCCGCTCGCCACGGATGGTGCGGGCACGCTGACGACACCGACGACAGACGTCTCCGCGAGTCAGACCGGCGGGACGCTCACCTTCACGTACACCGCGGCCACGGGCGGGATGTCGAATGGCGCGATCACGCTCGTCGTGCCGAGCGGCTGGAGCGCACCGTCGACGACTGGCGCGAACGCCGGGTACACGACGGCCGGCACCGGCACGGTCTCGGCCGCGGGCCAGACGATCACCGTCTCGAACGTGACGCTCGCCGGCGGCGCCACGATGACCATCACCTACGGCTCGACCGCCGGCGGCGGCTCGGGCGCCACGGCAACCGCGAGCACGGGTGCCCAGACCTGGCAGGCGCAGCAGAAGGCGCGCGCGAGCGGCACCTTGACGAACCTCGGCTCCTCGCCGAGCGTCACGGTCTATGCCGCCGACGGTTCTGGAACTCTGACGAGCGGGACGAGCGTGGTGTCGGCCGGGCAGACCGGCCGCACGATCACGTTCACCTACACCGCCGCTACAGGTGGAATCTCGAACGGCACGGTCACGCTCGTCGTCCCGAGCGGCTGGACGGCACCCTCGACAACGGGCGCGAACGCCGGGTACACGACGTCGAGCACCGGCACCGTGTCTGTCGCGAGCCAGACGATCACCGTCTCGAGC
>WNGE01009230.1_pt1 | contig 12220 bp, 7 predicted proteins | sample 5400651 | NCBI WGS metagenome assembly WNGE01 (sample SAMN13153370, study PRJNA577476) | soil metagenome | isolation source: 60 cm soil or saprolite under grassland replicate 2 | place: USA:California | collected 2016-06-15 | reverse complement strand
ATGATTACAAGCGACGGTATAACGCTTACCCGGAAGTGGGTCCAAGTCTCGATCCCTCCAGCGAACAGACCAAGACGATCGAAGGCGACACGAAACTGGATGCACACGGATTCGCAAACCTGGTCTGTGAGTCGCCATTCAAAGACGATCCGGCGATCGGTCGCGCCAATGTTTCGTGGCGCGCCGAAGTCACATCCGTTGATGGTCAAACGATCGTTGGCGGCGAGATGGCTGCCATTTTTTCGAATTCGACGCGGTTGGGCATCAAGGCGACCGAGCGGCTGGGGAAAGATGGCGGTGTCAATGTCAGCATCGACGCCGTCGATAAGGAGGATGCCAAAGTCGCGGGCGTGCCGGTTCATGTCGATCTTTTCCATGTAACAACGAAGACGACGAAAGAGCAGATCGCGCCGTTCGTTTTTGTTTATCGAAACACCGATCAGTTTGCAAAGGTCGCGTCCCAGGAGACGAAAACGCCGTCCGAATTTCTTTTTCCGGCCAGCAAAACCGGGCGTTACGTCATAGCGGCCAGTGCGACGGATAGGAAAACAGCACTCGTCAGCGACGAAACCACTTTGACGGGGGCTGAGCCCGCGGAACTTCCGGTCCAAAACGAAACAAGTTTCAAGATCGAACATCGTGCCGAAGCGTTCACTCCGGGCGAAAAAGCGGTGTTATCGATCCAGGCGCCTTTCGGCGGCGTCGCGTGGGTCTCGGTCGAAACCGACGCAATTCTCGACACGCGTCTCGTTTCGTTGCCCGGCAACGCCGGCCGAATTGAACTGCCGATCAAAAAGGAATATGCGCCGAATGCAACCGTCTCGATCTATCTCGTTAAGCCGGGGGGCGACAAGCAATTGCCACAAGAGCGTTTTGCTGCGTCCGAAATCGAGGTGCGCCGACCGGATCGCGAACTAAAGATCGAGCCGCATCTCGCAAACACTTCGGTGAAGCCAGGCGAAACCCTCCACGGCGAAGTGCGGGTTACGTCGGAAGGCAAGCCGATTGGAGATGTCGATCTTGTCGTTTTCGCAGTTGACGATGCAGTGTTAAAGCTCGGCGATTGGCAACTCCCGAATCTTCTCGTCGGCTTTTATCCTCGGAATCCTTTTGCCGTCCGCAGTTATCAGTCGCTTCAGAATTACATCGAAGAGATCACGCAGAAGAGCCTAACCGAAAAAGGATTCATCATCGGTGATGGGGGCGAAGAACCTCTCTCGAACGTCACAAACCTGCGCAAGGAATTTCGGACGCTCGCGTTCTGGGAAGGAAGTTTGAAGACCGGCGGCGATGGCAAAGCGACTTTCGATTTCACCGCGCCGGATAATCTCACGACGTATCGAGTTGTGGCGATCGGCCAAACGAAGGCGAATCAATTTGGCGGCGACGCCAGCGCGACGGTGCAAGTTTCAAAACCGCTGCTCATTAATCCTGCTTTGCCGCGCTTTCTTCGCGATGGCGATGAAGTCGAGTTGCGCGCAATCGTGCAGCAAAAATTTTCCGATTCAGAAGAGGTCACGGCGCGTTGTGTAACGGATGCGAGTTGCAAACTGCTCATGGATGCCAGCGCGACGCAAACTGCCAAACGCGATGCGCCAACGGTTTTCCGGTTCAGAGCGAAAGTCGTAGATGTCAATCTTACCCCGGCGAAGATCCGGTTCGAGGCGGTGGCAAAATCGGATGCGAAAATGTCCGATGCGGTCGAGCTGACTTTGCCGGTGCAGCCGCCCACGATCGTGCGCAAAGAAAGCGTCGCCGGGCCTTTTAACGGGCCGCAATTTGATGCCCGAAGTGCAATGCCCGAACCGTGGAAACACGGGCACGGAACATTCAGCGCCACGATTTCGAGTTCGCCGTGGCTGCCGAAGATCATGGGCGTTCCTGTCATCCTCGAATATCCACACGGCTGCTTCGATCAAATCTCGACCAAGCTTCTCGGTTACAGTCTTCTCGCCAATTTACTGGCGTATCTACCCGACGTGCAGGCGCGTGAGGCGGAGTACCGAAGAGTACTCGAACGCGGCATGAAACAATTTAACGACTCGCTGTTGGCTGAGGGAATGTTGCCCTATTGGCCGGGAAGTGATGCTCCAAATCTGTTCGTCACTTGCGAAGCATTCTGGGCCGTAAACGAATCGGTCAACGCCGGGTTCGAAGCGCCGGAAGGGTTGCGAGATAAACTTGCCGGCGCGCTCAAAAAAATCGTGAACGGGCAAACCGGCGCGTCGTCGTTTGAGAAATGTTTCGCGCTCTTCGTGCTGACGCAATATGAGTCAGACGAAGATTTCAGCGCGGTTTCGCAGGATTTGTATCTGCGGCGAAATGAGAGCGGCGATGAAGGTCGCGCTCTGCTGGCGATGACGCTCCAGCGGCAAAACATTATGCCGCGTGAGAAGGAGCAATTGCTCAAAGAGATTGACGCGCCGATCAAGGAGCGCGCGTTTAATCCAGCGACGCTTGGTTCAATGACGCGCGCCGAGGCAATCTGTGCGCTCGCATTCGACACGATTGCGCCAAAATTTTATACCGCGCAAAAGAAACAACGCGTCCGTGAACGAATGCTTGCGCTGATGGATTCTTCGGCCGCGCTTTCGACGCAGGAAAATCTTTGGTTGTTGCTCGCATTTAAGTCGATGATCGGCACGGACAAAGCGGAGGTGCTCAGTGTTGCCGAGCCAAAAGGCGTTGTTTCGAAAAACGGCCGCTCCGTGGCATGGCTCGATCGCAAGATCGACAGTCAACTGCTGGTGAAAGGCCTGAACAAGACGGCACTATTGTTTTTGCTGCAGGCGGAATATTCCACCGATCAAGTCGATACCGATCGCGTCGATCGCGGATTTCGCGTCGAGCGCGTCGTCCGCAATCTCACCGAATCGAAACGCACCGGCGAGATAAACGCGCCATTCAAACTCGGGGACCAAATTCTCGTGACCTACCGGATCAACACGCGAAAGAAGCAAAATTACGTGGCGCTCGAAGATTCGCTGCCAGCCGGTCTTGAGACGGTGAACCCAAATCTCGCCATGATCGGGAAGTTCTTCGAAATCCCGGCCAGCGATCAACCCGAGCGAGCGCTGACGCTTTCGTACTCGGAAATGCGCGACCGTTCCACACTCCTTTACTTCGACACATTTGACCCGGGATCGGGCACGTATTCGGTGCTGGCACGCGCGACCGCCGCGGGCACGTTCCGCTGGCCGGCCACACAAGTCGTGCCGATGTACGATAGCCGTTTCTCGGGGCTGTCCCCTTCCAGCATATGCGTTATTGCCGGCGAATAATTTTCTTCGGCGCAATCGCCGTTCTGGCGATAACGATGTCGATTTTTTGGCTGCCTTTGCCCGCGAACCTCCGACAGCCATGCATTGGAACTCTTACGGTGCTCGATTGTCGCGGCCGCGAAATCGCCGAGATCGCTTCGCCTGAAGCACGCGCACAACTGCCGCGTCGTCTCGACGAACTGGGAAAGTGGCTTCCGCGCGTGACGGTAGCGCTCGAAGATCATCGTTTCTACGAACACGGAGGCGTCGACTGGCGGGCGACGGCATCGGCTTGCACACGAAACTTGAAAGCGCATCGCATCGTTTCAGGCGCGTCAACCATTACACAACAACTGGTGAAGATGGCTTCCGGCCGACAACGGCGCAGTTGGTCTGGCAAATTTTACGAAGCAATCGTTGCCTGGAAAATCGAGCGCCGCTGGAGCAAGGATCGCATCCTCACCGAATATTTGAATCGAAGCAGCTACGGCAATCGCCGGCTCGGGCCTGAAGCGGCTGCGCATGCTTACTTTAGTAAATCCGCCCGCGACCTTACTCTGGCCGAATCGATTTTCCTTGCCGGTCTGCCGCAAGCGCCGACTCGGTTCAATCCGTGGAGACATCCCGAGCTGGCGACTCGGAAATATGAGCGCTCGCTCGTCCGTTTGGCGCAGTTGGGTGTGATCAGTGGCGAAGAGCAAGCTCTTCTGACCAAATCTGCACCCGTCGCGCGCCGGTTCGATCTACCGCGTCTGGCGCCGCATTTTGTCGATGCCGTGATTGCGCGGAATCCGTCACTGCGCGGCACGGTGAGGACGTCGCTCGATATCGACCTGCAAAATACGGCAGAACGATTTGTCCGCTCCCACCTTGCAGCACTGAATCGCTACGACATCACGCAGGCGGCGCTCGTTATTCTCGATAACGAAACCGGCGCGGTGCGAGCGATGGTCGGTTCGAACAACTATGCGGCAAATCAGGTCAACGGCGCGATGCGCCCGCGCAGTTGCGGCTCGACATTGAAACCGTTCGTCTATCTCGCGGCGATAGATCGACATCTTCTGACCGCTGCGAGCTTGTTGCCTGACACCGCTGAGGCCATTCGCGACGAATACGCAGATTACGACCCACAGAATTACAATCATCGTTATCTCGGCCCGGTTCGTTTGCGTGAGGCCCTCGGATGCTCGCTCAATGTTCCCGCAGTTTTTGCCCTGAGCCAGTTCGGCGCGCGCGGGGCTTTTTTCGAGTTGCAAAAGTGGGGCTTCCAATTTCCGCGAACATTAAGCGATTACGGCGCGGGTTTCGTCCTGGGCAATGCCGAGATTCGTCTTGTCGATCTTGCGGGCGCGTATGCGGGTTTGGCGCGGAACGGCATCTCCATGCAGGCGAAATTTCTCACCGCCGAGCATCATCCCATGGATCGAATCGCGTCGAGTGATGCGACCGCGATCATAACCGACATCTTATGCGACAACGACGCGCGGCAGAAAAGTTTTGGTGCGCATTCACCGCTCGCATTTGAAGAACGGATCGCTGCAAAAACTGGAACCAGCAGCGGATTCCGCGATGCATGGACAGTCGGCTTCGATAAAGAGCACACTGTCGCGGTTTGGGCGGGAAACTTTGATGGCCGGCCGATGCGCGATACATTTGCCATTCGTTCGGCCACGCCGCTTTGGGCGTCGATGATGCGCGAATTGCTGCGGCGCGATCGTCCGCTCGATCCACCGGCGGAAAGCGAGCGGCTTGTCCGGCGCGAAATCTGCGCGGAGACGGGGTTGCTGGCGTCGCGTCTCAGTCCGTCGAGAATAAGCGAGCTGTTTTTGAAAGGAACCGAGCCGAAAGAAGACTCCGCGAACTGGTTCGCGGCCGATGGAAAATTACTGTTGCCCGCTGAGTACGCAGGTTGGTGCGCCAGCACCAATAACACGCGTGGCGCTCACGCGCGACCGAAGGCTGGCATCACAAATCCCGTCGCAAACGCTCGCTACGAAATCGATCCTGTGCTGCCGCGTTCGCAGCAAATGATCGAGCTCACCGCCACGCTTGGCGATAGAGTCCAGTGGTTTGTCAACGGCACGCAGATAGCACCGCAATCCGATGGCCGATATTTTTGGCAAGTGGCGCCAGGTCAATGGAACATTCGCGCCGTCAGCCCGGTCGGAAGCGCTGAAGAAACGATTTTTATCGAGTGATCCGGCATGGCAGAAGATGTCGATCCACTTAAGTTCCTGCTCGAACTGAATCTTCCCTGCACCGCCAAAGAAAAAGCCGGCGAAAAAATCACGCCACCCGGGCTGCCAATTCCGCGCGAAGAGCACGCCGCTTTCATTACTGACGACTGCATTCAGGCACCACCGTTCTGATCGTTTGTTGTCTCTAACCGATAATGGCAGGCTGCTAGATGTCTACGCGATTGCCAGTGCTTTGGGACGCTGATCCGCACACGATCGCAAAGATTGCGATTCTGAAGGGCTATCTTAATGCCTGGTTCCGAGTCCTCGGTAAGAGCCGAAAAAACCAAGTGATCTTCTACATCGACGGCTTCGCTGGACCCGGCCGATATCGTAATCATCCCGAAGGTTCGCCGATTGCAGTGCTAAAGGCAGCCGAAGGAGCGATTAGGAGCCTGGGTGCCGATTTCGTCGCCAGACGCCTGCACTGCGCTTTCATTGAAAGTCATGGCGAACGCTTCAAAGTTCTGAGCGCCGCCGTCGCGCCGTATGAGGGAAATCCCCAAATCGCAATTACGAAGAAGAACTGCGAATTCAGTGACGGGATAGCTGAAATTCGCAAAGAATTTCCTGGTCCGTTTGTTGGAGAAGGCCCTCTTTTCGTGTTTGCGGATCCGTTCGGAGGTACCGGCATTCCCTTTCAAACCTTTGAGGATTGTATGCAAGGCGACACTGCGGAGTTGTTGATTAACCTGGACGCCGACGGTATCGGCCGAATTTTCTCTGCGGCGAACAACAAACGTCGCGATGCTCAATTAACCGAGCTTTTCGGAGGGGAATACTGGCGAGAGGAACTAACGACCGGTGGTGACTTGAAAAAGCTCTCCGTCCAAATCCTCGATCTTTATAAGAAGCGACTGCTGACTCTGCGCGGCGTCAGGTTCGTTTGGTCTTTTGCAATGCGTGGGAAAAAAGACGCTTTGAATTATTACCTCGTTTTTGCAACCAAGCATCCACTAGGAATGGAAAAAATGAAGGAAGCAATGAAAGCCATTGATAGGACCGGAACGTACTCCTTTTCTGATGCGCACGCAGAACAGCAGGTTCTTTTTCGCGATGATAATGCAGCGATTTACGCTGAAGCTTTGTTTACGACGTTCCAGGGTAGGACGATTTCCATGGAGGAAGCTCGTTTCTTCGCGCTCACGGAAACGCCTTTTTTGAATGCAAAGGCGATGCTCGCGATCCTCGAAAACAGCGGCCGCCTCCGGGTGGAAACGCACGGAAAAGAATTGCGGCGGAAAGGCTCTTTCCCGGAGGACAAAATCAAGGCTTTGCGGTTTGGTCGGTTTAGCGTGAACAATCCGCAAGGACAATTACCATTCTGAGATGGGTGCCAAATCACACATTGAATGGACGGAGGCGACGTGGAATCCGGTGACGGGCTGCACGAAAGTCAGCGCGGGTTGCAAGAATTGTTACGCGGAACGGCTCGCTTTGCGACTTCAAGCGATGGGAAATCGCCGGTATGCAAATGGGTTTCGCCTGACGATGCACAAGGACGTTGTTGATCTGCCGCGATCCTGGTCGGCTGGACGAATGATTTTCGTGAATTCAATGAGCGATCTTTTCCACCGCGATGTCCCGCTCGAATTTATTCAGCAGGTCTTCCAGACGATGCGGGAGTGTCCGCAGCACACGTTTCAGATCCTAACCAAACGCAGCGATCGGCTGCGGCAACTCGCAGGGCAGCTCGATTGGCCGGCAAATGTGTGGATGGGAGTGAGCGTGGAAGATGCGAAGGCGCTTTCGCGTGTTGATGATCTGCGAGTTGTCCCCGCAGCGGTGCGGTTTCTCTCCTGCGAACCCTTGATCGGCTCACTCGCTGGCATCGACCTGCGGAATATTCAGTGGGTGATTGTGGGCGGCGAGTCAGGGCCGCATTCGCGAACGATGAGCATCCAATGGGTTAGAGAAATCTTCCGCGAATGCCGAAACCAGAAAGTTCCATTTTTCTTTAAGCAGTGGGGCGGCGTCCGAAAGGATCTCACTGGTAGACTGCTCGGTGGCAGAACTTACGACGAGATGCCTGAGAGAGTTGCGGCGTAAACAACTCAAATAGCAGAGCCGGGCCTAACCTTTGCTCTTGCGGCCGATTTCTTCGAGCAGCTCGATCTGGATCTGCTGGATTTCAAACAGCCGATTGTATTGCTTTCGCAAGAGATGATCGATTTTTTCGTGGAGGTGCCGGATTTCGAGCTCGGCTTTGAGGTTGATTTTGTAATCGTTCTCGGCGCGCAACCGGTCGCGCGACTCGGCCCGGTTTTGGCTCATCATGATGATCGGCGCCTGAATCGCGGCCAGGCAGGATAAAATCAGATTCAGCAAAATGAACGGATACGGATCGAACCCGCGATTCAGCAGAAAAATGGCGTTCAGGATAATCCAGCCGAACAGCACTGCGCCGAAGAGACTGATAAATCGCCAGCTCCCACCGAATGACGCGATCCGATCGGATAGCCGTTCGCCAAAGGTCAGCGTTGTCTCAAACTGTTTGCTGATGTCGCTGGAGAGAATCTCGTGTTGCTCCAGGCTTTCGATGACTTCCTGATCGAGCGTGGAGAGTTCGCCGATTTCATCCTGCAAAACTTCCTTCACATAATCTTTCCGGAATTCACCCAGATCGTCCAAGCAGATGAAACTTTTGTCGTCCCAATCGGGCACGCTTTTCTTGATGAAGTCAGCGAGCGACGGCCGAATCAATTCCGCGATCGTGCCGTCGTGCGGTGACTTCGGTTTTTTGCAGACCTGGCAAATCATCGGTGCGGTAACAGTTTTGCTCATTGGATGTGATCTGGAAGTAGAACACTGCGGTCGATTTGTCGAATTCTGGCGCGCGTTGTTGTAGCCGCCTCGCTGTGTCGAGGCGTTAAGCGCGTTGCCACCCACACGGCGACACAGCGCCGTGGCTACAACGCCCAGCGAGCAGAATGCTCGCGCCTCATTTTTTCGGAAACTTCAGCCCGGCAATTCCCCGAAATATTTTCGCAGAAAGCGCAATTAAAAGCTTGCAATGGTCGGGGCCGATTTGGTAGACCTGCGAACCGTGAAAAAAAGCGCGGCAACGCGCGCGTTAATCGCGATATGCCGGATCGTGGCGGTCGGCGATACCATCATTAGCGAGGAGGGCTTGGTCGCAATTATTGGTCGCGACCCGCGGTACTATGTTTGCGGTGCCGCACATACTTTTGAGGAAGCGAATAAACTTGTTCGACAACATAGCCCTGATGTGCTGCTCATCGAACCGTTTCTCGAAAACCGCGATGCCATCCGCTGGATCAAGGATCTCGCGACGGAATTTCCGCGCATTCGCATCCTTGTCGTGTCACGGCAATCCGAACGGACTTATGCGGAGCGCGCCCTTTGTGCCGGAGCGTCGGGTTACTGGATGAAGAACAGTTCGGTGGCAGAGTTAATGCACGCGATTGAGACTGTGTGGGCGGGCGAGATCTACGCCAGTCGAGCAATCACTGGCCTCGCGATGCACAAGTTCGCCGGTGGTCGCAATCTTCCGTACGGGCTCGATGTTCTAAGCGATCGTGAGATGGCGGTGTTCACGCTCATTGCGGCTGGGCACGGCACCGGTCAGGTCGCGAAAGAGCTTGGTATCAGTCGCAAAACTGTGGAGAGCCATTCTGAGCACATCAAATCGAAGCTCGGCTATGCCAACGCCGAAGAACTCAAGCGCGGCGCGCGCGAGTTGATAGGTACGGCTTTGCGCTCACCGCAAAGTCCCTCATAGCTATCGGGGACTTGGGTGCGCAGAAATCTGAGCTAAAGCAGGTAGGGCGGAGCGGGTGACTTGTTAGGGACAGGTCAAGGCCAGACGCGCCGAATCCCTTATACCTCAATCGGGGATTTGCTTAGACAAAAAATCAGGGACTTTCCCCGATAGGCGGCAGGTCCGGGCACACTCACTGTTGTCTATCTGACAGTGGCTCCCCCACTGAGATTTTCCGATTTTCGGAAGATTTCCGAGAACTTCGCGCCACAGATTCCGTAGAACATCAGTGAACCCCAGAACCAGCCCCTGAAAATTATAAAAATACCATCCCTCATCCCCAAGCTTTCACTTCTCCTCGCGGTCCCGCTTCTTTTGGGATCGGCGTCCGTGTCGACACTGTCGAAGAGCGAAGCCCCGTTTACATTTAACGCTAGGGGCAACCTCAACACCGCACGCTATGACCACACGGCGACCCTGCTGCCCAACGGCACGGTACTCGTTGCGGGGGGACATGGTAACAGCAACAATCCTTTCGCGAGCGCGGAACTGTACGACCCGGCGAACGGGACTTGGACGGCCACGGGCAGCCTTAACACCGCACGCTACAATCACACGGCGACCTTGCTATCCAACGGCAAGGTGCTTGTCGCAGGAGGTTACACAGGACTGAACGGCCAGCTCGCGAGCGCGGAACTGTACGATCCGGCGAGCGGGACCTGGAGTGCGACCGGCAGCCTCAACACCGGTCGCTATTACCACACGGCGACGTTGCTGCCCAACGGCAAGGTCCTCGTTGAAAGAGGACAAGGCGCCGGCGGCTTAATGAGAAGTGCGGAACTTTACGATCCGGCGAGCGGGACCTGGACGGCGATCGGCAGCCCCAACTTCGCACCCTATCTTCACACGGCGACCTTGCTGGCCAACGGCACGGTGCTTGTTGCTGGAGGAAATGGCGCCAGCGGCGGAGCGAGCGCGGAACTGTACGATCCAGCGAGCGGGACTTGGACGGTCACGGGCAGCCTCAACACCGCACGCTGGGGGCACACGGCGACCTTCCTGGCCAACGGCGAGGTGCTTGTCGCAGGAGGTTACAATGGCAGCTATCTTGCGAGCGCGGAACTGTACGATCCGGCGAGCGGGACTTGGACGGTCGCGGGCAGCCTCAACACCGCACGCTGGGGGCACACGGCGACCTTCCTNNNNACTGTACGATCCGGCGAGCGGGACTTGGACGGTCACGGGCAGCCTCAACACCGCACGCTGGGGGCACACGGCGACCTTCCTGGCCAACGGCACGGTGCTTGTTGCTGGAGGAAATGGCCCCAGCGGCACTCTCGCGAGCGCGGAACTGTACGATCCGGCGAGCGGGACTTGGACGGTCACGGGCAGCCTCAACACCGCACGCTGGGGGCACACGGCGACCTTCCTGGCCAACGGCACGGTGCTTGTTGCTGGAGGAAATGGCCCCAGCGGCACTCTCGCGAACGCGGAACTCTACGATCTAACGAGCGGGACCTGGACGGTGACCGGGAGCGTCACGAGCATTAGCGCGATGCTGACTCCGACAGCGACACCCACTCCATCGCCGGGAGTTCCAATACACGAGCAATTCGGGGTAGGAGTTAGCTCTGCGGGCAATACGCCGTTATATTGGGATGCGCTTATTCAGCCATCTGGAACACATCCATCGGTACTGGTTATTCATGGCGGAGGATGGAGGAGCGGGGCGCCACTAGGGAACCTTAATGTGGCTCAAGATATTTACCAGAGCCTTGGCTATAACGTTTTTATGATTGAATACCGCTTGGCCGATCCAGGAACCGAGATGCGCCAGGGTCACACTAAGCTAGGTGAAGTTCCACAGCCAGCGGGAGATCACGGCCCACCCTTCGAGCAGATGGACGATGTGGCCATGGCTATTAATGCGGCTCGCCTAGGAACAACTGCAGCCACAGCAGGCAAGGTGAACGGACAGGTGTTAGCCGCTGGCGGGAGCGCGGGAGGACATCTTGATGCTTGGTTTACTGCGGCTCCCTACAACGGGGAACAGCTAGATTGCGCGGTATCTCTCAGTGCCCCATACGACTTACATGACCAGGCATCATGGGATGACAGTCTGCCGGGTGGCCGTCCATGTGCTCAGTTCGCAGACCCTATAACTAACTGGACCGGGTTGAACGTTCCCGGTACGGATTTACAAATCAACAATCTAGCGTCGCCTTATCGTAGGTTTACTTCGTCGTCTCATCCGTTTATGTTCTTTGAAACAAACCAAGACTCAATGCCTTTGCAGCAGTATGACATACTTAAGACACTGCTTACGTCGCTTGGTGCTCCGTATTCTGCTACGATAATAAATCAGGTTCCGGGTGGAGACGGATGCACGCAACACTCGTTTGCATACTGGGGTCAGGCAAAAGCAGCCGCTAAGGCATTTTTATCTAGCTGCGCAGGAGGCACTCCAACCCCAACCCCCACCGCGACTGAAACCCCAACGCCGACACCGACCGAAACCCCAACACCAACGCCTACCCCAACTGAGACTCCGACGCCTACTCCGAGCCCGACCGAAACACCCACCCCAACTCCAAGCCCGACCGAAACACCAACTCCAACCGCAACGCCGACCCCGACCGCCACTGAAACCCCAACGCCGACCCCGACCGAAACCCCAACCCCAACGCCGACCCCGACCGAAACCCCAACTCCAACGCCTACCCCAACTGCGACTCCGACGCCTACTCCAAGCCCGACCGAAACGCCCACCCCAACGCCGACCCCGACCGAAACACCCACCCCAACGCCGACCCCGACCGAAACACCAACACCAACCGCAACTCCGACCCCAACCGCAACTCCAACTCCAACCGCAACTCCGAGTCCGACCGAGACTCCCACTCCGACTCCGAGCGAGACCCCAACTCCAAGTCCGAGTCCAACCGAAACACCTACCCCAACACCAACTCCAACTGAGACACCAACGCCAACCCCAACTCCGA
>WNGE01019386.1_pt2 | contig 12221 bp, 12 predicted proteins | sample 5400651 | NCBI WGS metagenome assembly WNGE01 (sample SAMN13153370, study PRJNA577476) | soil metagenome | isolation source: 60 cm soil or saprolite under grassland replicate 2 | place: USA:California | collected 2016-06-15 | reverse complement strand
TCCAACCGAGCGGCGCGAGCACGACACCCCAGAGGGCCACCGCCGCGAGGAACGCCTGGTAGACCGTGCGGTGGACCATCTCGGCGTCGTTCCGCCCCGCGAAGCGGGCGACGAGCACGCCCATCCCGCTGAACACGGACATCACGAACGCGATGACGACGATGAAGATCTGAATCGCGACGCCGATCGCGGCGTTGCCGGCGTACCCCACGAAGCGGCCCACCAGCGCGTGATCGACGACCCCCTGTAGCCCACCGATGAGGTTCTGGAGGGCCGTGGGCCACGCGATCAACCAGACGGCGCGGGGGATCGGCCCCTCGACGATGGAGCGATCGAGGGGCCGGGATGGGCGTGCCGGACTACTCATCTACTTTCCGCGCCGAGCGTCGAGGCTCCACGGTCCCGCGCCGGCGGCTGAAAGGTAGAGCCAGACAAAGCAGAAAAGGATGGCGGAAAGCAGAAAAGGATGGCGGGGTGGCCTTGATTGAGGACCGGCCAGAAGCCCTGCGGCGCATGCCCATAGAAATACGCGACGGCCATCTCGCCCGAAAGGATGAATGCCACCGGGCGCGTGAAGAGGCCGAGGAGGAGGCACGCGCCGCCGAACGTCTCCAGTACGCTGGCGATACCGGCCAGGGACGCGAGCGGCGCCGTACCTCCGCCCGGCATGATGGCCGCCGGAAACGCGAACAGCTTCGCCGTTCCGAACTGCATGAAGAGAAACGCCGCGATGATCCTGAGCACGCTCAGGAGGTAGGGCGCCCAGCTTCGCCACTTCGTGACGACGTTCGGTGCGGTCATGGGGAACTCCTCGGTTGAGGTTGAGTCTCGCGGGACCGTGCTGCCAGGCGATCATCCTTCAGGCGCTCCGACCAGGCGGCGAAGGCGTTCGTGGGGCCCCGCCAGCGTAGCTCGTCCACATCGCGAAAGAGCAGTGCGTCGGTCCTGAGCGTTGCCAGGGTCTTGAATAGGAGCGCCAGGTCGCGGCTGTCTCCCAGCACGGTAGGTGGGAAGTCCTCGATGGGGCCATGCTCGTTCAGGAGCCGCGCCGCCGTCACCGGCCCGATCCCCGGAATGCCTGGGTAGCCGTCTGCCGCATCGCCGACGAGCGCGAGGAAGTCGGGAATCAAGACGGGGTCGACGCCGAACTTGGCGCGGACGCCTGCGGCATCGCGGATCTGCTTCCCTCGCCGATCCACCTGCACGACCCGGTCGCCACGGACGCACTGCGCCAGGTCCTTATCCGGTGTCCAGATGCTGACTCGCTCCACGCGATCGTCGCCCGCGGCGAGGTGCGCCGCCGAGGCCAGCGCGTCGTCGGCCTCGAGCTCGATCATGGGCCACACCGCCACCCCCATGGCGGCGAGGGCGTCTTCGAGGGGATGGAACTGCGCCCACAGCGCCGGGTCGATCCCGTCCCCGGTCTTGTAGCCGGCCCAGAGGTCGTTGCGGAACGACTCGATGACGTGGTCGGTCGCGACGCCGAGATGCGTGGCCCCCTGCTCGAGCATCTCCAAGACGGAATGCAGCACGCCCGCGACCGCGCCCCAGGGGGCATCCTCGCCCTTGGTGAAGCTCCGCCGGCCGTAGAACTGGCGGAACAGCTCGTAGGTGCCGTCGATGAGATGAACAATCATTGCGCCTTGGGCACGCATGCCGCGGCGCGCCCGCGGAGCAAGCCGCGCTCCCGGGCGTTGCGCGTCAGCGATGCCGCCCGTTCGAACTCCGCCCGCGCCTCGGTGAAGCGGCCGAGCTTGGCGAGCAGGTCGCCCCGCACGGCGGGCAGGAGATGGTAACTCCGCAGCGACGGCTCCGCCGTCAAGGCATCGACGATCTCGAGGCCCGCGGCGGGGCCGAACGCCATGCCGAACGCGACCGCGCGATTCAGCTCGACGATGGGCGATGGCGCGAGCTGGCCGAGCGCATCGTAGAGCGCCGTGATGCGGGTCCAGTCCGTCTCTTCGGGCGTTGCCGCGCGCGCGTGACAGGCGGCGATGGCGGCCTGCAGCGCGTAGGGGCCGAGGGAGCCGCCGAGCTGCTCGGCCCGCTCGAGCGCCGCGAGCCCGCGGCGCACCAGGAGGTGATCCCAGCGCGCGCGATCCTGATCCAGCAACAGAATCGGCTCTCCCGACGAACCAACGCGCGCCCTGAGCCGCGACGCCTGGATCTCCATCAGCGCGACGAGCGCGTGAACTTCGGGCTCGTCCGGCATCAGCTCCGCCAGGATGCGGCCGAGGCGCAAGGCGTCGTCGCACAGCGCCGGTCGCACCCAGTCCTCGCCCGCGGTCGCCGAGTACCCCTCGTTGAAGACGAGATAAATCACCTCGAGCACCGAGGACAACCGGCCCGCGAGGGCGGCTCCCCGCGGAACCTCGAACGGCACGTGCGCCTCAGCCAGGGTCCGCTTGGCGCGGACAATCCGCTGGGCGATCGTCGCGACGGGCGCGAGAAAGGCGCGCGCGATCTCCTCGGTCGTCAACCCGCCCAGGAGGCGCAGCGTCAGCGCCGTGCGCGCTTCGGTCGAGAGCACGGGATGGCACGCGATGAACATCAGGCGCAGGAGGTCGTCGCCCACTTCGTTGTCGATCGCCTCTACGAGCTCCGGCTCCGGACTCCGCTGCCGGGCGTCGAGCTCGGCCCCGAGCTCCTCGTGCTTGCGCTCGGCGAGCTTGCCGTGGCGCAGGTGGTCGATCGCCCGATGCTTCGCGGTGGCCATGAGCCAGGCGCCCGGATTGTCCGGGACGCCCGACTCCGGCCACCGTTCCAGCGCGGCGACCAGGGCATCCTGCGCCAGGTCCTCCGCGACTCCCACGTCGCCTACGATCCGCGTCAGTCCGGCGATCAGCCTGGCCGACTCGATCCGCCAGACCGCCTCGATCGCGCGATGTGGGTCCGACGTCACGGCGCCAGGAACTCCACCGGACGGACCTCACACTCGCCCTCGAACTCCGGCCAGTGCCGGCGGTGCAGCTCCAGGAAGTCCACCATGATCTGCTTCGCCGCCTCGAGGGAGGCCGCCTCGAGCATCGCGTACCCGCCGATCACTTCCTTGGCCTCCGCGAAGGGGCCGTCGGTGACGGTCACCTTGCCGCCGGCGAGCCGCGCCCGGGTCCCCTGGGCGCTCGGCGCCAGGCCGCCGGTCTGCACCAGCGAGCCGTTCTTGAGCGACTGCTCGATGAAGCTGCCCATCGCCTCTTCCAGCCCCTGCGGAATGGGGCCCTGATTCTCGGCGGTCTTGATGAAGGAGAGGAAGCGCATTGCTACTTCCCTCCCCGCGCGGCGGCCTGTATCTCGGGCGGGAACTCCGACAGCTCCTGCACCTGGCGCACCTCGATGATGTCGCCGTCCTGCATCGGAGCGCGCTTCGCCCATTCGACCGCCTCTTCCCTGGACTTCACCTGGATCACCCAGTAGCCGCCGACCAGCTCCTTGGACTCGGTGAAGGGCCCGTCGATGACCTTGGGTTTGCCACCGGAGAACTTGACGCGCGTCCCCTTGGCGGGTGGGTGCAATCCGTCCAGGCCGAGCAGCACGCCGGCCTTGGTGAGAGACTCGTTGTACTTCGTCATCTTGGCGACGAGCTCGGCGGAGGGCACGAAATCCGCTCCCGCCTTCTCGTACTCCTTCGGGATTACCAGCATCATGAATCGGGGCATCGTTCCAGCCTCCTTCGCGTTTGAGGTCCGGCGCCGGGCCCACCCCGGCTCCATGGATGCGTCGAACGAGAGCTCCCGAAATCGACACGCCGGCCGGAGGCTGCCCAGCCAGCATCATCCGAGGCCGGCGGCTCGCGCGATCAGAAAGAACCCTGCCCCAAGGGCGACGGCCCCGGTGGCTCGTGCGACGCGCTCACCGGCCGGTGCGAGGCGTTCGACGGTGATGGCGGCCGCCACGACAACCATCGCGCGCAGGTCCATGACCCCGAGACCCAAGAGGATCGCCATCAGACCGACGTTGCACTTGGCGCAGTGGAGGCCGAGGCGCAGGCCGTGTCGCCAGGCGGTGCCGGCGTCGGCCGGTACACGGTCGCGCCCGGCCTCCCGGCAACAAGCGAGGTGATGCGCTTTCCACGTGGTGAATTGGAGGGAGCCGGCTAACAATACAACCAGACCGACCGTGATCGGTGTGGCGCGCGCCAGCGCTGCGCTCAGCGGAAAGACGGCCATTCCGAACACGGTCCAGACGAAAAAGTAGCCCACGCCCACGAGCGCGGTCAGCCGGCCGAGGCCGGCCTGGTGGTAGCGCCGCAGCGTCGGGACCAGGGACGGCAGCATCATCGCCACCATCATCACGACCCACATCCCCAGGAACGACGCGGCGGCGCCCAACCAACCGGACATCGGCATGTCGCTCATCCCTTGGGGTACTCGTCGTGGCGGCGCCACCAGAAGCCGGTCTCGTTGCGCCCCTTGGGGGCGCGGTCGAGCCACTGGTACATGCTCCACAGGCCGTCCACGCCGCGCGCATAGGCGGAATAGGTGTGGTAGACCACGCCGTCCTCGAGCGCGAACGCGCTCAGGCCCTGCCGCTCACGGATGAACGTCGGCCAGTCGGTGCCGGTCGTGGCTGCGATCTCGGCGGGCGGCCCCTGCTTACCGGCCTCCAGCAACGACCTCTGGTCCTCGGGGCGGAAGTTGTATTCAACGACGTTCGACCGCTGCTGCTCCTCAGTCCACGCCGTATGCAAGTCGTAGCTGAAGTCGTTTCCGGAGGACGACGCCCAGGGGAAGCTCCACCCCATGCGCCGCTTGTACGCCTGCAGCTTCGCGAGCGGCGCCCGCGACACCGCCGCCAGCGTGACGTCGTGGTTCGCGAGGTGGACGACGGAGCCGTTGAACCCGTCCGCGATCGCCGAGCACGATGGACAGCCGGCCTTATAGTCGGGCCCGAACATGAAGTGGTAGATGAGGAGCTGCGAACGCCCACGGAAGAGGTCGGCCAGCGCGGCGCTGCCCTCGTCGGTATCGAACTTGTACTGCTTGTCGATCCGGACCCAGGGCAGCTCCTGCCGGAGCCGCGCCAGCTCGTCGCTGCGGCGCGTCAGCTCTTTCTCCGCCTCGAGCAGCTCGAGCCGGGCGGCAAGCCACTGTTCACGGGTCCCCGTCTTGTGCTTCGTCATCGCTGTTGTCTCCCTCAACCGTTTGGTTTGGTTTTAAGGCGCGTAGCCGCTCTCGCGCAGGACCGCGACCGGATCACGTAACTCGAGTAGGTCGCGCACCGCCGCGCGTTTATCGGCGGCGCGCGCGTAATACGCGGCAGCGATGCGGTACCCCACCCAGTACCCAATGTCGACAGCGCCGTGGTTTTTGTCCGGCGGCACCCCGCCGTTGTACATCCACGTGCGGATCGTCGAGTCCGTCGCCATTTCGTCCCGGAAATCGATCCAGACTTCCCGCTCGTGGGCGCGACCGTAGATCTGACGCGGTGTGTTTGCCGCCCATGGTCCTACCGCGAGCTCGGAGAGGAAATCGGCGATGCCCTCGCCGAGGGACTGGCGCAGCAAGGTGTTGCGCTGCCCTTGGGGCCGCGGCTGCTGCTGCGTGTGCACCGCCTCATGTACCACGAGCCCGACGATCGACTGGAAGTTGTTCGATCGCGTCGCGACGCGCGCCCACTCGGAGAGCTCGTCGCGCGGCGTGCCCGAGTCGCTCGCGTACTGCTCCGTCCCAATGAGCATGCCGCTCCGCGCGGTGGTGCCGCCGGTCGAGAGCGTGCCGATCAGGAAGTAGATATTGGGGAAACGAGCTCCGGGACGCCGCCGACTGCTCGGCGAATGGCGCGACCGCGCGTTCGAGGGAGTCTCGACCGAGGGAGTCTCGACTCAGCGAATCGAGGTGACCAGCCGTCCACCCCGCGGCGATCATTCGGGCCTTCACAGTGTCGCGGTTCATGAGCCGCACGCGCATCCAGTCGCGCAGTCCGGGGGAGCCAGGCTGGAGGTAGATTGTGCGGAAGATGGGCACCCGCTCGGTGTTGTCCTTACCCGCGGCGAGATCGTAGGCGCGCCAGAAATTGGGGATGTCGCGCGTCACGAGCGCAACGGAATCGACAGGTGTCTGTACGGCCAAGAAAACTGCGAGCAGCAACATTGTCATCGCTCTTCTCCGCTCTCTTGTTCGACGAACGCCCGCAAGCGTTCGGCCGCGTCGTCCCATTGCGCGGCGATGTGGTCGAGGTACTGCTTGGCTTTCTCCAGGCGTTTGCGGTTAAGGTCCCAGACCTGCTCCCGCCCACGGCGGGCGTGGCGCACCAGCCCCACGTCGCCGAGGGCGTGGAGGTGGCGCGTGATCGCCTGACGCGTCACCCCGGTCCCTTCACTGAGACGAGTAATCGACAGCGGCCCGCCGGCGGACAGGCGTCCCAGTAGGCGGAGCCGAGTCGCGTCGCCCAGCGCGGCGAACAGGGGTACCGCGTCGGGGGGGGGCTGCAGCGCGGCGGCGCTGCGTTTACTCGACATATTGCGCGAGGTGCTTGATCTGGCCGGTCCACCCGTTGTCGTTCATGCGGAACGCTTCGGCGCGACGCGTGAGCGGGATGCGATCGAACCCCGACTCGACAATCGTGAGCGCGGTGCCGCCCTCGGTTTCCTCGAGCGTGAACTCGACCAGCGTGGTGGGCTCGGCGGAGTAGTCGACGGCGGGGTCGACGGCGTAGGGGTGCCAGCGATACGCGAAGTACCGCTCCGGGTCGATGCGCTCGACCAGCATTTCCAATGTCACGTGCTCGTAGCCCGGTATGGCCATCCTGCCCCGGATCGGCCTGCCCTCGGTAAAGGCGCCGTCGAGTTTGACGCGGAACCAGGTTCCAAACTCTGCCGCGTTCGTGAGGGCGCGCCACACGCGCGGGCGGGCGGCGCGGAGCACGACCCGTTTTTCGATCCGATCGGTGCTCACCGTGTCGTTGGGCGCTGGGGTGTTGACTGCCATGGGTCGATTCCCTCCGCAACCAGGTAGAAAGGCGGTTCGGTGATATGCAACATTCGTGTTGCGCATTATACCCGCCGTTCCTGTTAAATGCAACCCCGATGTTGCACTTCTTTGGGTGGGAGCGCAACGAAAAAGCCCCACAGCGAAAGTCGCTGCAGGGCCTGATCTTCACTCAGTCGGGACGGCAGGAATGACTAGGTCTTCCACCCGTGCCGCCGCGCGACCTCGCGCAGCTCCGCCCAATGGCCGCGCGCGGTGAGGGGACGGGACGTCGAGAGGCCCGGCAGCCGGACGGGACAGAAGCCTCCCGTGACGTCGGGGACGGCGTAGACCGGCGGCGGGGCGGGGTCCGCCTGGGTGAAGTCGAGCTCGTCGGCCAGGTTGTTCGCCGTCGCGTCACGCACGGTGAGGGGATTCAGCCCCCACCGCCACTCGATCATTCGCAGCACGGACGTGTGGTCGTACAAGGCGTGCGACGTATACGCCCGGCGCGCGAAGGGTGACACGAGAAGCGTGGGCGTGCGAAAGCCGCGCCGGCCGTCCGCGTTGCCCGCCGCCAGGTCGGCCGGGGGAATCGGCGCCACGGCCGGCGGGACGTGATCGAAGAATCCCCCCCATTCGTCGAAGTTGATGACGAGGACGGTGCGACCCCACGCGGGGCTCTGCGTCACCGCCCGATAGATGCGGTTCATCATTGCCTCGCCGGCGCGCACGTCGCCGAAGGGATGGTCGTCCGCCCCCGTCCCGGTCAGCTCCTGCAGGAAGCTCCCGTCCACGAACGCGACGTGCGGGAGACTGCCGGCGGCGCAGGCAAAGTAGAACGCGTCGATGGGGCGACTGATCGGCAGGTACTTGGCGCCCCATAATCCCAGGAACGGCACATCGCTGAAATAGTACCGGGCCGACACTCCGCGCGCGGCCAGCCGGTCCCAGATCGTCGGCAGCAGCGAGATCGTGGCGGTGTTGGCGATGCGATCCGTCTGGCCGGCGTGCTGGTAGATGCGATTGGGGAACGTCGGGCCGAGGATGGAACAGAAGTACTGATCGAAGGACGTCCAGTCGGGCACCGCGTGGCCGAGGAAAGCGAGGTCTTCCTGGCGGTAGTAGCCGATGGAGAAGACGTCGTTGGCGCGCAGCCACCCGTCGCAAGCGCCGTCGTCGTACTCCACCCGTCCCCCCGCGTAGGAGTGATCGGGGTCGGCGTAACCGCAGCCCTGAAAGTCCGGAGCCAGTGGGAACGTCGCGTGGGGAGCGCCGCCGGCATCGCTGTAGGTCAGCCCCGCCTGCCGGCCGTCGGCACCCGGGAGCCAGCCGAGGAAATGGTCGAACGAGCGGTTTTCCATCATGAAGACGACGATGTGCTCGATCCCGGTGGTCGCCGGGTCGGGCAACTCGGCCTGCAAGAGCGGGGCGGGCGGCGGTGTGGCGATCCAGGAGTCGCGGCAGCCGAGCGCCACGGCGCCGGCCGCGGTGGCGGTGCTCGACAAAAACCGGCGGCGGGACATCGACATGGACATGGGGCCTCCCTAGGGGGCCGGGTTGAGAGCCAGCACGGTGGCCAGCCACGCGTACTGCCCGTTGTCGAAGTAATAGGTCCACTGCGGGTGCAGAGAAGTCGCCCCCGCCGCGACGGCGTATACGCCATCGGCCACCATGAACGGGTCGCCCATCCCGCCGCCGATGTCGGTGAATGGCGCCAGGGGCTTGTCGCTGAAGAACAAGCCGTTCGACATCGAGACGGCATAGACCAGGGCGCCTGCGCCGACGCTCAGGGCGCCGGGATCGGCGGGCGTGATCCCCGTGCCGACCCCCGTAGTGGACTGCGATCCCGCCAACGCATTGGCATACGTCGGGTCGACGCCGCGGTACGCGGAGAGCAGCAGGCCGCCGTCGGGCGGCGTTTGCGACAACCTCGCCTGGACCGCATAGACCACGTTGGGATCTGGGTTGGGCTCGGCGAAGCCCTGGATGTTGGTCGCAACGTAGGTCGCCATCGAAACGCCGCCCCTTGTGACGGACTGGACGAGGTGGAAGGTGTTGCCGACGGGGGTGCGCTCGGTGTTGGTCATGAAGTCGCTGACCGAGACGATCGTGGCCGGGCCGACCCAGAAGATGGTCGCGATCACCGCGTCGCCGAGGCGCGGGTTGGTGGGATTGAACCCCTTCGCCAGGACGGACGTGTCCCGCTCATTGAGCGTGCCGTTGAACTGATCGAGGGCGATCCGGGGCGAGGTGGACGAGGCGATCACGCTGTGGGATATCGAATTCATCGCCCCCTGATCGTCGGTGACCTGGAGCGTCACGGTGTATGTGCCGCTGGCCCCGTAGGTGTGACCCGGATTCTGGGCGGCCGAGATCGCGCCGTCGCCGAACGTCCAGCTGTAGGCGCTGATGGACCCGTCGGGGTAGGTACTGGTGCTCGTGAAGGTGCAGGTGAGCGCACTGCAGCTCGACGTGAAGGCGGCGACGGGTGGCTGATTCGCCGGCGTGATCGTCACGTCGTGCGAGATCGCGTTGGTTGCGTTCTGGTTGTTCGTGACCGTGAGCGTGACCGTGTACGTGCCTCCGGCCGCATAGTCGTGCGACGGATTCTGGACTGCCGCTGTCCCCCCGTCGCCGAACGTCCAGCTGTAGGCGCTGATAGAACCGTCGGGGTCGCTGCTCGTGCTCGTGAAGCCACAGGTGAGCGCGCTGCAGCTGGAGGTGAACGCGGCGACCGGTGGCTGGTTCGCCGCCGCAACGGTAAGCGGCTGCGACGTCGTGTTGGTCGCCCCCTGGTCGTCCGTGACCGTCAAGGTGACGGGGTAGGTGCCTGCCACACCGTAGTCATGAGACGGATTCTGCACTGGCGACATCTGCCCGTCGCCGAAGTCCCAGTGGTAGGTGCCGATAGAGCCGTCGGGGTCGCTGCTCGTGCTCGTGAGGCCGCAGGACAAGGCGCTGCAGCTCGAGGTGAACGCGGCGACCGGCGGCTGGTTGGACGACCCCGCCGGTTTAAGCTCGAGAACCGTGGCGAGCCACGTGGTCGGCGAGGTGAACGACCAGCCCCATGTGGGATCGACCGAGGTCGCGCTCGATTCCACCTTGTACTCGGCGTCGAATTGCAGCGGCGGCGAGCTCATCTGGTTGTTGGTGATGTACGTGAATCCCGCGGGCGGCGTGCGTCCCGCGAGGCCTTCGGACGTCATCGAGGCGGCGTAGACGAGCGCACCCGTGCCAACCGCGATCGCGCCGGGATGGGCCATCGTGGGCGTGGTCGATCCGGATCCGGTCGCCGAGCGGTGCGCGCCCACCGCCTGGGCGAACACGGGGTTCCCGCCGGTATAGGCGGAGACCAGCGTTCCCCCGCCCGCCACCGAGGTGGAGAGATGCGCCGTGATCAGCAGCTCTTCCCCGAGTGCCTGTTTGGGGGAGGGAAAGTTCTGGACGTTGGTGGCGACGTACGTGGCCATCGAGATGCCGCCGGCCGTGACGTACTCCACCAGGTGGTACGTATTGCCGACGTGCTTCCCGGTCCACAGGTCGTCGGATACTGAATCGATGACGTTGGTCGAACCAGTCCACTGGAAGGTCGCGACCACGGTGCTGCCGAGGGGCGGATTCTCGGGGTTGAATTCCTTACTCAGCTCGGTGCCGCTCTGGGGCATCGTGCCGTTGGATCCCCACAACGCGAGGCTCGACGCCGTCACTTCAGCGAGGAGCCCAGGAGTGCCGGCCGTGGGGCTCGGGGGAGTGACCGCGTCGGAGCAGCCCGCGGCGAGCAGGGCGACGGCGAGGAGCCGCTTGGACGTAGTCCTGCCTCCATGTGGAGAAGGCGCCACGTGGTGCAGGTCGCAAAGTTCGCGCCGCGCTCGGAGGCGTTACTGCCCGTTCGGGCTGGGTGGGCCCGGGCGATTTGGTGTCAGACCGGTGCAACGGGCGTTGCGGGCTCCTAACAAAACCTTGATGCTCTACGCCGCCGGGCATGCACGGAGACTGAGCCGATGAAACATCATCAGCACCACGAACGCTCTCGGGCCTCGGCTGTCGTGGCACCCGCCGAAAAACTCCACGCGCCATATGGGCACGCCGTACACGGGGCGCACATGGTCCAGGACATGCTGCGGCGCTTCATCGGGTCGGCGATCCTCACCATCCCGATCGTCCTCTACTCACCGCTTGGCACCTCGCTCGTCGGCCGCGAGCTCACGTTGCCATTTGGGCTGTCGCCCGGGCCCCTGAATTTCGTCCTGACCTCGATCGTCGTCTGGTGGGGCGGGTGGCCATTCGTGTCGTCCGCGGCGCGCTCGCTGCGACAGGGCGAGCTCACGATGATGACCCTGATCGCGACCGGCATCCTTGTGAGCTACGTGTACTCGGCCGCAGTCACGTTCGGGGTGCCGGGCGAGCCGTTCTACGATGCCGCGGCGATGCTGACCGCCTTCAGCCTCCTCGGCCACTGGCTGGAGATGCGAAGCCGCTTCGCCACCGGCCTGGCGGTCGAGGCACTGCTCAACCTCGCCCCGCCCACCGCGCGACGGGTGCGCGATGGGCAGGAGGAGGAGGTGCCGCTCGAAGTCGTCGTGGCGGGCGACATCCTTGTCGTTCGGCCCGGCGACACCATCGCGGTGGACGGCGTCGTGACCGAGGGGTCGAGCTACGTTGATGAATCGATGCTCACCGGAGAGCCGCTGCCGGTCGCCAAGGGACCTGGCGAGGAGGTCGTGGGCGGGACGCGCAATCAGCAGGGGGCGTTCCGGTTCCGCGCAACCAGGGTCGGAGCTGACACGGCGCTCGCTCGCATCGTCGCCATGGTCCGGGAGGCGCAGTCCTCGAAGGCGCCGGCGCAGCGCCTGGCGGACCTCGCCGGTAAGTATCTGGTGATCGTGGCGCTCGCGGCCGGAGTCGTCACGTTCGCTGCCTGGCTGCTATTTGGGCACCAAGGTGCCTCCTTCGCGCTATCAGCTGCAGTAGCGGCTATCGTGATCGCCTGTCCGGACGCGCTCGCGCTCGCGACGCCGACGGCGATCATGGTCGGCGTGGGGCGGGCAGCCCGTGCCGGGGTGCTCTTCCGGAACGCCACGGTTCTTGAGGCGGCTGCCCGTGTGGATACCGTCGTCTTCGACAAGACCGGGACGCTCACCGAAGGCCGGCCGTCAGTGACGGATGTAATTCCCGCGGGAGGCGTGGCAGAGGCAGAGATTCTCGGGCTCGCGGCCGCAGCCGATGCGCAGTCCGAGCACCCCATCGCCACGGCTGTTGTCGAGGCCGCCAAGAAACGTGCGCTCGCCGTCGATCCGGTCTCCCACTTCGAAG
>WNGE01007152.1_pt1 | contig 12221 bp, 8 predicted proteins | sample 5400651 | NCBI WGS metagenome assembly WNGE01 (sample SAMN13153370, study PRJNA577476) | soil metagenome | isolation source: 60 cm soil or saprolite under grassland replicate 2 | place: USA:California | collected 2016-06-15 | reverse complement strand
GGCTTCGTGGTCGATCCAGCCGACCAGAAGGTGACCCACGTCCTGCTCAAGGAGGGCCACCTGTGGGGCCGCAGGCAGGTAGCCATCCCGGTCAGCGCCGTCGCGTCTGTCGACGCTGGGATCCGGCTCAACATCACGAAGCAGCAGGTCGAGGATCTGCCGCCACTCGGCCACACCGGATGATGGAAGACGTGACGCGCCGGGGATGGCTGCGGCCCGGGGGCCCGCTACGGACATCCCAGGGGGCTGCGATCGCCGGGATCATCTTCGGCTTGTTCCTGATCACGGCGCTGGTGCTGCTCCGGGTCTCGGTCCCGGCCCGTCCCGAGATGGCCGGGGCCTGGCTGGCCGATCCCCGGCGGCGGACGGCGGTGGCCGTCGCCCTGAACCTCATCCCGTTCGCCGGGATCGCCTTCCTGTGGTTCATCGGGGTGCTGCGGGACCGGATCGGCGAGCGCGAGGATCGCCTGTTCGCCACCGTGTTCCTGGGCAGCGGCCTGCTGTTCGTCGGCATGCTGTTCGTGGCCGCGGCGGTGGCCGGCGCCACCATCGCCGCGGCGCCGGCCCAGCCCGGCCCGGCCTCGCTGGCGCTGAGCCGCAACCTCACCGGGAGCCTGCTGAACGTCTACGCGATGCGGATGGCGGCGGTGTTCACGCTCACCACGGTGAACATCGCGCGCCGCACCGCGATCGTGTCCCGGTGGCTCATCCTGGCCGGCCTGGCCTGCGCACTGATCCTGCTGGTCGGCATCGGGATATCGCCCTGGGTGGAGCTGCTGTTCCCCGCCTGGATCCTCGCGCTTAGCCTGGATATCCTGATAGCAGCACCACCGCCGAGCGAGGCCCGGCCGTGACGGTGTCCCCGGGCTTGCGCTCGCCATCCCGCACCTCCGGCGGGGACGCCAGGTCGTAGCTGTCGATCTCGAACCGCCAGCGCGCCTGCGGCCTGGTATCCGGCAGCGCGAAGTCGAGCGGCTCCCACCAGGAGTTCACCAGGACCAGGAAGTCGTCGTCGACTAGGAGCGAGCCGTCATCGGCCCGATCGGGGGCATCGGACCCGTCCAGGTAGATGGCGATAGCCCGGGCGTTCGGATCGGCCCAGTCGCCGCCGTCCATCGGCGTGCCCGCGGGGGTGAACCACTGCAGCTGGGTGGCTTCGACGCCGGTCAGGAAGCGCCGGCGGCGGAAGACCGGGTGAGCGCGCCGGAGCGCGATCAGGTTCTTGGTGAAGTCCATCAGCGCGGTGTCAGCGCTGGCCCAGTCGAACCAGGTGATCTCGTTGTCCTGGCAGTAGGCGTTGTTGTTGCCCTGCTGGGTGCGCCCCATCTCGTCGCCGCCGAGCAGCAGCGGCACGCCGAACGACAGCATCAGCGTGGTGAGCATGGCCCGGGACCGCCGGGCTCGCACGGCGAGGATGCCGGGGTCGGCGGTGGGACCCTCGGTCCCGCCGTTCCAGGACCGGTTGTCGCTGGTCCCGTCGCGGTTGTCCTCGCCGTTGGCCTCGTTGTGCTTGTCGTCGTAGGAGACCAGGTCGCGCATTGTGAAGCCGTCGTGGACGGTGATCATGTTCACCGAGGCGGTGGGGCGGCGGCGGGACGTGCCGTACAGGTCCGAAGAGCCGCCGAAGCGGGTGGCGAACTCGCCGACGCCGACCGGGGTGCTGCGCCAGAAGTCGCGCATCGTGTCCCGGTACTTGCCGTTCCACTCCCGCCACAGCGGCGGGAACCGGCCGAGGTCGTAGCTGTCCATCTGGCCGACGTCCCACGGCTCGGCGGTGAGCTTGACCCGCGACACCACCGGATCCTGGGCCACCATGTCCAGGAAGGCCGACACCTTGTCGAAGGCGCCCTCCTGGCGGGCCAGCGTCGGGGCCAGGTCGAACCGGAACCCGTCGGCGTGCATCTCCAGTATCCAGTAGCGAAGCGAGTCCATGATCAGCTGCAGCGTGATCGGATCGCCGGTGTTCAGCGAGTTGCCGCAGCCGGTCGTGTCGATGTAGACGCCGGGGTCGCCGGGCTCGGTCCGGTAGTACGCGGTGTTGTCGATGCCGCGGAAGCACAGCGCGGGACCATCGGGTTCGCCCTCTGCGGTGTGGTTGAACACCACGTCAAGCACCACTTCCAGGCCGGCCCGGTGCAGCGCGTCCACCATCGACTTGAACTCGGCGACCTGGCCGCCGGGCCGCCCGGCCCGGACGGCGGCCGAATAGCCGTTGTGCGGGGCGAAGTAGCCGATCGTGTTGTAGCCCCAGTAGTTCGTCAGGCCCCGGCCGAGCAGGAACGATTCGGGCACGTTCTGGTGCACGGGCAGCAGCTCGACGGTGGTGACGCCCAGGTCGAGCAGGTGCGCGATAGCGGCCTCGTGGGCCAGGCCGGCGTAGGTCCCGCGCAACTCCGGGGGAACGTCCGGGTGGCGCATGGTGAAGCCCTTGACATGAATCTCGTACAGGACCGTGTCCGAGGTGCGGTGCCGGGTCCGGTTCTCGTCCTGCCAGGCGTACCCGGAGTCCACGACCAGGCTCCGCGGCACGTGCGCGGCGGAGTCCAGGCGGCTGGGCCTGGCCGGGTCGGTCTCGTCCTGGCCGAGTACCTCCGGCCCGAACAAGACCGATCCGCTGATGGCCTTGGCGTACGGGTCGAGGAGCAGCTTGGCCGGGTTGCACCGCAGGCCCCGGGCCGGGTCCCAGGGCCCGGCGACGCGGTACCCGTAAGCCTGCCCGGGTCCGACGCCCGGCACGAACGCGTGCCAGACGTCGGCGTCGTTGTCCCGCAGCGGGATCTGCGTCTCCGCGCCGGCGCCGTCGAACAGGCACAGCGTGACGCTGTCGGCGACGCTCGAGGCGATCGCGAAGTTCGTGCCCGCGGTACCGACCTGCTCGCCCGGGGCGGCGCCGAGCGGGAAGGGCTTGCCGGGCAAGGTGACGGCCGCGCCGGTGGCCTGCATGCTGCTCATCACTGGACCTTCTATTTCGGGGCTAGGTCACGCAAGACGTCGCCGACGGCCCGGACCGCGCCGTGGCGGCGCAGGATCAGGTCGGCGACCAGGCCGGTCCAGCCGGTCTGGTGGAAGGCGCCGATCGCGGCGCCGTTGTCGCCGTGGAAGTACTCGCTGAAGATCAGGTTGTCCTTCCAGGCGGGATCGGTCTGCATCCGCTCGGTTCCGCCGAAGCAGGCCCGCCGCCCGTTCTCGTCTCTGGTGAACAAGGAGATGAGCCGGTCCTGGAGGTCGGCGGCGATCAGGTCGAGGGTGAGCCGCTGACCCGAGCCGGTCGGGTACTCCAGATCGAAGTCATTGCCGTAGAACCGGTGGTAGCGCTCGATTGAGTCGACCACCAGGTAGTTGACCGGCATCCAGATCGGGCCGCGCCAGTTGGAGTTGCCGCCGAACATGGACGTGGTCGACTCGGCCGGCTCATAGTCGATGGAGGAGTGGTAGTCCTCGACGTCGAACTGGTAGGGGTGGTCGCGGTGGTAGGCCGACAGGGCGCGCAGCCCGTGCGGGGACAGGAACTCAGCCTCGTCGAACAGCTTGGCGAACAGCCGTTCTAGCTGAGCGGGCCGGGCCACCGACAGCAGCAGCCGCTGGCTGCCCGCCTCGCCGCGCAGCTGCGGCGTCTCCGTCAGCTTGTCGATATCGCCGACTCCCTCATGCTCCAGGAAACGCATGAACATCTTGTTCATGGTCATCGCCTGCTGCAGCATGTTGCCGTCGATGACCGCCGCGGCCAGCGCCGGGATGATCCCGACCATGGACCGGACCTTGACCGGGACGGAGTAGCCGCGGGGGGTGATCAGCCGGTCATAGAAAAGCCCGTCGGCGTCGTCCCACAGGCCCTGGCTGTCCAGGGCCGCGCGGATGCCCGCGAAATGCTCCAGGAACTTCAGCACCAGATCCTGCCCCTGGCGCCGGCCGGACCAGCTCAGCGCGCCTGCGATGGCGGCCATGGCCACCGCGTAGGCGCCCATCCAGCCGGTGGCGTCGGACTGCTCCAGGGTGTAGCCGGCCGGCAGGTGGGACCGGTCGATCGGGCCGATGTTGTCCAGGCCGAGGAAGCCGCCCTCGAAGACGTTGTTTCCCTCGGCGTCCTCCCTGTTCACCCACCAGGTGAAGTTGACCAGGAGCTTGTCGAACACGCGGGACAGGAAGTCCATGTCGCGGCCGCCGTCGATGGCCCATACCTGCAGCGCCGCCCAGGCGTGGACCGGCGGGTTGACGTCGCCGAAATCCCACTCGTAGGCCGGCAGCGCCCCGTTCGGGTGCTGGAACCACTCCCGGCAGATCAGGATCAGCTGGTACTTGGCGAACGCCGGGTCCAGGTGGGCCAGCGGGACTGTGTGAAAGGCCAGGTCCCAGGCGGCGAACCAGGGGTACTCCCACTTGTCCGGCATCGAGATGATGTCGAACCCGTCGAAGTTGCGCCACTTGGCGTTCCGCCCGTTCTTGCGCACCTCGGGCGGTTCGGGCTGGGTCGGGTCGCCGTCCAGCCAGCGGGCGACGTCGTAGTAGAACAGCTGCTTGCTCCACAGCATCCCGGCGGACGCCTGCCGCAGCACCAGCGCCTCGTCCGCGCTGGCGCCGGCCGGCGTCAGCTCGGCGTAGAACTCATCGGCCTCGGCCCGCCGCAGGGCCATCACCTCGTCGAAGCCGGCACCGAGCGCGATGGCGCGCTCCTCGCCGTGACCGGCCGGGCGCAGCCGGAGCCGCAGCTCGGCGGTCTGTCCGGCCGGCACGGTCAGCCGGTACCAGAACGCGCACTTGGTGCCGGCCCGCTCGGGATTGACCGTAGGCGCGCCGTGGACGACGTGGTCGTTGATGCCGTCCTTGGGGTAGGGGCTGACCTGGTGCGTGCCGTACAGCCGGGCCATGTTGGTCTCGTTATCGCAGAACAGAAGTTCCGGCTCGGAACCGTCGGGACCGGTCGCGCCGATCAGCTCCATGGCGCCCACGATCGGGTGCTCGATGGTGACCGACGCCTCCGCCGAGGCGGACAGGCCGGGCATGGGCTCGCCGGCATCCCAGGCCCAGGTGTTGCGGAACCAGGCGGTGGGCAGCACGTGGATGCTGTCGTCCTCCGGCCCGGCGTTGGTGACCTGGATCGCCATCAGCAGGTCGTCCGGGCCGGCCTTGGCGTAGTGCACCTCGGTGATCCAGTACCGGTCGCCGTCGAACGCGCCGGTGTCCAGCAGCTCGTACTCGGGCTGGTAGCGATTCCGGTGGGCGTTGGTATCGATCAGGTCCTGGTAAGGGAACGCCTGCTGCGGATAGTGGTAACGCCACCGGTTCCACGCGTGGCTGGGCAGGGCGTCCAGGTACCACCAGTAGTCCTTGACGTCCTCGCCGTGGTTTCCCTGCGGGCCGGTCAGCCCGAACGCACGTTCCTTCAGGATCGGGTCGCGCCCGTTCCACAGCGCCAGGCTCAGGCACAGCCGCTGCTGGACATCGCAGAATCCGGCCAGGCCGTCCTCCCCCCACCGGTAGGCCCGAGATCTCGCGTGATCGTGGGGCAGGTAATCCCACGCGTTGCCGTCGGCGCTGTAGTCCTCCCGGACCGTTCCCCACTGGCGTTCGCTGACATACGGCCCCCACCGGTACCACTCTCCCGCCTGCAAGAGCCCGTCCTCCAGCCGGCCGAATCCGTCCACCCGCTCACGTTCGGCGCCCATGGCCGCCCCTCTCGCTCGCCTGTACCGCCACGTTGCCTTTGTAGAGGCTCGCACCCGGCGAAGCAATCACCCGCAGTGGATGAGTGCTCAGGGCGCGTCTATTTGCTCGGATTCAATGGTGGACATCAAGTTGGGCATCGACCGGCAGCTGGACAGTTTCCGTGCGGCGCGCCGGGAAATCGAGGCGTCCGTCCTCCCGCTCGCCACCTCGGTAGACGGGCGGCGCTTCACCTTCCAGGCCTCGCTGTACAGCCTGCACCTGCAGGTCGGCAGCTATGCCGTGCTGGACCGCGGTGGCGGTGCCCCGCGTCTTGGCCAGGTCCTCGCGCTGGAGATGGACCAGCAACCGGGCGCGGAACTGACGCTGCCGCCCGCCGCCGAGGGCGCCCGGAGGCCCGGACCGAGGTCCATATCCGGTACGCGCGCGGCGAAGGCGTTATCGTCGACGGCGACCTGACGCCGTTCCACGACGCGCTGATCCGGGTAGCCACCGAGACCGAGGTACAGGCGTGGCAGCAAAGCCACGCGCAGCTGCATGCGACATTGTGGCTGGGGGATCTGGCCCTGGCCGCCGGGGTGGCCTGCCTGGCCGACGCCCGGGGCTTCAGCCGGCACACGTTCCTGTGCGGCCAGTCGGGGTCGGGCAAGACCTACTCGCTCGGGGTCATCCTGGAGCGGCTGCTGATCGAGACGGACCTGCGGGTCGTTGTGCTCGACCCGAACTCGGACTTCGTCCGGCTGGGCCAGGTTCGCTCCGGCGCCGACCCGGTCCTGGCCGAGCGCTATCGGCAGCCGGCCGCCGGGGTCGCGGTCTACTCCGCCCATGCGGACGGCGAGCGGAGGCTGCGGCTGCACGCGGCCGAGGTCTCGCCCGCCGCCCAGGCGGCAGCGCTGCGCCTTGACCCGATCACCGACCGCGACGAGTACGCGGCCCTGGCCGCCTTTCTGGCCAGCGAGAACACTCCCACCGTCGACGCGCTGAACGGAAGCGATGACCCGGAGGCACGCCGCCTCGGCCTGCGCCTGGCGAACCTGGGTGTCGACCGCTACACGATATGGGCGCGCGGCCAGGCGGGCTCGGTTCTCGACGCCATCCACGACGAAAGCGTCCGCTGCGTCGTCATCGACCTCGGCTCGCTGCCCACCCGCGACGAGCAGTCCCTGGTCGCCACGGTCGTGCTGGGCGACCTGTGGCGCCACCGCGCCGAACGCCGCCCGGTCCTGATCGTGATCGACGAGGCTCACAACGTCTGCCCGGCCGAGCCGCTGGACCCGCTCGCCGCTCTCGCGAGCGAGCGCGCCATCCGCATCGCCGCCGAGGGCCGCAAGTTCGGGCTCTACCTGCTGGTGTCGACCCAGCGCCCGCAGAACGTCCTGTCCCAGGCGGACAACCTGGTGCTGCTGCGGCTCAACTCGCTGGCGGACGCCGCCTTCGCCCAGGCCGCGTTCTCGTTCGTTCCGGCCGGCCTGATCCAGCGCTCGGCCACGTTCCGGCAGGGGGAGGGCCTGATCGCGGGAAGGATCTCGCCCGAGCCCGCGCTGCTCCGCTTCGGCGCGCGGATCAGCGAGGAGGGCGGCGCCGACGTGCCGGCGACGTGGGCATCCCCGCGGTGATGTCAGGGTAATTCCCGTACCGTCCATGCCTGCGTGATCATACGTATTCCCGGCGGCGCATCCAGGTCAGGGTCACGAAGCCCCAGACCGGGGGGAGGTAGGCCGTGAACAGCCGCTGGATGAGCACCGCCGCGACAGCCTGGTCCTGAGGCACGCCCGCGCTGGTGAGCCCGGCGATGAGGCCGGCCTCCACCACACCGAGGCCGCCGGGCACGGGCACGGCGCCGCCGACGATGGCGGCCAGCGTGTTGACGGTGATCAGGGTCGCGATGCTGACGTGCTGTCCGACTGCGTGCAGCGAGGCGCCGAGGGCCAGGATGACCAGGAGCTGCGCCAGAGTCGAGCCGCCCAGCACGTAGACGAGCTTGCGTGGCTCGGTGGCGATCGTCTTGACGTTGGCCCAGATGGCCACCAGATGGGGGCGGATCTTGCTGCTGGCCAGCCGCCGCAGCCGCGGCACCAGGGCGATCAGCGCGGCGGCAATCCCCGCGGCCAAGATCACCGCGAGGATGATCCAGACCGCTTCCTGGTGGCCGCCGGAACTCGACGGCGCGTGGAAGGTTCCGGCGGCGAACGGGATGGCGATGAGGAACAGCAGGGTCTTGACGGTCCAGCTCGCCGTAGTCGCGATGGCGCCGGCGCTTACCGCGGCCTCGGCGTCATACCCCTGGCGCTGGAAGAACCTGACCCGCAGGGCGAACACCGCGACGTCGCCTCCGACCAGGGCGGTGAACGTGTTCGATATCTCCAGGGCGACGCGCCGCCCGAAGGGAAGGTCGCCGACGGCGGCGCCAAGGAGCGCCCAGCCTTCGGCCACCATCGGGAGCTGGGCGAGGACGAAGGCCAGCGCCACCCACCCCCAGCTAGCGCCCTTGATAGCGGCCAGGGAGTCGCCGGCGTCGGCCAGGACGCCGATGATGAGCCAGACGCCGATCAGCGAGCCGACCGCGAACAGCAGGTTGGCCCAGCTGATCCGTTTGGCCTCAGCGAGCTTGGGCACCTCGATGCCGGCCCCGGCCGCCACGGCGGCCCGCAGCCGGGAGAGCAGGTCCTTCTGTTGCTTGATCGCGGCTACGGTGACCGGATCCAGCGCCGAGCGCTGCAGATGCACCAGGGCGCCGCGGGCGGTACCGGCGTCGAGCACCCGGGCCGCCGCCGCGGCGGTCCGTTCGGCGCCTGCCCGCACGGCCATCGCGCCCAGCGCCGCCGCCAGGTCGCTGTCCAGGCGGCTGGCCGGGGCCGAGGCGGACGCGCAGCGAAAGTCACGGACGCAGATGCCCCGGCCGGACACGAGGATGGCGTCGCCGCCCAGGGCCCCGTGGGCCAGGCCGGCGTCGCGCAGCCGCAGTACCGCCTGCAACATCTCGTCCAGAGTGCCGTCGGCGAGGTCGGCGTCGGCCGCCTCCGACAGGACCACGCCGTCGGGCAGGCTGGTGACCAGGGCCGCATCCCGGCTAGGTCCGAACCGCCCCGCCGCGATCACGTCGGGGACCAGCACCCCGGCGCGCCCGGCCATCAGCGTGAGGTAGGCCTCGTGCTCGACCTGCTGCAGGCGGTCGAGGATGAGAGTGGGCCCGGAGTCCCGGTACAGGCAGAACCGCCACAGCTTGGCCAGCATCCGGGCGTCGGACGCGTCGCGCCCGTAGACCGACAGCTCGACCGCGTTGCCTGCCGGGTCGCGGCCGGTGAACTGCTCCACGCCCCAGACCTGGCGGGGCGACCGGGTGAGGTCCCGTACGGACACCCTCAGGTCGGTGATCCAGTCGGTGATCTCCGCCGCCGACGGCAGGCCCAGCGGTGAGCCCACGGCCAAGTGCAGGGCCGCGGCGACGCCCCACCCCAGCGCGACGCTCGAGATGGCGTTGACCGGGAGCGCGTACCCGCCGCAGATCGCGGCCGGCACCGCCAGAGTGACCAGGAGCGACACCAGCCGGTGTAGCGGACGGCTCAGGTAGGGAAGCGCGGTCGCGGCCACGGCGACGGCGACCGCGAGCTGGATGACCGGGTAGCCAGCGTTCACCCCGGCCAGCGCGTCAGCGGGCGGGCGCCCGGCCGCCGGGCCGAGGACGGCGCTGAGCAGGACGCACACCCCCCAGGACAGCACGCCGGCCAGCGCCGTCCACCGGACCGCGGTCAGCTTCGGCACCAGCACTGCGACGATGACGAGCAGCACGATCACCCCAGCCGACCCGAGCCAGAACACCGAGGTGACCAGCCACCTGACCGAGGTCGGCGGCGGGCTCATGACCCGCACGATCGTCAGCTCCGCGGCTGAGTTGGCGCGCATGACCGGAACGGACACCGCCACCACGATGACCGCGAGCCCCAGCCGGATCGCATCGGACGCTCGCCGCCGGGTGGTGCCGCCGCCTCGCGGTCCGAGCACAGTTGCCCGCAGGCGGCGCTGCAGCCGATGGCGCGTCTCCGGGACGTCCTCGCTGGCCACCGCCGTCATGAGGTTCCTCCTGCAAGCATGACAGCCCATCGCGGTCCGGCCGCAATCATCCGCGGCGGGTGATGACGCCTCCGGGACCACCGGCGAGGATCGAAGCTCCGCCTTGACCGGGGGAGATGTGAACCGTGCCGGTGCCTGCGCGGGACATCGCGGCCGAGCGGACGGCGGACTGCTGTCCGGGGACGAGTCCGGCGGGTTCAGCCACCTGTGACGGCGCAGGTCACCTGTTCCGGGTGGTCCATGAACCGCGAGCATGACGCACCGTGGTGACAGCCGGACAGTCCGGCGCCCCTGATCAGGGAGGTAAGGAATGACGTCGGCAGCAATGCGGCCCGCCAGGGGCCGTGCGTATGCGGAGGGCCGCGGATACGGCCTGGTCTTGTTCGCGGGTGTGCTGTTGCTGGTTTCCGGCTTCTGGAACTTGATCTACGGCATCGCGGCCATCGCCAACTCGCACGTGTTCGTGGCCAACGCGCACTACGTGTTCGGCAACTTGCGCGCCTGGGGCTGGATCACCCTCATCTTCGCCATCCTGCTGCTCATCGCCGGAGGCGGGATCATGGTGGGCAACCAGCTGGCCCGCTGGTTCGGCGTGGCGGTGCTCGGGCTGAACCTAATCGAGCAGATGTTCTCCATCCCGGCCTACCCGTTCTGGTCCCTGACCATCATCGCCATGGACGTGGTGGCGCTGTACGGGCTGTGCAGCTACGGCAGCCGCGAGAACGTCGAAGCGGCCGTCTAGTCCGGCGCTAGCTGGTTATCGAGGTTCGGTGCGACGGCCCTTCCCAGGGCCTGGAAGGTGGCGGGCCGTCGCGCCCGCAGGACGCCTGCGGCAATGGCACCGATCAGGAGCCAGCCGAGAGAAATGAAGGGCAGCAGGTTCGCCAGCGTGTAGGCACCAGGGAACAGGATGCCCCAGAGGGGGAACAGGAATACCATCGAGGCGGCCGCCGGGATGAGCAGATGCGGCCCGAGCCTGAACTCGTCGCGGAACTCGGTGCGGAACGCGCGGATCACCGCGATGTTCACGGTGAGGTAGATCAGCACGACCGGCAGTCCGCCGATCCCGGCCAGGTACCCGAACGTGGGCACGCCGCCGTAGACGTACGTCAGCGGCAGCCCGATCAGCAGCGTGATCGCCGCGAGGCAGCCGATCGCGGCCACCGGGGTCCGGCGGTGCGACAGCCGGCCGAGCGACCCGGGCAGGGCCCGTTCGCGTCCCATCGTGTACATTACCCTGATCGCCGCGTTGACCGAGGCCACGACAAAGCTGACGCCGGCGAGCACGATCACCAGATTGATGCTCCACAGCACCGACGGCGACCAGAACCTGCCGGCCAGATAGCCCAGCGGGCTGGCCTGGCCGATGAGGCCCGCGATCTCGTGCCGCCCGACGGCGAATGCTTCGGCGCAGACCACGAGCAGGTAGAAGATGCCCGTCACGACGACGACGCCGACGATGCTCACCGGGACGGAGCGGCGGGCGTTCGTTGCCTCCTCGCCCAGCGCGGCCGCCGCCTCGAAGCCGGCGAAGGCGGTAAAGCCGTAGATCATCGCATCCGTGAGGTCGGTGAGCCGCTGGTTGGGCGACGATGCCGGAGAGAGCACCGCCGCCGAGTAGTGGGCTGGGCCAATCTTCACCAAGATGGTGATGGCCAGCGCCGCGATGACCGCTATTTCCCCGGCCACGAGGAGCAGATCTACGGAGGCTGAGGTGGTGATGCCGAGGTAGGCGACGAAAACCGCGGCGGTCAGGACGACGATGAACAGGGCCCATGGCGCGATGGTCACGTGTAGCGTGCCAGCCAGCAGTTGTGACCCGAACGCGCTGGTCAGACCGACACCGGCGGGCACGAACAGGGCGTACGCGAAGATCATCACCAGCCGGTAAGGAAACCCGCGGCCGGACCGAGGCCGCGGCTGTTGTACGTGTAGGCCCAGCCGGCCGACGGCAGCCGGCGAACTGGCCGATGCTGAGCGCACAGCACAGCGAGCCGGCGAACGTGACGAGCACGACCAGCGGAGACGCGAACCCGGCGTACGCCACCACCAGGACCAGCACGGTCGCCGCCGAAGCGGACGGGGCCACGATGCTCGTGCCGAACGCGATTGTCCGGGCGGAGCCCACGACCCCGCGCGCTAGCCCGCCGGCCTCGTATCGCCAGCAATCATGTCGCTCCCCTCACCGGCTCGCTACGCCGCAAGCCGTCCAGACAGGATGCGCTCGGCCATGCCTGCTTGCCCCGGCCATTTTCTCTTGTTGTGATAAAGGTTGCGCAAGACCATAGAGCGGCACATCGTCTGGAGAAATGCGGTTCGGGGTATGGGCAGTACCGAGATGCGCGAGCGGCCTAGGACGGCACTGAATAACCCGTGACCGATCCGGTGTTATTGCCGGCAACGCGTTCGAATCCGTGGGATGATCTTCTCATGCAGGGCATCTCACGGGCTGACCGTGATCTTTGGGACGCCGGGGAGGTGACCGGGCA
>WNGE01016940.1_pt1 | contig 12222 bp, 10 predicted proteins | sample 5400651 | NCBI WGS metagenome assembly WNGE01 (sample SAMN13153370, study PRJNA577476) | soil metagenome | isolation source: 60 cm soil or saprolite under grassland replicate 2 | place: USA:California | collected 2016-06-15 | reverse complement strand
ACCACCTTTGTGACCGGTGTGCTGAGTGATTGGGCGCATGCCATGACGCAGTACCTGTCCTGGTGGCGCCAGCAGTCCGCCGAACGGCAGATGCGAGAGATCGTGCGCGAATCGATGCAGCAAGCCTCGTTTCGGCATCTCCGCCTGCTGGGCGGCATCTGGATATGTTATGTGGTGGGGGCAATCTGCGGAAGTGCTCTCGAGCTGCACATGGCGCTCTTCGCCCTGGTCTTCCCCCTGTGCGTTCTCGCGGTGCTTATTGCCATTGACGTGTTCCGACCTTTTGAAGCGTGATTGGATGCCTTGACCTTTTTTGGGCTTCAATGTATTCTAAAGTGGAAATTCCAGAACGTTCCTTTCGAGACATGTTGGAACAGAAAGAAGAAAGAGCATGGCTATATTTGCGACTTTAACAGGCAAGCTTGCCCAACTGCTTTCGCCTGCGCCGGCGAAGAGCGATCATCTGCTTCACACACATGTTGGACTCGTTCCCAATCCATTGAGTGAGCGGAGTAAACACCTGCGACCGCGCATCCATGACGCGCAGATGTTTCGCAGCGTCTGCCCCTATTGCGCTGTTGGCTGCGGGCAGCGCGTCTACGTCAAAGACGGCAGGGTGATCGATATCGAGGGCGACCCCGACAGCCCCGTGAGCGGCGGCTGCCTTTGTCCGAAAGGTTCGGCCTCTTTCGAACTGGTGGTCAATCCCAATCGCTGGACGACCGTCAAGTATCGCGCTCCCTACGCTACCGACTGGGAAGATAAACCCCTTGATTGGGCGATGGATCGCATCGCGCAGCTCGTGTACGAGACGCGCGAGTCTACCTTCCGGGAGACGAACGAGGACGGCAAGCCGCTCAACAATACGCTGGCCATCGGCTCGCTGGGTGGAGCGACGCTGGATAACGAAGAGAACTATCTCATCACCAAGCTCTTTCACTCGCTTGGCATGGTCTGTATCGAGAACCAGGCCCGTATATGACACAGCGCCTCAGTGCCGGGTCTCGGCGCAAGCTTCGGGCGCGGTGCCGCCAATACCTTCCTGCAGGATTTGCAGCATAGTGACTGCATTTTGATCCAGGGCAGCAACTTTGCCGAATGCCACCCGGTGGGGTTTCGCTGGGTGATGGCGGCCAAGGAGCGCGGCGCGACGATCATCCATGTCGATCCGCACTTCTCTCGCACCTCGCAGATGGCCGATATCTACGCGACCATTCGCGTGGGTTCGGATATCGCCTTCCTGGGTGGCCTCATCAACTACATTCTCCAGAACGACCTGTACTTTAAGGAATACGTACAGGCCTATACCAATGCCACCTTCATTGTGGGCGACGACTTCCGCGATGCGGAGGACCTGGGAGGTGTGTTCTCAGGTCTGCATGAAGATAGGAGTGCGTACAATACCGCGAGCTGGCAGTACAAAATGACGAAAAAAGGGGAATCGCGCGAACCAACCAACGAACCGTCGATCACATCCTCCGCTCCGCAAAAAGGGCAGGCCACCTATCACAACTATCATCACGTCATGCCTGAAGCACAGGAGGGCCAGGGCTTGCTCGCGCACGCGCACCCCAGCCAGATCGAGCGCGATGAAACGATGCAGGACCCGCGCTGCGTCCTGCAAATCATGAAGCGGCACTACGCCCGTTATACGCCGGAGGTGGTTGAGCAGATCTGCGGGATCCCGCAGGATCTCTTCTTCAAGATTGCCGACGCGCTGGTCAAGAACTCCGGCAGAGAGCGGACGACCAACCTGGCCTACGCGGTGGGCTGGACGCAGCATACCTTCGGCGTCCAGATCATTCGCGCCGGGGGCATCTTGCAGATGCTGCTCGGCAACATAGGCCGTCCCGGTGGGGGCGTCATGGCCCTGCGCGGCCATGCCAACATTCAAGGCTCGACCGATGTTGCCACGCTGTACAACCTGCTGCCGGGCTACCTGACTATGCCGAGCGCGCTGCGGGGAGAATTCGACTACCAGACCTACCTGGAGCACAATGACCAGGAAGCCGGGTGGTGGGTTCACTACCCCGAATACTTTGTGAGCCTGATGAAGGCCTGGTACGGGGATGCCGCCACACTGGAGAACGATTGGGCCTACAACTACCTGCCGAAAATCGAGGGGGATCACTCGCACCTGGCGATGTTCGTGACGATGAAAGATGGGAAGATGAAGGGCTTCTTCTCGATGGGGCAGAACCCGGCGGGCGGCGGCATCAACGCCGGCTTCCACCGCGCCGCGCTGGAGAAGCTGGATTGGATGGTCGTGCGTGACCTCTACGAGATCGAGACGGCAGCCTACTGGAAGCGCCCCGGCGTCGATCCCACCAAAATGAAGACGGAGGTCTTCTTTCTGCCCGCCGCCTCGCACGTGGAGAAGGAGGGCAGCTTCACCAATACGCAGCGCCTCATCCAGTACCGCGATAAGGCCGTCGAGCCACCGGGCGATGCGCGTTCCGAACCCTGGTTCCTGACGGAACTCTGCCTGCGCCTGAAAGAGTTGTACAAGGGTAGTACGAAGGAACGCGACAAGCCCATCCAGCATCTCACCTGGAACTACCGCCGCGAGGGGCCGCTCCAGGAACCGGTCCTGGAAGATGTCGTCCGGGAGATCAATGGGTATACGGTGGCGGACGGCAAGCTCGTCAAGGGTTTTACCGCGCTCAAGGCGGATGGCAGCACCGCCTGCGGCTGCTGGATCTTCAGTGGCATCATGCCCGAAGAGGGCAAGAACCTGGCGCGCAGCCGCAACCCCGACGACTACGTCAGCCTGGGTTGGGGCTTTACCTGGCCGACCAACCGCCATATTCTCTATAATCGCGCCGCTGCCGATCCAGAGGGCAAGCCCTGGTCGGAGCGCAAGAAGTACATCTGGTGGGACCCCGAACACGACAACGGCGATGGCACGAAGGGCCGCTGGGTCGGCTACGATGTGCCGGACTTTCCAGAGACCAGGTCACCCACGACCAGGGCCGACCCGAATGGAAATGGAATGGACGCGCATTCTGGCGCAGACCCGTTCACCATGAACGTTGAAGGTAGGGGCAGGCTATACGCCCCCAGCGGGCTGACCGATGGGCCGCTGCCGACGTTTTATGAGCCGGTGGAGTCGCCCGTCACGAATGTGCTCTACCCCCAGACGCCCACCAATCCAATCGTGACGTACTGGGACCGGCCCGACAATCCATCAAACGGAGTTGCCAACCCGGACTATCCCTACGCGATCACGACATACCGGCTCACCGAGCATCACGTGGGCGGCGCCATGTCGCGCTGGGTGCCCTGGCTCTCCGAATTGCAACCGGAACTCTTCGCTGAGATCAGCGAGGAGTTGGCGGCGGAAAAGGGCGTGAAAAACGGCGACTGGATCACCCTCTGGACGACACGCGGCGAGGTTGAGGCAAAGGCCCTCGTTACGTCGCGTATGAAGCCGCTCAAGATAGAGGGGAGCACCATCCATCAAATCGGCCTGCCGTTCCACTGGGGATACAAGGGCGTCGTCACCGGCGATGTCGCCAACGACCTGCTCATGCTGGTGGCCGACCACAACGTCAGTATGCACAACGCGAAATCGTTCACCTGCAATATGAGGCCAGGCCGCCGCTCGCACCAGGGCCAGGATGGCAGCCGCGTCGCCCGCGAAATGCCATAGCACGGCACCAATCCATCCCGCCAACGCCGCTCGGTCGCGGCTAGCGCTACGCGCTCAGGCGGGATGCAAGGAGAAGGAAGGGAGAACCTGTATGGGCCAGATGGGATTTTTTACTGATACGACGCTCTGCATCGGCTGCAAGGCCTGCGAGGTCGCGTGCAAGCAGTGGAACCAGCTTCCGGCGGACGGCTACAAGCTGACCGGTAACAGCTACGACAATACGCGGCACCTCTCGGCTACAACGTGGCGGCATGTCGCCTTCATTGAACAAGCCCGGCCAGCAGACGGAACAGGCAAGTCCGTCAACTGGCTGATGATGAGCGACGTGTGCAAGCACTGCGAGCACCCCGGCTGTATGGAAGCCTGCCCGACGGGCGCTCTGATACGCAACGAGTTCGGCGATGTCTACCTGCAGCCCGACATCTGCAACGGGTGCGGCTACTGCGTGCCATCCTGCCCTTTCGGCGTGGTTGACCTCAACCTGGACGATGGGCGCGCGTATAAGTGTACCCTGTGCTACGACCGCCAGAAAGATGGATTGGAGCCAGCCTGCGCGAAAGCCTGCCCGACGGACTCGATCACCTTTGGCGACATCGACGAACTGAGGGAGAGGGCCAGGCGGCGAGTAGAGACGCTCCACGCGCGCGGCGAAACCTCGGCCTACCTCTACGGCGTTGACGAGGATACCAGCGTCGGCGACCTCAACGCCTTCTTTCTCCTCATGGACCGGCCCTCCGTCTACAATCTGCCGGAGAAGCCTAAGCTGCCACAGGAGAATGTGCTACCAGGCTTTGTGGTAAGTTTCGCCGCTGCTGCCTTCCTGACTGCTGTCACCGCCTTCTCATTCTGGAGCAGGAAGAAATAAATGACGACAAAGGAGAGAGAGCATGAGTCAAACGAATGGACATCAAGCAGAAAGAAGCACGGAAACAGTTTCGGTACTCCCCCCTGATCGGGCTGGTTTCTCGCGCGGGGAACGGTGGAGCGGGCAGGCCAGCAACTACTACCATATTCCCCTGATCAAGAAGGCACACTGGAGCTGGGAGATCATACTCTACTTCTTCCTGGGCGGGCTGGCGGGAGGCTCCTATCTCGCCTCGACATTGGCCCACCTCTTTGGCTCCAAGGAAGATGCCGGTCTGATTCGCGCCGGACGCTATGTGTCATTGGTCGGCATTGTCATCAGCCCCATCCTGCTGATTAAAGACCTGGGCCGGCCAGAGCGGTTCCATCACATGCTGCGCGTCCTGAAATTGCGCTCTGCCATGTCGCTTGGCACGTGGGGGCTGACTACTTTTGGACTGCTCTGCGGCCTGACCGCAGGCTACCAGATGGCAATGGACGGGCTTTTCGACTGGTTCCCGGGGCTCTCGAAAATGATGAAAGCGCTGCCGGTGGAGGTAATCGAGTCCGTCGGCAGCGTATTCGGCCTGTTCGTCGCCTCCTACACCGGTGTACTGCTCTCCTCAACTGCCGTTCCCATATGGGCGCGTGCCAGGCATATCCTGGGTCCGCTCTTCCTGACCTCCGGCCTCTCCACGGCGCTTGCCAGCCTGTCATTGATCCTATCGCTGGGGCGGGGCAATCGGCAAACATTGGAGAAAGTGGAACGCGCCGAACTGGCCGTGATGACCACCGAGCTCGGCCTGATCTCCGCGCTTCCAGCCGTGCTGGGGTCGCTCGCGAAGCCGCTCTTGAAAGGGAAAACAGCGGTGTTCTTTGGCGCGGGAACGATAGGGGGCGGGCTGCTGCTTCCCCTCCTGGCGCGGCTGGGGTGGAAACTCACGAAAAAGCCCACGCCACGCGGGTTGAATATCGGCGCGTCGCTGCTGGTTCTCGCGGGGGGTCTGATCCTGCGCTATGTCTGGGTCGTCGTGGGGCGCGCCTCCGCCGATGATCCCCAGGCGACGCACCGCTATAACGCCATGGACTGATTCCGCCAACAAGCCACCGCTGATCCTGCTCTGGTGGCCGGACCCACAGGGGCCAAGCCATAGGAAGTGATGGGAAGTGAGATGGCATCTGGTGGAGGGTGACTTCTCCAGCAAATCCTTCTAGACTATTCGAGAGAGAAGAGGGTGACTCATTCAGGCAATGGGGTGTGGAACTTCTTCTCACTCGGAGGTGAAGCCATGGAATGAAATGATTTACAGTTGCCGACGAATAATTCATACAACCGTGAAAGGAGTTTTACCGTATGGCAGATACATTGCAAGGAAAAGTAGCACTGGTGACCGGCGCGTCATCGGGGATTGGCGAGGCCACCGCCTACGCGCTGGCCGCTCAAGGTGCCTGTGTCGCCGCCAGCGCCCGGCGGGCAGATCGCCTCAATGCAGTCGTGAAACGTATTCAGGACAGCGGCGGCCAGGCTATCTCGATTGTGGCCGATATCGCCGACGAAGCGCAGGCCAACGACACGGTCAACAGGACCGTCGGGCGCTGGGGCCGCCTGGATATCCTCGTCAACAACGCCGGTGTCATGTTGCTGGGCAAGATCGCCAATGCCAATACAGAGGACTGGCGGCGCATGATCAACATCAATGTGCTTGGCCTGATGTATACCACCCGCGCGGCGCTGACCGTCATGCAGGGGCAGAAGAGCGGCCATATCGTCAACATCTCCTCGGTGGCAGGCCGCACCGCTCGTGTCGGCAGCGGGGCCTACAACGTCACGAAATGGGGCGTGGTGGCCTTCTCAGAAGCTCTGCGGCAAGAGGTCTTAGCCGACAATATCCGCGTCACCGTCATCGAGCCGGGTGCCGTCGCAACGGAACTGCAGAGCCATATCACCGACCTCGAGGCAAGACGCGAGACCGAGGAGTGGATCAGGAGCATCACGCCCCTACAAGGCGAGGATATCGCCAACGCTATCGTCTACGCCGTCACCCAGCCACAGTACGTCGATATCAACGAGATACTCATTCGCCCTAGCCAGCAGGCCCGCTGAAGCCGAGGCGTTGTTGATAGTCAGGCTATTGGCATGGTTGGCGGCAGGCAAGACTATCGGGTACAGGCTGAAGGCCGCGCTGGCCAGCATCCCCAGGATGAACGTGCCCGACGAGAGCAGGGCAGGCGTGTCGCGCTTGAGCACATTGAAGAAGCCCGCGCCAGGCAGGCCCACCAACGCGATGAGCGGGAATATGCCATCCCAGAACGAGGCCCAGACCGGGTTGGAGATGCGCGAGCGCAGTTCGATCGAGACGCCGCGTCCCATCAGCAGCCACAGCACGATGATGAGTGACCACCTGCGTGTGGAGTAGCGCACGCGCGGCCACCTGCTGTTTGCCCAGGCCACGTGAGAGCGCGGCTCCGAGGCATGGTACACCAAGTCCCGCGGCGGCTAGAAAAGCCAGCGCGACCTGAAAAAGCCACCCTTTAGGCGACACATCCGTTGTTAGTTTTGCCTGTGCCAACATCCTGCACGTTTATGTTGACCCCATTGGTGCCTGTGATTTTCATGCTCATGTCTGAGAGGAGTATACCGCGATGAGCGGAGAAAGTCAGTGGCCATGAGATGGCATGTCACTTCCCATGCATTGGCTGCTGTGTGTCCACGCCCAGGGATGCTCTCGATGGGAAGTGATGTGAAGTAATATGCCATCTCATGGACACTGTCTTTCCTCGATATTCCCACTATACTAGTGTGTGTTGGATGCGCTCCACGCTGGTGGAGGCGGGTCTGGGGCAATGGCTAGAGACCCCAGACTCCCCCCTCACTTCATCCTTGTATGATAGTAGATTTTCAGGTGGATGGCGAGGAGGATCATAACTGAGCATTTCTGATGAAAGAGAGGTATTACAATGAATATGGAAGGCGACCATTTGAAACCAAGCATTGGATTCATCGGCATGGGGCACATGGGCAGCCATATGGCCCAGAGGCTGCTCGACGCCGGTTACCAGGTGACGGTCTATGATCGTACGAAGGAGAAGGTCCAGGAGGTGGGACAACGGGGAGCGCAGGTGGCCCAGACGCCCAAAGACCTGGCCGCGAACTGCCAGGTCGTGATGGCCTGCGTGACCGATGACGAGGCCCAGCACGACGTGATGTTCGGTCCTGAGGGGGCACTTGCCGGTACACATGTCGGCTCAGTCATCATCGATCTGAGTACGGTTTCTCCCGACGCCTCACGCCGTCTCTTCCAGGCAGCCAGGGAGCAAGACGTCCCCATGATCGATGCTGCCGTCTCTGGCAGTGTGCCGCAAGTGGATCAGGGCAGCCTGGTGATCTTCGTCGGCGGAGAGCAAAAGACCTATGAGCAGTACAAACCTATTTTGGAGGTCCTGGGCAACACCAGCTTCTATATGGGTGCAAGCGGCATGGGGACCACCATGAAGCTGGTGGTCAATACCCTGCTTGGCCTGGGGATGCAGGCCCTGGCCGAAGCGATGGCTCTGGGTGAAAAGGCGGGGTTAGAGAAGGGATTGCTGCTCGATGTCTTGGGGCAGACAGCCGTGCTCACCCCCGGTCAGAAGTCCAAGCTGGAAAATGTCAGGCGAGAGCAGTATCCAACTAACTTTGCCCTCTCGCTGATGCACAAAGATTTTAGCCTGGTGTTGAGCCAGGCCTACGATGTGTCCGTGTCCATGCCGGCCACAGCGGCTGCCCAACAAATGTATACCGCTGCCATGGCAAAAGGGATGGATGAAGATTTTTCCATCATGATCCAATTCATGGAGGAATTGACCGGTTTGTCCACGGCCCGACCATAGGCAGTGTCATCCTGAGCGGGATGGAATATACGCAGTTTGGTCGCACAGCCCTACACGTCTCAAAGATCAGCTACGGCACCTGGCAGTTCGGTGGCGACTGGGGCCATATAGAGCGTGAGCAGAGGGAAGAAGGCAAAGCGACCGTAAGGCGCGCGCTTGAACTGGGTATCAATTTTTTCGACACGGCGCAGGCCTATGGCTTTGGTCTGTCCGAGCGCATGCTCGGTGAGGCACTTCGGCCTGAGCTGAGAAGCCAGCGTGACAAGATTACGCTTACCACCAAAGGTGGGCTGCGCATGGAAGGAAGCACGCTGTTGCGCGACGCAAGCGCCCGGTGGTTACGCCAGGGGGTCGAGCAGAGTCTCCGCAACCTCGGCGTCGACTACATTGATCTGTACCAGGCCCACTGGCCCGATCCCAACACGCCCATCGAGGAGACGGCCAGCGCCCTCGATGCACTGGTGCATGAAGGTAAAATTCGCTACGTGGGCGTCTCGAACTACAACGTCGAACAGATGCGGGCGTTCGAAAGGACGAGGAAGTTGGATGCCTTACAGCCCCCCTACAGTCTCTTCCGGCGCGATATCGAGCGAGAGATCCTGCCTTATTGCCAGCAGCATGGCATCGGAGTGCTCGTGTATGGTCCACTGGCGCATGGACTGCTTGGCGGATCGTTCACGCCACAGACGACCTTCGCACCAGATGACTGGCGCAGCAAGAGCGAGTTCTTCCACGGCGAAAATTTCCAGCGCAATGTCGCGGTCGTCGAGCAATTGAAGCGCCTGGCTGTCAGAGAGGGCATGACCATCGCGCAACTGGCCGTCGCCTGGGTGCTGGCTCAGCCCGCGATTGATGTAGCCATTGTCGGAGCGCGCAATCCCGGACAGCTCGGACAAACCGCCCTTGCAGGCGATAGACACCTCACGCAGGACACGCTGCAAGAGATCGAGCGCATCATGCGCGAAGCGGTTCCCATAGGAGGCCCTGCTCCCGAGGGAATGTAATACCCGTTCCAACAGGATATGCGAGCGGAAACGACACCACTGTAGGGACCGATTGATCGCGCCTGCCGCGATTGATCAGCCTACTCATGCACGTTCCATACGAATAGACAAGAAGGAGATAGCTCCATGCAGCATACAACCCAACGACCCGCCATAGAGAGCGGAACATTTACGATTGGCGGAGACCTGACGGTCTACCGTCTCGGCTTCGGCACCATGCGCCTCACAGGCCCAGGCATCTGGGGACCACCGGCTGACAGGCAAGAAGCCCTTGCCGTCCTGCGCCACGCCCTTGACCTGGGGGTGAACCTGTTAGATACCGCTGATTCCTACGGGCCAGAGGTAGCCGAGTCGCTGATTGCCGAAGCGCTCTACCCCTATCCGAAAGACCTGGTCATCGCGACCAAGGGAGGTCTTTTGCGTACCGGTCCCAACCAGTGGCCAGCAGACGGACGCTCCGAACATCTTCGGCAGGCGCTGGAGAGCAGCCTGCGACGTCTGCGCCTGGATCGCATTGACATTTATCAATTCCATCGCCCGGACCCGAAGGTTCCATTTGAAGACTCGGTCGGTGAACTCGCGAAGTTGAGGCAGGAAGGGAAGATTCGCCATGTCGGACTCTCCAATGTCACGCTCGATCAACTGGCACGAGCCCAAAAGATCGTCCCGATTGTCACAGTGCAGAACCACTATAATCTATCAATGCGCCAGTCCGAACATATGACGGTTGCCGATTCCGAGGCGATGATCGATCTGTGCGCCCGCCAGGGGATCGGCTTTATCCCCTGGTCCCCCCTGGCGTTTGGAGAACTGGCTCGCTCCGGAGGAGCTCTCGACCAGATCGCAAAGCGGCACAACGCCCGGCCTGGTCAGGTGGCGCTCGCCTGGCTCCTCAAACGCTCGAGCACCATGCTGCCTATTCCTGGCACTTCCAGGGTGAAGCATCTGGATGAGGACATGGTTGGTGCAACGATCAAGCTCAGCCAGCAGGAGTTTGACGCCATCGACCAGATCAGTCGGTAAGAAGCTGTGACACCTCGTTGTAGAGTTCATGGAGGAGGCATGCGTGATGCGTACCGAAACTGACGATCTGCCCTGTACCGGCCACCTTGATACGCGCGTGACTCGGCGCCACCATCCGCTGCCGCCTCACGTCTCCCGCCCCCTGGCCTACCTGCTGCTCGCCTGCGTGTTCACCTCTGGCATGCTCGGGACCACCCTACCAACGCCACTCTACGTCCTCTACCAGGAGCAATACCAGTTCGCCACGGGCCTGATTACTGTGATTTTTGCCGTCTACGCTCTGGGCGTGCTGGCCGCCTTGCTCGTGTTTGGCCGTGTCTCGGACCACTTTGGGCGCCGTCCTGTCCTGCTCGCCGCGCTCTTGCTGGCCTGCGCGAGTACCCTGCTCTTCGTGTTCGCCCAGAACGTCGCCATGCTGCTGGCCGGACGGGTCCTCTCTGGCCTGGGCACCGGGCTGCTCACCGGGACGGCCACGGCTGGCCTGGCCGAGCTCGAGCCAACGGGCAGCCAGCAGCGAGCGGCGCGTGTGGCGACCGCTGCCAACATGGGTGGCCTGGGACTGGGGCCGCTCGTGGCCGGGCTATTCGCTCAGCTGGCGCCCGCCCCGACGCGGCTCGTGTTTGTCGTCTACCTGCTCTTCCTGGTAGTCGCGCTCCTGCTGGTGGGCGTGCTGCCAGAGACGGTGAAAGCGCCAGACCACGTGCTCGACCTGCGGCCACGTGTAGCAGTGCCGCCCTCGACCCGCACCATTTTTGTGGAGGCGGCGGTGACAGTGGTTTGTGTCTTCGCGCTCCTGGGCCTCTTCAGCGCCCTGGCACCATCTTTCCTGAGAAGCACGCTCCATGAACCCAACCTGATCGTGGCCGGGGTCGTCGTCTTCCTGCTCTTTGGCACAGCCTCGGCGGCCCAGGTCGTCCTGCACACCCTCACCACGCGGACGGCGCGACTGGCCGGGCGGAGCCTGCTGCTCCTGGCACTCGCCCTCATCGAACTGGGGCTGGGCCTGTCCAGCCTCGCGCTCTTCCTGGCAGGCACGGTGATCGGTGGCCTGGGGATCGGGCTGGCATTCATGGGCAGTCTGGCTGCGATCAATCAGGCGGCGCCGCCTGAACAGCGGTCCGCGATGGTGTCTGCCTTCTTCGTAGCCGCCTACAGTGGAGTGAGCGTCCCCGTAGTGGGCGTCGGACTGTTGGCGCAGGGCACGAACCTGCTCGTGGCTTCGATCTGCCTGGCGGCAGTGATTGCGCTCCTGCTCCTGCTCACACTGGCCGCGGTGCTCTGGCCTGTCCGGCGGGCAGCGGTAAAAGTTGGCAACAGATGAAGCGAGGGGGGACGTTGGACGAACTGGAGCATGGCATCAGCGATTCCTGGGCCATGGCTCCAGAGCCTGTCCAGTGATGGAGCCGCAAACAATGGGTGCAGAGCACATGAGACGCTCAGATAGGGATGGGGGTGCGCTGTCAGGCAGGACGAAAGGAGTAGTCGGCATGTTGGCCGAACAGGTGTGCCCCCAGGATGCGTTCGGATGTTCCTCCTCAGCGTGGCTCCTTGACCTCCTCGATGTACAAGCGAGCCCAGATGATCTGGTCAGTCGGATAAGAGTCGCTCCTGCCAATCACCAGAAAGAGTCTCAATGTACAAGCGAGCCCAGATGATTTGGTCAGCTTGAATACCCATCAGGGTCACTCCCCTCACAGCGTGCTTCTTCCCATCGGTCTGTGTGCCATGATAGTGCAATTCGGCCCAGACGGTGTCTCCTTCTTCTACCTCACCCAGGATCTCTATCTGTATGTCTGGAATCGTGGTGAAGAAGAAGTTCCAGTTTTTCCG
>WNGE01011907.1_pt1 | contig 12222 bp, 9 predicted proteins | sample 5400651 | NCBI WGS metagenome assembly WNGE01 (sample SAMN13153370, study PRJNA577476) | soil metagenome | isolation source: 60 cm soil or saprolite under grassland replicate 2 | place: USA:California | collected 2016-06-15 | reverse complement strand
TTCACCGAACATTGATGCGGCGTACGAGGAGCTCCTTGCGGAATTCGACGTCGAACCGGAATTGCTCCACTCCAACCTAACGGAACTTTTGGGGCAGCTCGTGGAGAGCGGCTTGCTCCAGGTTCTCTCCGCTGATGTGGGAACGATTCCGGCGATTTAGCGGGATGGACCTTGCGGCAAGGAAACTTTTTCTGCGCGCGATAGTGCTGCTGCCGCTGGTAGCCCTGAGCTTGAGATGGCGCGGTTTTCGCGCAACACAGGCGGCGCTGCAGAGATTTCTTTCGAAGACGAACCGAGAACAAGATTCTGCATTTGTGAACAAGCGTGCCGCGATGACCGCGCAGATGGTCCATGCCGCGGACCGGCGCGGGCTGGTGCATCCTTCGTGTTTGGCGAAATCTCTTACGCTCTGGTGGCTGCTCGGGCGTCAGGGGATTCGTTCACAACTGCGCATCGGCATTCGAAAAGAAAAAGAAAAGTTCGAGGCTCATGCCTGGGTGGAGCACGAAGGAGTGGCGCTAAACGAACCCGAGGAGCGCCACCGCCACTATGCCGCTTTCGACGCGGGGTTGTTCTCGCTGCCGCAGGACCCAACGAGCCCATGACCCCGGGCTTCTGCTGATCACAATGCCTCAGATGTTGGTGCGGTGCGTCGTGACACGTTTGGCGCGCGGGGCGGGAGCGGGCAACTCGACGGTAAGCGAAACCTCGCTCTTGTTGCGCAGCACGCCGAGCTTTACGGTCTTGTCCTTATCGTCGCGCTTTGCGGACAGTTTTTCGCGCAGCTCGCCGACGGTGCGGATGCGTTCGCCGTTCAACGAGGTGATTACGTCGCCCGCCTTTACTCCGGCCTTTTCCGCAGGTGAGCCCGGATTCACTTCGCGGACCAAAATGCCTTCGCCATCAGGAGCGCCGAAGAATGTGCCGAGCTGACCGTTGAGATCTTCCGCGTCGATGCCAAGCCGAGGCTGACCGCCGAGGAAGATGCTGCCGTTCCAGTCCATGGAGGGAATTTCAGGAAATTCCGGCATCCGGAAAGCAAAAGTGCCGGGTGCCGGCGTCCTCATTCTAAAGGCGTGACGACGCTCTTCGGATTTGCCCAGAGTAACGTTCAGGGTTTGAGAGCGCCCATCGCGCCACACGGTGAGCTGGACGGCGCGGCCAGCGGGGATTTCATGGATCATGCGGCGGAATTGCGCCGTGCCTTCGATGCGCTGGCCATTCATTTCCGTGACCACGTCGTTTTCCTTCAGACCCGCCTTGGCTGCGGGACTGTCCGGAACAATCTTCCCCAGGACAACGCCGCGCTCGGCAGGGAGCTTCAGCTCTTTGGCCTTGTCTGTGGTTACTTCATGGGTTTCGACACCGAGCCAGCTCGAACTTTCGTCGTCGATCACAAGGTTCATCGCGTCCTGCTCGACATCGGGCAAGTCCTCGAGGTGTTGAATAGCCTGATTCCCCTGCGCGAGGGCCGCTTTGGAAGCAAGGAGCGCGCGAGTCGCAGCGAGTTCCGCGACCTGATCCTGCCGGCCTTCCAGTTTGGCCTCCAGTTGCGCCTGCAGCGCTTCGATTCTTTGCCGCAAGCGCGCGATCGTAGAATCATCCGGGTTTTGCGGTCTGGCGGAAGTCGCGGGCAGAGCGATCAACGCGAGACTGAGTGCCGCGACTCCTCCGGCGAAAAGCAGATTTCTTTTCTTCATTGTCGTCCCATCCTCCTCAGCGGTTAGACGCGGCAGATGGAAAATCGTCAGACGGTCGACCGCAGAACGATCAACCGGATCCCACCATTTACGGTGCGCAGATGAATCGGAGCGCCGCCGCGGCCTAATTTGCCACGCATTTCCCGGGGACGCTGGGTACTCTCCATCGTGACAGGGAGTTCGGAGAAGAAGTTTCCGTTCAGGCAGCGGGCCTCGACATCGGCCTGCATGTCGGATGGCACGGCGAGGACGAGAGACCCGTTCGTGGTTTCCGCGGTGGCGCCGTTCTTATCCTTCTCGCGCAAGCGCGTCAGTTCGAGGTGCACGTTGCCGTTGGTGGTGTGCGCATGAACGCTCCCGCCAGCTTCAAACACTTCGATATTACCGTTCACGGTGTGCAGGTCTTCGACCGTGTCAACACCCGCGACGCGCAATGTGCCGTTCACGGTGGCGAGATGCTCGAGATGCGCGAAATGCGGAACGTGGACGATGTATTCCACGGCAACTTCGACGCCCTCATTCTGCGGATACCGCGTGGCGACGGAGATAGCATCCAGTCGGGCGTTCACCTCGATGGAGACGCGGTCAAGGTCCGATTCCCTCTGTTTGGCTGTTTTTACGGCGTGAATTTCGACCTCATCGCGGTCCCAGCCTTGCACCTCGACGGTGCCGTTGACGTTTTGCAATTCAAACGTGCCCCCAGGCTGCAGCGGATAGGACTGGTTGAAATCCTTGCTGATGGCATAAGCGGGAAGGCCCCAAACGGCGGCCAGGAACAGCACACAGAGAGAAGTCGCGCGAAAAGCATGACGGAGCATATCGTTCTACCCCCTTCAAGGATGAGCTACCAGCGAGAACCGAGGACCTGAACGAAATCCGCTGGCACTGAGGCGGCAACCGCTCAGTGCAACTGAAAATCAAACTTCACCGTCGAGATGACCTCGACCTTTTTTCCATTGATCCAGGCCGGCTTCGCTTGCCACCGCTTCATGGCCGCAACCGCGGCATCGGCGAGCGCCGGTTCACCCTCAAGAATTTTCTGCACTTCGACGCGGCCGTCCTTCGTCACGCGCACCTGAACTTTCACGATTCCCTGGATGCCTGCGCGCTGAGCGAGAGCCGGGTACGAAGGCTTGGGAAAATAGGTAAGCCGCTTCTGGAAATCGTCGGGGTCCTCGTGAAGACCGCCGGTGAAAGCGACTTCCAGATTGGCCAGCCAACTTTCGAGCCAGTCGGTCTTAGGTCCTGGCTCAGGCGCAGCAACCGGACCTCTGTCGATCTTCACCCTTTCAATCTGATGTTCCTGGAGCCGCTGATTGATCCGCTCTTTCTGCTCACGCATCAGGGATTCGCGGAGAGCAGTCTCCGAATCCAAGAATTGCAGGCGAATTTTTCCGGCACTGGTATGCAACTTCAGCGGAGCGCCGCCGCCGTTCAAAACAGCAATGGCATGCACGGGCCCCGTGCCGGTGTTGGAAGATTGAACCGTAAGATGCAAAGCAGGGTCCGCTTCGATGTGGCGCAAGCCACCGGTCGTCACCGTCGCGTCGATGGTAGCGGCAAGGTTCCGCGGCAAAAATACGACAATGTCGCCGTTGCCGGAGGCAAGCTGCGACGCGCCTCCGAGACGGACCGCCCCGCCACCGGAAGGTGGGTCTGGATTAATCCACGCGGTAATCGTGCCGCCTGATGTAGCGGCTTGCAGGGCGCCGGCGACACGCGTCAGGCAGATGCTGCCGCCGCTCGACTCCACTTCCATCGGCCCGGAAACGTACATCACTCGAATGCCGCCGCCGCCTGTCTGGGCACGCACTGAGCCGCGCACTTCACCGAAATCGATCTGCCCGCCGCCCGTGCGCACATTTACGAAATTCTCGGCATGGGCGACGGTGATGTTGCCGCCAACGGTTTCCAATTCGGCGCGGCCACCGATCTGACCCGCGCGGATATGCCCGCCACCAGTGCGCAGCGAAGCGTCTCCGGCAATGTTACCCACGTTGACGTGTCCGCCGGCGGTAAAGGCAGTGAGATCACCCGCGACATCCAGAACCTGAATGTGTCCGCCCTGCGTATCGAGTCTCGCCACCGAGCGCCCCCGCGAAGCGTCGCGAAGCCCCGAGCCGCCGATGCGTCCCGTCTTGATGTTTCCACCCTGAGTGTGCAGGCCGGCGGTTCCGCCAATGTTCCCTGTGGTGATGTCGCCAGCCCCCGTGTTCACCTCGACGCTATAGCCGCGCGGCACGGCGACTTCAAATTGCACCCAGAATTGAGCATCGGCAGAGCGTGCGGCTTGCGGCGGGAGCGCGCCAATGATTTCTACGCCCGCGTAGGTGGACTTAGCCTTGAGGGAGTAATTTTCGAGAAGTTGTTGAGCGGCTGGGCCGCGGGCATCCGTTTCAATGTGCACGGTATAGCGGACGAGCGGCGCGGCACCGGCCTCGAGTGGAACGATATTTACGGATCCGAGATCAATGGTCAGCTTCAGCGTCAGACCATCTTTGGTTTCGAGCACGCCATTGCGGACAGCGGAGGCATGCGGCGAGCCCGGGTCACCGGGTTGCGAGCGCTCAATGGTGGCGCGTTCTTCTGTATCGGCAGCAGGAGTTGACGGGCCGAGCGATGCCAGGGAAAAAATGATGGCCAAGACTTGCAAAGACGCGCCGCGGACCAGAGGAAAAAGTTCTTGATGGAAGGGTTTGATCATGATCGAACGAAATATCTTTCCACGCGCTCAACTACTGCACTTCACGGGGGCCAATCTGCCGCAAAGCGGCGGCGCTGCGCAGCCGGACGTAGCGGCTGGGGTCCCGCCGCTGCAACTGCTGAAGCACGCGAACTACGCGGTCTAAAGACGCAGCATCCTCATTCGGCGAACCGAGTTCCGCCGAAGGCGGGCCGGAAGCGCCGTCGGGTATTACCTCGTCCGATTGCTCGGGTTGCAAAGATCCAACGAGCACATTGACGGCCTCGACGCGCACGCCGGGATTGGCGTCATGTTCGAGGGCATCGAGCAGCGCCTGCCGTACGTCATCGTCCGCCGACGCGACCCGAAGCGATTCCAGCGCCTTCATGCGCACTGCGGGATTCTGATCCTTGCGCGCCGCGGCGATCAGTGCCTGACGCACTTGCTGATCCCGCGCCGCCGCCTTCAGCGCCTCCAGGCAATCGAGGCGGACACCGGCGTCAAAACGCTCGCCGCTTTCAACGATATAAGTGAGGGCGCGGCGCATATCGGTGTCCTCAACATTTCCGGAGAGCACCAGCGGCTGTTCAGCACTGAGCTGAAGCTGAACAGTGCCGGGAGCAGAGCCCGACGCAGGTGAAAAATTGATGCCCGCCACCGCCATTTTCGCAAGCTGGTCTTCGGTGATTTGCGGCCTGGCCATGACGTTCATCGCCGGACCATTTGCGCCGTCGTCGGAGCGGGTCTGCAGCAGGGGAATCGCCTGAGTGCCAAGCAGAATGCCCAGGAGGACCAGGAGTGCGCCGCTCCAAGCCGGGCGCAGCGCCATCCAGCGGCGCAGCCAGCCAAAGGGGCGCCAGCGTTCCTCGACCGGAGGCGCAGAAAGATCGTCGAGGGCTTCGGCAAGCTCGCTGCGGCACTGCGAGAGGAGAATACCGGAAGAATCGAATTCATCAGCGGTCTGCAGACCGCCGGCCACAATCTCCTGGAGTTCGCGTTCTTCGGCAAGTTGTGCGGAGCATGCCTCACAGTTGACAAGGTGGGCTTTGACCTGTTTGCGTTCCTCGTCGCTCACTTCCTCGCAAACATAAAAAACCAGGAGTGGTGCAATGTCTTGACAGTTCACATCCTTCTCAAATGCACTCATCGCAGGCCTCCCAACTCGTTGCGGAGTTTGCGGGTTGCGCGGAAAAGAGAATTTTTCACCGTTTCCTCGGTGGTGCCGAGTGCGTCGCCGATCGCGCGGAGCTTCAGGCCTTGATAATGCTTCATTTCAAAAACAACGCGCTCGCGAGGCGAGAGCCGCTCCATCGCGCAAGCAATGCGAGCTTTGATCTCTTTGCCGAAGAGGCTGCGCTCGGGGTCGAGCGTCGGGCGATGCTCCCGTTGGCGCTCAAAAAAGTCGGCAATGCCTTCTTCGGGATGGCCGGAATTCAGTTCCGGGGCCTGGTCTTCGGGGCGCGCTTGGCGGCGGCGCAGGTGGTCCAGGCAGACGTTGGTGACGATGCGATAGAGCCAGGTGTAAAAGCTGCATTCAAAGCGGAAGCGGTGCAGATTCCGGTAAACCTTGAGGAAAGCTTCTTGGTAGACGTCGCGGGCGTCCTCGGGCCGCTTCATAAGATTGAGGGCCAGGCGCAGGACGTCGCGGTCGTAGCGGCGAACCAGTTCCTCGAAAGCGGCGCGGTTTCCCGTTTGCGCTTCCGCCACCAGCACCCGCTCGTCAAGGTGGGGCAAGGAGGTCACCGAGGCTAGGGCGGCGTCCGTACTACTCGAGCGACCGTTATCGTCGGCCAAAGCCAAAGCCCATCTGGGAAGCGGCATGTTTCGCTTTCTATTCGTGTGCGCCGCGCCTCCCGCTTCTAAAACAATACTTTAGCGTACGGGCCAGCATCTGGCGAGGCGCGGCATACGACGTGACCACCCATTTTGGACGTACCCCTACCTCATGGGTGAGCATCACTTCCCATTATAAGAACGGTGGGACTGTGGATTTTGTTTCGAGATAATCACTGGTCGGAATGGGCCGCTTGAGCTCCGGCGGGGTCTTCCAAAGGACGAAATCGTCACTTCAGACAGCAGCCTCCGTACCTTGCATGCGCCAAGCCACGAAAGGCCATGCGAAAAGCAATACGAGCGCCAGAACGACGGCATACCCGTTTGCGCGGTAGAACGAGTCCGGTTGCGTCAGCAGTTCGGCGGCACTGCCAAGCAATGATGTAGCGGCAGCCACAAGGAAGCAGCCCAGGATATTGAATCGCATCACACGACGCACGCCAAATACAAGAACTACTAGCAGAATAAGACGTGCCAGGAATTGTTTGGCGAGATCGGCGGGGCTGCCCCAGCCGCCCCCTGCGAGCGCCAGGGCGCCGGACAACAATAATAACAGGCGAAGCCCGGGCTGGCGCACCTGTGCAGCGACGAAGGACACAATCGCGGCGACCATGCCAGTGGTGAACAAAGCGTGAAGGAGCGTCCCACCCAGAATCGAGGCCGCAGGGAGAATTGCGTCATACTCCTGGCCAATCGAAGCCGCGAGCGAACGATGCACGGTTGACCAGTAGGTTGAAGCAACTGCGAGGAAGCGCTCAAGGCCGACCAAGCCTGCGGTTCCTCCTAAACCAATCCAGAGGGCGTCTCGATAGTAGTTGGCCGGCATTCGGGCCCAGCCTGGCAGGACCTCCTCACTGAAGGCCCTGGTCGCGTAATACCATCCCATGCCAAAGAGCAGGGCGATGCCGCCGAAGGAGAACGCAGCCCCGAACAGCACGCTGATGGCAATTCCCCCAAGCGTGTACTTGAACGGATCCGCCGTGTCGTACCGACTCAGAATAGCCTGAATACCGCCGCCTAGGCCAAATACCATGGTGAACGCTATAAGACCCCAGACCGACCATAAAACGATACGCCGCCAAGGGATGGAGCGTGCGGCTTCCGACTTCAGATTCGCAAGGAAAACAATCAATGCTGTGAGACCAAGACCGCCGAAGAACAGAAGTGGGACGCCGTAACTGAAAATCACACGGGAGAGCGTGAGTTCGTGCTGTTTGCGGCGCCAGTCGTCCGGAATCTTGATGTACGTGCGATAGTTCGTAACTTCATCCCCAAGGAGCTGCACATCGATCCGGGGGTGCGCATGATCGGCCGCGCCGGAGGCCGGGCTGGGATCGTCATCAAGCGGATCATTCTGCTGCCACGTGAGCGTGTGGTCCACGCGATGCGGCCGTTTTTCGGAACTGGAATCAACGAGCATCCAGCCTGCCAGATCGATTTTCTTTTCTTGCGACAGAAATTTCTCCGCTCGCGCCACCGCCTCTTCCTTGGTGAGCGACGCGCCGGGCGTTTCTTCTGCGAGGATGTGCCGGAGTGAGTGGATCGATCCGTCCGGCCGCAAGATGAAAGCGAATTCCTCCGGTTGGCTGTCGCGGAAAAAGCGCACGCGCCATAACGCGCCGGGAACGCGCTCGGCGTAGATCTTGTTGACACCAGCGATGCCGATGCGCTGCCGCAGAAATTCATTCACAACCGGATCGGTAACATCGACGAAGATAATGGCGTGATAGTAGGATTTTGGATCGAGTCCGCGCTGGCGCATGATCTCGTCGGCACGAGCGCGGACTGTGCGTACATCAACCGAGAGTTTCAGGTATTCGCCGACAGACTGTGGCTTGAGCCGGCAAGCCAATACTCCACCCGCAAGCAGGCACACGGCAAGGAGGCCGATCATGCCGGGCGCGAGAGCGTCATAGCGGTGTGATGTAACTCCGGCGATTTCTGAAACGGGCTCGCTCGTCAGCGAAACCTCGGGCAAAGGTTTCGCCCGATTGAGCAGCCCTTCATCATCTTCGAATCCGCCCCGCATCAAATAAGAAATGCAGGCGAAGGCCAAAGGCGCAAGCGCCGCAGCAGCTACGACCGCTCCTGATATTTTGAAGTAGAGGCTGTTCGAACGAATCAGCAGCAGTCCAACCAGCGAGGCATCCACAGTGTAATGCCAGATGAGCGTCGCGACGATGCCCCACCGCAACATTACAATACCCGCAACGATGCCGATGATCCCCACTTCGATGCCGCGGATGTAGCCCGGCTTCTGTGGATAAGCGCTGTGGAGAAAACTCCAGGAAAACGCCGGCAAGATCACCGCGAGAACGCGCGATCTCGTCACGTTCTCGAGGAAAGGAATGGCAAAGAGCCGAAACAGGAATTCTTCACTCGTGGAGGCCATGAGCCCGATGGCTACTCCGGCAATCCAAGGGAACGAAGTGTTGACCGCATCCGAGTAGTTCAAATCTTGCGGCGCCCAAACACCGAACCGGCTGCCTACCATGTAAAACGCGACGATGAAGCCAATATGGGCTGCGGCCAGCGATAGGCCAACCACGGCGGAGGAGGCGCAGCGTGAAAGCTTTAGCGAGCTGCATGCGATTTGGCTGGAAGGACCGATACAGTGGTTCCCCGCCCGGAAGCACCAGCGTAACCATAAGGGCGGTGCCAAGCGCACTGAGTAAAGCGATGCCCAGCCGCAGCGCGACAAAACTGCTGTACGAGTCATGTGTGTCGTAACTTGCGCGCGTAAACTGCCACTGGTTGAGTTCCATCAGGAAAAAGAGCGCCGCGATGATCACGCCCAGCTTGATGGCGCCTCCCCAGCCTGTTTGCCCGCGTTTCGTGAGCGAAATGCCTACCCAGAGCGCGCTGCCGAGAAGCAATACATACGGAATAATCGCGATCTGGTTGTAGAAGATATTCGAAGAGCGGAGTTGCTGGTAGCTGCGTTGCCAGGCCTCGGGCACTTTTAAGAACTCTCCGCTGCCTCCGATGCGGTCGCCTTGCAGACTGGCTTGCAAACGGTACGGCGCGTCCTTCGCGCGGAGGCCGTGCTTTTCCCAGGTGAAGGACCAATCCAGGCGGTTCGGGCGCTTGTTCGAATTGGCTTCCTCAGGAAGAAAGTCCCAACCACGCGGATCGAGTCCGAGTTTCGCGGTGAGATAATTCTGAGCGGCGGATTGTGCCGCGGCTCGCTCCAGCGAGGCACCGGCGCGCGATTCTTCAATCTTGTGATCGTAGCCAACAACTTGTCCTGCGGGATCCACGCGAACATGGAATTCTTCTTCCTGTTGCGGCTTGAAGAAGCGCACTTCCCAGAACCAGATGTGCAGCTCCGAAGACATGAGCCTGTTCGCCTGCTCCAGGCCGAGCTGGCGTTCCAGGTAGACCTTCGCGTTGTCATCCACGTCGAAGACGATCGTCGATTGGTAGCCGTTGATATTTTCGCCGAGGCCACTGACAAATCTCTGCGCGCGCGTTAGCGCTTCTTCGCGGGAGATTCTGAAATTAACCGAGGCTTCGGGAAACGCGAGGAAGAAATATTTGCAGGCGAAAAGCGCGCCCAGGACTCCCGCGGCGACCCATAAGAACAGTGCGCGCTTGTCGGAACTTGTAAGACGGTCTCCCGCCACACGATCCTCCCCGTCTGGGAAACGAATCCCTCACTCTATAGATACGCGAGCCGCGAACGCAAGTATCGCTGCTGCTATCTGTTCGCGGCGGGAATGATATAAAGAGAATGCGTCAAGTTTTGTCAGGCCGCATCAGCGGTCGGCCGCTTTGCGGTCGCACTGAAAAATGACGATGAGCCTCAGCACCGAAGTCCGCATGATCAAAGGCGTTGGCCCGCAGCGCGCCGAACTGCTGGCGCAGCGCGGAATCTACACGTTTGAAGATTTGTTCGGGTATTTGCCGTTTCGATACGAAGACCGCATCCGCTTTTCCAAGGTGAAGGAGATTCAGCCGAACGGCACCTACACCATCCGGGCCCGCGTGATGAGCGGCCAGGCGGTCCGCACCATGCGTGGCCGCGACGCTATCTACCACCTCCTCGTGCAGGACGACACCGGCCAGCTACCGTGCAAATTTTTTCATGGCGGCTACCTCGAAGGGCGCTTGAAACCGGGCCAAGACCTCGTTCTTCACGGCAAGGCAGAAGTGGACAGGCTGCGGCCCGCCCGGCTGGAAATGATTAATCCGCAAATCGAGACGCTGAGCGGCGAAGAAATCGATTCCACCGAAGTGGGCCGCATCGTGCCGATTTACGAAGCCATCGGCACGTTCGGTTCCCGCGCCATCCGCCGCGCCATGTATGCGGCGGTCCAGCAGATCGATCCGAACATGCCGGACGTCTTGCCGGAGGCCCTGCGCGCGCGGCTCGGATTTCCTTCGCGCAGCGAAGCAATCATTCACACGCACTTTCCCACGCCGGAAGCATCTCTCGATGCGCTGAACACCTTCCGTTCCCCGGCGCAGCAGCGGCTCATCTTCGAGGAGTTTTATCTCTACCAACTGAGCCTCGCGCTGGATCGCCGCGCGGCCCGCAAGCAGAACGCCATTGCTTTCCGCGTGCGCGAAGACGCCGTGCGCGAAGCGCTCAAGCGTATCCTGCCGTTCAAGCCGACGGCGGCGCAGAAACGCGTTCTTGGTGAAATTGTGGCCGATCTGGAAAAGCCTGCGCCCATGAATCGTCTGCTTCAGGGTGACGTCGGCAGCGGGAAAACCATCATCGCCCTACAAGCGGCGGTGATTGCCATCGAGAATGGCGCACAGGCGGCGCTGATGGCCCCAACGGAAATCCTCGCCGTACAACACTTTCTTTCCGCGCGGCGTATCCTCGCGCGCGCGGGTTATTGCGTGGAATTGCTGATCAGTGGCCTGAAAGGTTCAGAGAAAGCCGCGGCCCTCGAGTGCATTCGCTCCGGTGAAGCGCAGCTCGTCATCGGCACTCATGCGCTCATCGAGGACAACGTGGAATTCGCGCGGCTCGGTTTTGTGGCCATTGACGAACAGCACCGCTTTGGGGTCTTGCAGCGCAAACGGCTCATGGACAAGGCCGCCTCGCATGGTCACGCGCCGCACGTTCTCGTTCTAACTGCGACCCCGATCCCTCGCACACTTTCACTCACGCTGTATGGTGACCTGGATGTTTCCGTTCTCGATGAGCTGCCGCCGGGCCGCACGCCCATCGTCACGCGCATAACCTCGGAGCCGCATCTCTCCGGCGTTTGGGAGTTTCTCCGCCGCGAAGTCGCGGCCGGACACCAGGGCTACATCGTTTACCCTGTCGAAGAGTCCAAGCTCGAGTTGAAAGCGGCCATGGAAGAATACGAACGTCTTTCGAGAGATGTGTATCCGAAGCTGAGGCTCGGCCTGCTGCACGGGCGGCTCTCGAGCGAAGAAAAAGACGACGTGATGCAGCGTTTCCGCAGGAACGAAGTGCAAATCCTCGTGGCGACAACGGTCGTGGAAGTCGGCGTGGACATGCCGAACGCGACGGTGATGGTCATCGAACACGCGGAGCGTTTCGGGCTCGCGCAACTGCATCAACTTCGCGGGCGAATTGGCCGCGGCGCGCGGAAGTCGCACTGTATTTTAGTGGCACCGTCACGGATGACCGACGAAGCCCGCGCGCGGCTCGAGACCATGGTGCGCACATCCAATGGATTCGAGATCGCTGAAACCGATCTCCAGCTCCGCGGTCCGGGAGAGTTTTTCGGCACGCGCCAGGCTGGGAACCTGGGCTTCCACATCGCCAATCCGCTGCGCGCCCGCGAATTGCTTGAACTCGCGCGGCGGGAAGCCTTTGCATTGGTTGATGATTCCGCCCAGCGGCAGGCTCTGGAGCAAACCCTGAGCGCGCTTCCCGGCCAATGGCAGCAGCGGTATCATCTCGCTAGCGTCGGCTGAAAAGACTGAGATCCGACAACCAATAAGTGTATTCATGCGCGTCATCGCCGGAACCTACCGCAGCCGCATCTTAAAGAGCCTCAAGGGCCTCGCGCTTCGCCC
>WNGE01007148.1_pt1 | contig 12222 bp, 13 predicted proteins | sample 5400651 | NCBI WGS metagenome assembly WNGE01 (sample SAMN13153370, study PRJNA577476) | soil metagenome | isolation source: 60 cm soil or saprolite under grassland replicate 2 | place: USA:California | collected 2016-06-15 | reverse complement strand
AGCTTGTAGCCCATCCGGTAGTCGAACTTCTCGACCGCACGGATCAGGCCGAGATTGCCCTCCTGGATCAGGTCGAGCAGCGGCACGCCGCTGTTCGTGTAGTGACGCGTGATCGACATGACGAGGCGGAGGTTCGACTCGATCAGCCGCCGCTTCGCCTCCTCGTCGCCGGCGTCTTTCCGCCGGGCGAGCTCGCGCTCCTCCTCGCGCGTCAGGAGCGGGCCGCCGCCGATCGAGCGCACGTAGAGCTTGAGCGGATCCTGGCTCTGCGCTGCTCCCTGTGCCGCATAGGACTCGTCCGGGTGGTCCGCCTCCTCCTCGGTCTCGTCGTCGTCGACGTCGTCGAGGACCGCCTCCGCCGGGACGAGCTCGAGGGTGAGCTCGGGATCCGCGTGAGCGAAGGCTGCATGTGGAAGGGGCCGCTGCTCCATCCCCAGCCTTATCGACCTCCCTCAGGTGAGGCTTTAGGACGGTGTCAACCCTCGAACGAGGGACTGGGGCGAATCTGCCGAAAACCGAACTAACTTCCACCAGCTAGGATCGTCGGAGAGGTAGGACGGGGCGTTCATGACGTCCACGTCCGGGGGTCTTCCTAGGATCGACCACCATGTGCGGAATCGCCGGATACAGCCTTTCGTCGCGGAGCCGACTCGATCGGACGCTCGCGGCGCAGTCGTTGCTGGCCGGCATCGCCGAGCGCGGCGCCGACGCGGTCGGCTACGCCTACCGCAGCCCGGGCGACGCCTACCCGACCGTGAGGAAGCAGCGGACGCCGGCGAGCATGCTGCTCGACCGGATCTCGGTGCCGCCGGCGGCGATCGAGCTGCTCGTTCACGTCCGCGACTACACGAAGGGCCACCCATCGATCCCGGCGAACAACCATCCGGTCCGCCACGGGCCGGTGATCGGCATCCACAACGGGATCATCCTCAACGACGACGAACTGCTCGAGCCGCACGACTGCGCCCGCTCGGAGCCGCGGATGACCGTCGACTCCGAGGCGATCTTCGCCCTCGCGGCGCATTCCGGGAACGAGTCGCGGGCGCTCGAGGCGCTCACGGGCTCGATGGCGGCCGCCTGGCTCGACGAGCGGGAGCCGGAGACCGTCTTCGTTGCCCGGGGCGCCGGCCGCCCGCTCTGGCTCGGCTCCGGCAAGCACGAGCTCTTCTTCGCCTCGACGCCCCAGGCGCTCGCCGTCGTCGAGCAGTACGCCGGCGTCCGCCTCCGGAAGCGCGAGCTCGAGCAGGGAACGTTCCTCGCCCTGCGCGGCGCCCGCGTCGTCCGCGAGGAGCGCTTTCAGCCCGACCTCAGCTACCGAGAGCGGGTGCCGCTGCCCGCCGTCCGCGCTCCCGGCGAGCGTGCGACCTGCCTGCGGCGGCTGGCCGTCCTCTACGCCGCCTAAGCAGGAGCCTCAGAGCAGCCGGCCGTCGGAGCCCACGCGGGCTCCCTGCTCGTCCAGTCGCTCGCGCACGAGGAACTGGAAGGTCGACCAGGCCCCGCGCCGCGCGTCGAGCATGCGGTAGACCTGCCACTCGGTGAGGAGCGTGTCGTCCTCCTTCCGCGCCTCCGCCCAGTCGGCGAACTTCGGCAGGCGGCCGAGACGGCGCGCGAGCTCCGCTCCCTGCTCCACGGCCCGCTCCAACCGCTCCTCCCCCACCGGCACGTCGAAGCCCGCCTCGCGCAAGGCGTTCGTGAGCGAGCCGAAGGTGTGCCAGTAGAGCGACTTCGACGGCAGGCGCCCCTTGCGCTCGTCGATGTCCCTGGCGGTCGGCAGACGGCCCAGCTCCTCCCCGAGCTCTCGCAGCAGGCCGAGCAGCTCGCTCCGGGTCGCGAAGCGGCGCGGCACGAGGCCCGCGGCTCGCTTGGCGGCGTTCCAGGAGCCGAAGTGCTCGATCACCGTCTGGGGATGGACCGTCGTCTGCTCGTCGGCGGCGAACTCGCGCATCGTCGGCGAGCGGCTCAGCCGCTCGGCGCACGCGCGCAGCTCGGCGACGATCTGCTCGTCCGAGTAGCGCTTGCGGATCCCCGCCTGGAACTCGGCGAGCTCGCCGGGATCGATCTCGGCCACCGCTCGGAAGCGCGGCTTCGGGGACATGCCAATAATGGTAGAGCAGGTTGCGCAAAGCGCAAGTGAAGGCAAGCGGGCGGCCACACGTACCGCTTGGCATACGCTCGGCCCGTGCCCCTCGCCGTGCCGCTCGCCGTCGAGATCGCCGCCGCGCGCGCCGTGGCCACGCTGTCGCGCCTCGCCGGCGCGGGCGGCGGCACCACCGTTCCCGGCAAGCTGCTCTCGAAGCTCGACCCCGGCGCGATCGACCGGCTCGCCGCCCGGCTGCCGGCGGGAGCCGTCGTCGTCTCGGCCACGAACGGCAAGACCACCACCTCGGCCATGGCGGCGGAGATCCTGCGACCCCGCTTCCGGCTGGCTCACAACCGCGCCGGGGCGAACCTCGTCTCCGGCGTGGCCTCGACCCTGCTCGCGTCCGGCAGCGCCGAGCTGGGCCTGTTCGAGGTCGACGAGGGAGCCTTGCCGGAGGTCGTCCGGCGCCTCGGCCCGCGCGTCGTTTGCCTCGGCAACCTCTTCCGCGACCAGCTCGACCGCTACGGAGAGCTCGAGCTCGTCGCCGAGCGCTGGCGCGCCGCGGTGAAGACGCTGCCCGAGGAAGCGGCGCTCGTCGTCAACGGCGACGATCCCCAGCTCGGCGAGCTCGCAGCCGCACACGCCTGCACGACCGTCTACGGGCTCGACGACCCTACCGCCGCCCGCCCCTCCCTCCAGCACGCGGCCGACTCCAAGCACTGCGTCCGCTGCGGCACCCCGTACGTCTACGCCGCAGCGTACGTCGGCCACCTCGGCGACTACCGCTGCCCCGCCTGCGGCCACGCGAGGCCGCCGCTCGAGCTCAGCGCACGTTCCGTCGAGCTGCACGGGCTCGATCGGGCCGCGTTCGACCTGGTTGCACCGGAGGGGACGCAGCGCATCGAGCTCGCGCTGCCCGGGCTCTACAACGTCTACAACGCGCTCGGCGCCGCGGCGCTCGCGCGCGCACTCGGAGCGTCGCTCGGGGAGATCGCGACCGGCCTGGCCAGGTTCAGCGCCGCCTTCGGCCGGTTCGAGCGGATCCCGGTCGACGGCAAGCGCCTGCTCCTGCTGCTGATCAAGAACCCGGCCGGCGCGAACGAGGCGGTGCGCACGCTCGTCGACGGCGGCGCGCCGCGGCTGGCCGTGATCGCGCTCAACGACGCGATCGCCGACGGCCGGGACGTCTCCTGGATCTGGGACGTCGACTTCGAGCCGCTCCTCGACGGGCTGGAGCGGCTCGTCGCGACGGGCGACCGCGCCGCCGAGCTCGCGTTGCGCTTCAAGTACGGCGGCCTCGACGAGGACGCGATCGAGGTCGAGCCGAGGCTCGAGCGGGCGCTCGACCGCGGCCTCGAGCTGACGCCGGCGGGCGGCGAGCTCGTCCTCCTCCCCACCTACACGGCGATGCTCGGCTTGCAGCGGATCGTGGCCGAGCGGGGCCTTGCCCGCCCGTACTGGGAGCGGCACGAGTGACGACGATCCGAGTCGGCCACCTCTATCCGGACTACCTGAACATCTACGCCGACCGCGGCAACATCGCGGTGCTCGCGCGGCGCGCGGCATGGCGCGGGCACGAGCTCGACGTCACCCCTCTCGGGATGGACGACCAGATCGTCCCCGGCGCGCACGACCTCTACTACGTCGGCGGCGGCCAGGACCGCGAGCAGCTGCTCGTGGCGGAGAACCTCGCCGCCAAGGCGGAGCCGCTCCGGGAGGCCGTCGTCGGCGGCGGGGCCGCGCTCCTCGCCGTCTGCGGCGGGTACCAGCTGCTCGGCCGCGGCTACCGCGGCTTCCACGGCGAGGACATGCCGGGCGTCGGGCTGCTGCCGCTCGAGACGGTGGCCGGCGAGAGCCGGCTGATCGGCGACGTCCTGATCGAGTGCGAGCTCGACCCGGGCGAGCGGCGCACGCTGGCCGGCTTCGAGAACCACGCCGGGCGGACGCGGCTCGATCCCGGCGCCGAGCCGCTCGGGCGGGTGCTCGCCGGCTTCGGCAACGACGGCGAGAGCGGCTTCGAGGGCTGCCGGCTCGACCGTGCGGTCGGCACGTACCTCCACGGGCCGCTCCTGCCCCGCAACCCGTGGCTCGCCGACTGGTTGCTGGAGCAGGCTCTCGCCCACCGCAGCGGCGGCGAGCCGCCCCGCTTCGAGCCGCTGGCCGACGCGCTCGAGGCGCGCGCACACGAGGTCTCGGCCGGCCGAGCCCGCGCACGCGGCGGGCGAGGATAGGGGACTTCCTCAGCGGGAATCGGCGGGGAGCAGCGTGAACGCGCCGCCCTGCAACGGCCTGACGACACGAAAGTGGCGTTCGTCGAAAGTCAGGATGCGGCGCGTCCCAAGCTTGCGCGCAAGCACCGCGATCGAGAGATCGGCGAGCCCCACGTCCAGATCGGCGTATCGCCGATCCAGCTTCAGCGCCGCTTCGTAGTCGCGTGCATCGAGACCGGGCTCTCGTAGCGACGCGCCGCAAGGTCCTCGAGAGAGGCGCGCGTCGCCCCAGGCCCGAAGCGTCGGCCCAGCAGGTAGTCGATTTCGGCGGTCACCGGCGCCGGGACGAAGAGGCTTCCACGCTCGGAGCGGAGGATCGCGAGGATCTCCTCGCGCCGCGGTTCGCGCTCGTCCGCAAGGGCGACGAGCGGCGCCGCGTCGATGACGACCGTCACCCGCCGAAACCGTCGAGGAGCTCGCCCTCGGGGATCTCGGAGATCGGCCGCGGATCGTCGTCGATCCGCTCGAAGCCCGCGGCGAGAGCGAAGTCGCGGTCGCCCCTACCGGCCGGAACGTAGGCGGCGACGGCTTCCCGGAGGATAGCTCGGCCTGCATCGAGACCAACCGCCTAGCTGCGCGCAGCCTGGCGCACCTTTTCGACCGCCTGCCGCAGGGACGCGGGCACCTCGCCGTTGCCGCTGTAGCGGCGCCACGCCTTCTGCGGCTTGCGGCTGCGGCCGCGGGCGTTCACGCCCGAAACGGCCTCGAAGTCGGGCACGAGCACGACCGTGCGCCTGCGCCCCGCCACCTCGCGGATCTGCCGATTGACCACGCGTTCCGACTCGACGGGTCGCCGTCCCTCCGGCGCGTCGCGGTCGTGCACGACGACGTACGGGATCCCGCATGCGTTGCAGATGCGCGCGAAGAGCGGGATGTTGCCCTTGCCACCGCACTCGAGCACGAGTACCCCCTCCTTGTCGGCCTCGATGCCGAGCGCGTCGAAGACGAGCGGGAACGTCAGCTTCTCGGTCCGCCCCTCCACGAGCAGCGCGGCGCGCGCGAGGAACAGCTCGGCGCGGTCGGTGTCGAACTCGGAGAGCGCGCGGAAGCTCTCCGCCTCCTCGAGCGGCTCGGGCTGGAACAGGGTCGTCCCCTCGTCGGCGGTGTGGCGCACCAGCGCGAGCTCGTCGAGGCGGGCCACGCTGAGGAAGACCGGTGCGTGCGTCGAGTACAGGATCTGGTTGCCCTTGTCCGTGAGGCCGCGGAGGACGCGATACAGGTGCCGCTGCGCGTGCGGGCTCAGGTACAGCTCGGGCTCCTCGATCAGGAGCACGAAGCGACGCAGGCTCGACGCGAGCAGCCGCTCCATGCCCATCACGAGCTGAAGGCCGCCGTCCGCGGCGGCCCAGTGATGGTCGGCGAGCGGCGGCCGCAGCAGCTCCGCCACGTCGGCCGCCCCGGCGCCCGTGGCGGGCGCGACCATCGTCCGCGAGCGCAGGTTCGCCGGCAGGAACAGCACCGGCGGCGCTCCGGCCCGGTTGAGGTTCAGCGTGTCGGGCGGTCGCGCGTCGAGGAAGATCGAGCCCCGCTTCAGCTCAGCCTCGAGATGGATTCGCCCGGTCGTGCCGTGGGAGACGTCCTCGATCGTCGGCGGCGGCGCGGCCGCCTCGAGCAGCGTCCAGATCGCAGTCAGCACCGTCGACTTGCCGCTCGAGGCCTCGCCGACGAGCGCGCACACGGAGCCGGGCTCGAACTCGAGCTCCCGGGCGGCGCGGTAGCCCTGGATCGAGATGCGCTTCAGCGGCGGCACAAGTGGTCTCCTACACGCGATGGCGTGGCGTGGCGTCGCCACTTGGTGAGGCGTGGCGTCGCCACTACGGTGCCCAGAGCGCCCCCAGGTACACGGCGGGATCGCCGGGCTGCCACCGCCGCAGGAACCGCTGGATCGGCGGATGCAGGACGATCCCGTCCAACTCCGCGCGCTCGAAGAGGCGGTGCCCGCGCACGGCCGCGTCCTGCGAGGTGACGGCGTCGAGCGAGCGGCCGGAGAGGTCGCCGGCGAACACGATGTGCACCACGTGCTTGCCCGTGACCGCACGCGCGGGCGAGATCGAGTCGACGATCGCGACCGGGCCCTCGACCGGCAGCCGATCCTCGATCCCGACCTCCTCCGAGAGCTCGCGGTGCAGGGCCGCGACGAGGCTCTCGCCGGCGTTCACGCCGCCCCCGGGCAGCAGCCAGTACTCGCCCCGGCCGGCCTTCTCGTGCCGGCAGAGGAGGATCTGGTCGCGCCAGCGGAGCACGGCCGAGACGCGGATCCGCGGCTCGAGCGGCATCATGCCGCTGAGCTGCCGAAACCGCGGACGCCGCGCTCGCTCTCGGGCAGCTCGTCCACCTCGATCGGCTCGACGCCCGGCACCGGGACGACGACGAGCTGCGCGATCCGCATGCCCGGCTCGACCACGAAGGGCTCGCGCGCGTCGGTGTTGAGCAGGACGACGCGCACCTCGCCGCGATAGCCGGAGTCGACCAGCCCAGGCGAGTTGACGATGGTGATCCCGTGCCGTGAGGCGAGGCCCGAGCGCGGCTGGACGAAAGCGGCATGGCCCTCCGGGACGGCGAGCGCCAGGCCCGTGCCGACGGTCGCCCGCGCGCCGGGCGCGAGCTCGACCCGCTCGCAGGCCGCCAGGTCGAAGCCGGCGTCGCCGCTGTAGGCGCGGCTGGGCACGACGGCGTCGTCGCGGAGCCGGCGGATCGGCAGCTCGATCACGCGCCGCCCGAGGTGACGTGACGGCCGCCCTCCGCGTCCGCGACGAGGTACCGCGCGAAGCGGCGGATCTCGCGCCGGGGCAGCCGCGCCACCAGCAGGACGCCCTCGCTCGTGTCCTCGCGCTGCTCGATCGGCGCTCCCAGCGCGTAGAGCTCGTTCAGCTTTCCGCCCTCGCCGTACGGGAGCAGCAGCCGCACCGGCTCGAAGCGGTCGGCGAACCGGTCGGCGATCCGCGCCCGCAGCTCGTCGAGCGCCTCGCCCGTGAGGGCCGATACCTGCAGCGCGTCCGGATGCCGGTTGGCAAGGCGCCGCCGGCGGAGCGGGTCGACCGCGTCGATCTTGTTGACCACGACCTCGACGGGGACGTCGTCGGCGCCGATCTCGTGCAGGACGGCGTTCACGGCCGCGATTTGCTCGACGAGACGCTCCTCACCGACCGAGCCGTCGACGACGTGCAGGATCAGGTCCGCGACGAGCGTCTCCTCGAGCGTCGCCGCGAAGCCTTCGACGAGCTGATGCGGCAGGCGGCGCACGAAGCCGACGGTGTCGGTCACGAGGTAGCGGCGTCCGTCGTGCTCGAAGCCGCGCGTCGTCGGGTCGAGCGTCTCGAACAGGCGGTCCCGCACGGACACCTTGGCGTCGGTGAGCGCGTTCAGCAGCGTCGACTTGCCGACGTTCGTGTAGCCGGCGAGGGCAACTGTCGGCGTCTCGGTCCGGCGGCGCTCCTTCCGGCGCACGTCGCGCTGGCGTGAGAGCTCCTTCAGGCGGCGCCGCAGGAGCGAGACCCTGTGCCGCGCGATCCGGCGGTCGGTCTCGAGCTGCGACTCGCCCGGGCCGCGCGTGCCGACCCCGCCGCCGAGGCGCTCGAGGTGCTGCCACATGCCGCGCATGCGCGGCAGGTTGTACTCGAGCTGCGCCAGCTCGACCTGAAGCTTGCCCTCGGCGCTGACGGCATGCTGAGCGAAGATGTCGAGGATCAGCTGCGTGCGGTCGACCACGCGGGCCTGCAGCGTGTTCTCGAGCAGGCGCTGCTGCGGCGGCGACAGCTCGTCGTCGACGAGCAGCACCTCGGCGTGCGCGTTGCCGTACGCCTGCTTCAGCTCCTCGAGCTTCCCCTTGCCGACGTAGGTGCGCCGGTCCGGCTGCATGCGGTACTGGACGAGTCGCGCCACGGGCTCGACCCCGGCCGTGTGCGCAAGCTCCTCGAGCTCGGCGAGCTCGTCGTCGGCATCGACTCCCTGCGCGAGCACGGCCACGACGAGCCCGCGCTCGGGCTCGGGGCCCGGCGGGGGATTGGGCTGTCGCGATGCCATCCGAGAGTCATTGTGCACACAGGCCGGCCCGGACTTCCACCCACCTCGGGATCGCCTCGTAGTCCTGGCCGCCGCCTTGGGCCGATCGGTCGCCGTTCGTCTGGGTATGAGCGAGTTGTAGACACAAACTCGACACGCCCGTAGACGCGCTCTCGCCGGCCCCGAGCTCTCCTGCGCGCCGCTGGGCCCCCTTTCGGGGTGCGTAAGAGGCCGCAGCCTGACTGCGGGTTTAAGGCGCTTCTGCCGGAGCGGTATCTGCCGATGATGAAGGAATGGCGGCCCAGGAGTGAGTCGGTTCTCGTCCCCTGTCAGGGGTCGGCGGCCTTTGGTCCGATGCCGCTGCGCTGGCTGCCCGCGGGCGTCCTCGTGGCCGTCTTCCTTGCCGCGCATGTGTATGCGGCTGTGATCCAGAACGGGGCGCTGGGAGAGTTGCTGCTCGACCTGACGTTTCTCCCGATCGCCGTGGCCTCGTTTCTGTACGGCCTGCGCGGAGCAGTTGCCGGCGGCTTGGTCGCTGCGTAGCCGCGCGCCGCTCGCCACCAGGGTCGAGTGGAGGGCGCGGAAAACTGAGCCGCCGGCAGTAAGGCGCCGCGCCGGTTCTGCACCGAGCTAGTCGCCCGGGAGAGTCATTATGACGCCCGCCGTGTCACCCTCCAGCGTCGCCGCCCGCACGCTCCAGCTCGTCGACGTGCCCTCCGAGAGCCGTCGCGAGGCCGAGCTCGTCGCGCTCGTCCGCAGTCTCGTCCCGCGTGAGCCGCTCTACGACGACGGCGAGGTGCTTCTTTACGGCGAGCCCGCCGCCCCGGTCCTCCTCGCCGGCCACCTCGACACGGTGCCCGCGCAGGGGAACGTGCCCGGGCGCATCGACGGCGGGGTGGTGCACGGCCTCGGCGCGAGCGACATGAAGGGCGGTGTGGCCGTGATGATCGAGCTCGCGCGCGCCGGCGTACCGGGCCGGTATCTCTTCTTCACCCGCGAGGAGATCGCCCTCGCGGAGAGCCCTCTCCCCGCGCTCTTCGCGACCGGCCTGCTCGCCGACGTGAAGCTCGCGGTCGTGCTCGAGCCGACCGACAACCAGCTGCACGCCGGCTGCGTCGGCAACCTGCAGGCGCTCGTCACCTTCCACGGCGAGAGCGCGCACTCGGCGCGCCCGTGGACGGGCGTGAACGCGATCCACGAGCTCGTTCGCGGCCTCGAAGGGCTGGTGCGCCTCGAGCCGGTCGACGTCGAGCTCGACGGGCTCGTCTTCCGTGAGGTGGTCAGCGCCGTCCGCGTCGAGGGCGGGATCGCCGCGAACGTCGTGCCCGCGCGTGCGAGCGTCGAGCTGAACTTCCGCTACGCACCGGGCCGCACGCGAGACGAGGCCGAGGCGAGGCTCCGCGCGCTCGTCCCGCACGGCGAGATCGAGATCCTCGCCAACTCGCCGTCGGCGCCGCCGGCACTCGCCAACCCGCTCGCGCGTCGGCTCGTCGAGCTCGGCGGCCTCGAGATCGCGCCGAAGCAGGCGTGGACGCCCGTGGCGCAGTTCGCGGAGCAGGGCATCGACGCGGTCAACTTCGGCCCCGGCGCGACCGCCTACGCCCACAAGCGCGACGAGCAGGTGCCCATCGCGAACCTCGAGCGCTGTCTCGACACGCTGCACGCCTTCCTGCGCGATAGCGTCTGACCCGTGCCCGTCCGGATCTCGCCCACGCTCGCCGGGATGGCGACGTACCCGTTCGTCCGCCTCGAGGAGGCGCGCCGCCGCCTCGCGGACGACGGCGTCGCCGTGATCGACTTCGGCAAGGGCGACCCGAACGAGCCGACCGACCCGGCGATCCGGCAGGCGCTGCGCGACGCGCTCCCCGAGCGCGCGCCGTATCCGCTGGCCCAGGGCCTGCCCGAGCTGCGGCGGGCCGCGGCGGCCTGGTGCGGGCGCCGCTTCGGCGTCGAGCTCGACCCCGATACGGAGATCGTGCCGACGTACGGCTCGAAGGAGGCGATCTTCTCCCTCGCACAGGTGCTCCTCGACCCATCGTCGGAGAAGCGCACGGTCGTGTTCGGTGAGCCTGCGTACCCGGTGTACGAGCGCGGCGCGCTGTTCGCGGGCGCCGAGGTGAGGACGCTGCCGCTCGAGCGCGCGAACGGCTTCCTGCCGGAGCTCGACTCGGTCGGCGACGACACCGCGATCTTCTGGGTCAACTACCCGAACAACCCGACCGGCGCCGTCGCCCCGCTCGGCTTCTACGAGCGCCTCGCGGAGCTCGCGGAGCGTCACGACTTCGTGATCGCCTCCGACGAGGCGTACAGCGAGCTGTGGTTCGACGAGCCGCCGTCGTCCGCGCTGCAGGTTGCGGATCGCTCGCGGGTGATCGTCTTTCAGACGCTGAGCAAGCGCTCGTCGATGACCGGCTACCGCTCCGGGTTCGTCGCGGCCCCCTCCGAGATCGTCGCGGCGCTGAAGGCCTACCGGCCGACGGTCGGGACGGCTCCGCAGGAGTTCGTGCAGCGCGCGTCCGTCGTCGCCTGGAGCGACGAGAATCACGTCGAGGAGACGCGCGCGCGCTACCGCGCGAAGCGCGAGGTGCTGCTGCCGGTGCTCGCCGCGAAGGGCTGGGAGGTGGTCGCGAGCCGGGCGACGATGTACCTCTGGGTCGCCATCCCGAGCGGCGAGAGTGCGGAGGACGTCGCCGCGCGGCTACTCGAGCACGGGTTGATCGTCTCGCCGGGCACCTTCTTCGGCCCGAGCGGAGCGGGGTACGTCCGCTTCGCGCTCGTGCCGACCCTGGAGGAGTGCGAGCGCGCCGCCGCGATCCTCGAGGAGGAGCTGTGACGACCGAGGAAACGATCGCCGCGCTCGACCGCGGCGAGTTGCGCGTTGCCGAGAAGGTGGACGGCGACTGGCGCGTGCACGAAGAGGCGAAGGCGGCGATCCTCGACTACTTCCGCATCCGCAAGCTGGAGCCGATCGAGGTCGGGCCGTACGAGTACCTCGACAAGATCCCGCTGAAGCGGAACTACGCCGCGCTCGGCGTGCGAGTGGTGCCGCCCGCGACGGCGCGCTACGGCTCGTACCTATCGCGCGGGGTCGTGATGATGCCGAGCTACGTGAACATCGGCGCCTGGGTCGGCCCGAACACGATGATCGATACGTGGGCGACCGTCGGCTCGTGCGCGCAGATCGGCGCCGACGTGCATCTCGCGGGCGGCGTCGGCGTCGGCGGAGTCCTCGAGCCGGTGCAGGCGCGGCCAGTGATCGTCGAGGACGGCGCGTTCATCGGCTCGCGCTGCATCCTCACCGAGGGCGTCCTGATCGGCGAGCGGGCGGTGCTCGCGCCGAACGTCTCGCTGACGGGCTCGGTGCCCGTGATCGACGTCACCGGCCCCGAGCCAGTCGAGCACCGCGGCTACGTGCCGCCGTACTCGGTCGTCGTGCCCGGCACGCGTCCGAAACAGTTTCCAGCCGGCATCTTCCAGCTCGGCTGCGCCCTGATCGTCGGCCGCCGCAGCGAGCAGACCGACCTCAAGACGTCGCTGAACGACGTGCTGCGCGAGTACGAGATCGGCGCCTAAGCCGCGCAGGGCGGCGTCAGGCGAGAGGACGCTGGCACACGGAGCGATGTCCTTCCTCGGGTGCGCAAGCGACATTCTGCAAGGTCCAGGCTACGCTGCAGGGGGTGGCCCACTACCTTTTCAACTTCGTGAACGGGGAGGCAGCGCAGCGGCCAGCGCTGCGCGAACAGGCCGCTGGGTTTCTGCGGGTCAGGATGTGGGGGCATCGACGCAGACGAGCCGCACCGCGACGCGCTTGCCGCCGGCGACCTCGTCCTCGTCTATCTGGGCGCGCCCGACCGGGAGTTCATCGGCCGC
>WNGE01017003.1_pt1 | contig 12224 bp, 13 predicted proteins | sample 5400651 | NCBI WGS metagenome assembly WNGE01 (sample SAMN13153370, study PRJNA577476) | soil metagenome | isolation source: 60 cm soil or saprolite under grassland replicate 2 | place: USA:California | collected 2016-06-15 | reverse complement strand
AATCGAATCAGCGCCTACGGCCAGGATCTGCGCAGGATCGGGCAAATAAATGACGGCGGTGATGGCGTCGGTCGTCGGATCAATCCTGTAAACGGTCCCGCCCGGGCCGCTGGAGACCCAGATCGAGCCGAAGCCGGCTACAACGTCGCGCGCCGCCAGTAAGTGAAGCGTTGCAACCACGGACCCGCCAGGTGGGAGCGCTGATACGGGCCTTCGAAGATTGGTCGCAGCAAGGGCGGCGAGAACCACCACCAGCGCGAGCAGGGCGGTGCCGCTGACACCGATCAACAGCTTTCGCGAGCTCAAGCGGGAAGGCTACTCCATCGTGTTCATTTCAATTGGTCGGCCGGCATCGTTAACCCTGATGGTTGCCCGGGCAGTATAGATGCTCAGTTAGGAAGCAAAGATCCGGCTGTCTGCCGGTCCACACCCATCACGGTTGCCCGGTACCCGTTGAGCGCCCTCAGCACCTCGCTGATCGACAAACTCCCGAAGGGCAGCGACAGCCTCGTCAAGCCTTGCGTCGGTCCACGTCGGAGATCGGGACGGCCTCCCCGTCGAATACGCCGGGTGGGTTCGTATTGCGGGAACTTAGGTCCACTACCGCTCCTGGGTTTCAGCAAGCCGGAAACTGTGCTCGTCTCCCATTGACGACCGTCTCTATCCGGAAGCTTTTTCATTCGGACCGCCGCCGATGAGTTCTGCCCGATCCGGCAGTCAAAGAGTATGAGTCGCGAGTGTCATGGTCATTCGGTCCGACTGACTAGCGAGTGTTGCAGCAACGCGCATCAAAAATCAGCAAGGGAGGATTCACGTGCGAAGAGTGGTTCTGATGATGAGCGTTTCGGTTGACGGGTTCGTCGCTGGGCCGCATGGGCACGCTGGCGGATTCCCTGAACCTGATCAGCTGAAGCGTTGGAAACTCGATCGAATACGTCGGGCTGGTACGCACATCATGGGGCGGGTGACTTACGAGGAGATGGCGGGGCACTGGCCAACCTCGACCGACGAATACGCGGCCCCGATGAACGAGATCCCGAAGGTTGTGTTCTCGAACACGCTTGACAAGGCGACATGGACGAAATCGTCGATCGCACGTGGCGATCTCGCAGACGAGATCGCGACCCTCCGGCGTCAACCCGGGGGCGAGATCATCGCTTGGGGCGGCGCCAGCTTCGCGCAGTCGCTCTCCAGAGCCGGACTCATCGACGAATACGTGCTGGTGATTCACCCCGCGGCGTTCGGGAGCGGCCTGCCGATGTTTCGCGACCTAGCCGAGCCGCTGCTACTCGAACTGCTCGAGTCAGAGACATTCGGCACCAGCACCGTGCTCCACGTCTACAAGCGGAAGTAATCAGTAGGAGTCGCTAAATTGCTGGGGATTCCACGCCGCGGCCAGGCCAAGGCTTGTGCTCGATCCGCTGAGAACGCAGTTCCGTAAATCCATATCTGACCGGAGAGGCAGAATGGGGCGGAGCATTTAGAGCCTTCTGGCAGAAGAGCGAAGCCAGGTGCTCACAGCCCGAAGTGCTCGCGCACCTCGGCGCGAAAGAGCAGAAGCAAGCAGACAGAGCTCGGCAGCAGGACGAACAGCAGCACGATAGCTCGCCCGATCTCGGTCTCCGTCTCGAGACCCACGGGGGCCGGCTGCAGGGCTGCCAGGGTCAGCTCCAAAACGAAGGCGAGGACGAGCAGCAGCTCGACGGCGAGCAGTCCAAAGTACGCCCATCTCCGACTGGCGAAAGTCAGCGCCAGAGGCGCGCCCCCGACGATCAAGCCGACGCCAATCAGGGCAAGGCCGATCCACACGCCCTGCCAAAGAATGCCCATGTCGTGGGTGTCGCTCGCCGCAAGAAGGGCGATGGCGAGCTGGGAAGTAGGCAAAAGCCACGGCTAGGCCCATTAAGCCGAGGGCTTCGAGGCTCAGCAGGACCCTGGCGGCAACGAGTCCGAGGCTCCAGGTTCGTTTCCCGAACCAGGTCTGGGTCATCAAGCCAAATATGACTCCCGCGTCATCGTATCCGTCGTGTACAAGAGCAGCCAGGCGACGACCTCGCGTCCAGGATCCAGCGCAGCAGCACCATGACCTCGAAGAGCTCCTTGACGGAACGCTGCCGCCATGCCTGAAGTGGGGCTGAGGTAATTAGTTAGATCGACTGCGGGGTTCTGCTCTTGAGATCACCGGAGGTTGATTGGGGTGCCCGACAGGGTGATGTATTGGTTCGCGTTACGGAAACTACGGCCCACCACAATTTCGAACTCGGCCACGAGCGAGCGCGCATCCGCGTTCAGGCTTAGCCCATGGTTTCCTCGAGCTGCGCGTATGGTGGCCGCACAGGGCGACGCATCGTTATCCCTCGGCAGCGCCAGTTCAACATCGACTATTCGCGGGCCGGCCGACTCGTGGACCAGTTCGCAGACCATGCGGTGATTGGCGCGTACCAGGGAGCTAAGTCCCGTGAGGTGTTCATGAACCTTCTCGACGTTGACGACTTGCTGGAGCGATTGGGACTCAAGTGATGCAGCCGGGCCACAACGATGTCCTCCGAGACGAATTCGTGAGGATATTCGACCAATTTGAGGCGATTGACTCTCCATGGAGCCTGTATGAGTTCCAGGTCGCCTTAGCCGACGCGATTCGGCGTGTGGAGCCCGCTTCGTTCGCCGAAGGCAGCAGCCCCCAGAAAGATCATCTTCGAAGGCTTCGGAGACTTGGAGATGGTGTCGCCTGGAAATACCTACATCCGCATCTGATCCGGCAACTGGCAAAGAACGATGGGGGTAGCGCGCCGATCAGCGTCTAGGAGGGCTGTATCCGCGTCGGTGACGTCATCGTTTGCACCGATCCCGAACGGCCAGCGATTTTGGAGTCAGGTGGGCATCCCGTTTGGAACAGTCGAGGCCGCAAGGGTCGGCAACACCGGCGCGGGCGAGCAATCCAAGAATTGCTCCACATAGGGGCTGGATTTCTCCCCGGACAAGCAGCTCCCGTGGTAGCCGTTGAGATCTCTATCGATTCGGAGCACTCGTGGCCGGCGCTCGAAACAGCGATTACCCGGGCCAACAACGAAGGGTTTGCCGCCGTCAGTCACGGTCCCGGCGACATGATCGTGGCGGTAGAAAACGTCGACGATACGGCGACCGCTCTTAATCAGGCAGCCGAGTCAATGGCTGGCTGGCGGCGAGTTGAACTAGGAATCATTCGCGTCTTGGAGCACCGTCCAGATCCGCGGATCGCTCCGCCTAGTGTCTGGGCCATCTCCGCCGCGAGTCGGCTTGCTGTACTGCTTTCCGATGTCTATATCGCACATCTCGTAGACCCGTATCAATTCCTCGGCCGGTACAGCGATGCGTCGGCAATTGTTGGAATCAAGGGTGTCCATTACGTGGAGAGCTTCATTGCACAGGTTCACGAATCAGAGTTGGCATTGAGCGGGCATTTCCTGGATGACGTCCTATTCGGCTTTTCCACTATCGATTCGACCCGCAACAGAATCCTGGCGTTCGCCCAAGAGACGACCACCATCCAGCCGGACATGCCAGGTACAGCGCCAGGCGACGTACTGCGAGTCGATTCTGTCGAGGACGCCGTTCGAGCCGTGAGTCAAGCTCGGGGACCAAATCCTCCGAAATTCGTGAGCATCCCAGGGTCCGTCCTTGACGACTTGATCAGCGGGCTGCTCGAGGGGCCAGAAAGTGGATAGCCCTAAGAATCTCGCCGTGCCGTCTGACTAAGGCGGACTATGTAGTCACCCGTGGCGCCGTACAACGTCGCCTCGAGGAGGGCAGGGTCATCGCTGGCGACCGACCGAATTACCTCAACGATTTGATTCGCGTTGATGTTAAAGAGGCTCTCGTGGCAAGAGTGATCAGACGACACAAATACCGCCTCCAACTGCCTGTCATCGGACATCAGCGGTGAATAGACGTAGCTGTGCACAAACAGGTTGCAGAGCCCGCGCAACGACAGCGTCTCCTCCGCTGGTTTCGACCATTCGTACGCATCATCGAAATGATCCCAATTCAGGAAACTAATGGGCTTCCCGTCCTTCCATGGATACACCGTCGCACTAACGCGAATTGATTCGACCTCAACAGATAGTTTTCGAGCGTCCATCAACTTCCGAATGATGAAGAACGCGAGAAAGAGATCCTTCTCGAGATTCACGAACGATTGCTCAGTCCACCGGACTTGCTCGGTTCGGCCTGCAAGACGGTGGGCAATGCGCCACAGATCCGCCTTCCACGGACGAGAATCGCCTATCACGATGTGCAATTCTGGGCCTCGGGGCGTCCCGCCGGCCGTCTGGCCGACGCACGCGTTGCTGCCCTGAGCTCATCTCGCCGATGGCTGGTTTTGTCGTCTACCGAGACGCGTCTGACGGATCGGCCGAGCCCCGCGTCGATCTCCTGAACCAGACTCCCAGGAGGGACTCGCGTTGCGCGTTGCGCGAAAGCGATCTGGGAAAATGTGATCCGGCTGTGATCCGGCGGTCTGGCTACACGAGCCGTAACGCCGGGATCGTATTCAGAAAGTGGTCGGGGGGCCCGGGATTTGAACCCGGGGCCTCACGGTCCCGAACCGTGTCGGTGCCGTGTCCTCCCGTGTCCGACAGACTCCCGCGTCGTCCTTGCGAATACGAAATCGGCCAGGCTGGTGTCCTTTGGTGACCCCCTAGAGCCGCTCGGTGCCGGGAATGCGTGATACGGCTGTGATACGGCGGGGATGGTCGCGGCCCCTGTCGTCAACGCGGACTGTAAGCCGGGTTCGGTATTTCGCCAATTCAAACAGGCCCTTTCGAATGCAGGACGACACCTAATGACAGCGCGACACGATGCGGTTGGGTACTGGAGGTGTACTGGTACCCAAAACCTATAATCCACCGCACCTCGATCGTCTCCCCTTAAGCCCATGGGCCCAACGCACGGCGGAGCAGCCTTACGCATTGGGCCCTGAGTCGCCTGTGAAAAAAGCGTAGGTTCGGTCGGCCCAAGCCACCGTGAGCTGCGCAGGAAGCTCTGGTCTTGGGCGGAGTCTCGTGACGGCCCGGACCTGATCCTGGCCGGAGAAGCTGGAATCCATGTCCATCAGCGCAAAACTGCCCCCTCGCTCGTCTGACATTGACAACGCCTGCACCCGGGGTAAGAACGTTCGCGTTATGTGGAACTCGATCAAGTCCGGCGGAGACTTCTTGAGATCCTTTCGCGCCTTCTGAACGTCGGACTGGGCCTTCATCGATAGATCAAGTCTCCAGTGAAGACGTATGCCTGGTGGGTACAGCTCGACACGAGTAAGCGAGAGCGACCCGGTGTCGTAGTCACGTGGTGGGATATCGGGCTCGATCGAGGCGATCATCGACTCTTGTGGCCAAGGCTCGTTCAGCGTGCCGACCTCAGCTGGGATCGATCCGCCGATGCGAAGGGACACCGTTCCTGGATCGCCTGGAGCCGCTAACACCGAACGGAAGCGCCTGGCCCAGTCTGCCGCCTCGTCACCGTTTATCTTCCCGGCGGTATATAACCCCTCGAGCAGGCCGTATAGCTTGGCCTCGACTGCGTTTTTCGGTGGCGGCCACAAGATGATTCGTCCGGGCAGATCACGGTCGTCGGTGCCAGCTGCGTGCGAGAGCTCGAGTGCTCGCAACTTGGCTTCCAGAAGTTCGCGGATGGACTTTCGCACTACTGGCAGCCTACAAGTGCGGAAAGAACCCTCGCGCCGGCTAGGCCCGACTTGTGGAGGATCCCCCGATGCCCGCACCCCGCATGCGACAAGCGGGTCCCAAACGGCGCGAAGGTAACCTCCGGCCGGTATGCCCGAGTAGTAGACATTGGAGCTGTTGGCTAGGGAGCCGTAGCGTGGTCGGGTGACCGACCATGGGGGCGAAACGGACTGGATCCGGATTCCAGACGATGACGAATTGTGGGCAGCACCCGAGAAGCTTCTCTGCGTTGTGCAGTTGTATCCATTAGTTGACACGCCGACGGCAGCCGATAGGAGGCCACCCGCTAATCCAACAACTAGCGCAAGCCTGTCAAGGCAAAACAGTCTGACCAGCCCCGTATGGCGGAACCGGCGAGGGCTAGGTATTGCGGCCGGGGTCCTTCCCCTTACTCCTCACGTAAGACACTCTGTTCAATTGGTCCTGGAGCCCAGCCATGCTCGAATATGCGAGCTGCTCGCCAGCCTTTAGGTACAGGGCTTGAACATTGGCGTCCGGCAGAGCGCGTACGAAGTCGTGCAGGGAAGTAGCCCCACCACCACCCAGGCAAGCCATGAGAGTCAAAGACTTGCCGGCGCGCGTTAGCGCAACGAAGAAGGCATTGCGAGTTGTCCATCTTAGGGTTGTGTCGTCACATCCGAGAACGATCGCGTGATCCGCGGACAGCCCCTTTGCGCCAACGATGGTCTCAATTTGCACACAGGTAACGGTTTGGGTCTGTTGAAACTCAGGTGTTTCGTCGTCTGGATCGGCGGCTTTGGCAATTGGGGCGCGATCGAGATCGCGAGCCAGCTGGTCGGGCGCTGATACGTGAACCAGCTTCTGGATCTGCGCGGTTAGCTCGGTCCCCGTACCACCAGCTTGAATGACGTCATGGACTTGCTTGGACTTTTCGACACACGTCGCGATCACGTCGTCGCCCAATGCGATGAAGTCGTTCTCTTCGGCGATGGCCCGTTCAATAAGGGATGCGATCCTCTCTTGCGCGACACCCTCGTGTTGCAGGACCTTGCGCATGCTGTAGTTCTGGGACGGGTCTTTGCCCAGGTAGTAGTAGTCGCGGACATCCCAATAGTCATCGCCGAGTGCGTCCGCCGCAATGGTGTACGGTCCGAGAGCCTCCAATAGTCGTTGACGTGCACCGCCGACGTTTAGGAACTTCATTTCGCGAGCAGGCGTCAGGACGAGAAGGTAAGGGTCCTTGGCTTTGTGTTCTTCAATCGCCTTTGCGCGCGCATCGAGTTCCTGCTTGTGTTCCTCGATAAACCGTTCGACGTAGGCGACCCCCGCTTTCGGAGATGTCGAGCCAGCTACTACAACCTTGGCTTCCGTCGGATCCCATAACGGGAGGAAGAGTTTCTGGATGGCATCCGCCGGGCGGTCGGCAAGGAGGAAGACCTCGGCGGCTTGACAGATGTGGACGCTACAGCGGGAGCAATACGGCAACATTGCCTTTGCGAAGTCAGCGTCTTGGTAATAGTCGCGAATGATGCTCGCATGACCGCGACGTAACTTGTCGTAGAGGACTTGATCATCGTCGCCGGCTAATAGAAGACCCGGCGTCTCGGTCGTCAGGGCCTCAATTAGATTGCGCTCAGCAATGTTGAAGTCTTGAAACTCATCGATGATGAAGAGTGTGTCCGCTGCAAGGTCAGGCCTCTCTCGGAGGGCCTGAGCACCAACGAGAATCAAATCTGGGAACGGCAGAGCGTTGTAGAGCCTCTCTAGGAGTAAATGGGACTTCCGGATCGCGAGCCATGGCGCCTCGGCGAGCGGTTCAGCGTCGTAGAGAGAGTCCTGCATCGCCGACCACGAATAATCGGCCTGTTTGTATTCCGGGTGGAGGCGCAGGGCGTCGCCCCAGACAGTGGTCTCCCAATCACCAGACACAATCCGGCAATGCCGCTTGAGCGGGAACTCCTTCGTGCCGTTGTTGGTTTCGACGATGCTGCGAGCCGTCCTATGAAGGGTCCGCACGGTGACGCGCTTCTTGTCCTCATCCGAGATCGACGAATCGTTCGCAATCTCCTCGTTCAAGTCGATAACAAGCTTCCGAACAAACGTTGCTATGGCTACACGATGCTCTGGGTGAGTCGGTAGCCATCGGCGCAGGCGTTTGATGAAGAGCGTGCTTTTCCCCGTTCCAGGACCGGAGACGATAAGCATGCGGCGGGCTGGGTTAGACGCAATGGCATCAGCGTTGGCATCGCGAATGCTTTCTCTCTGAGGTTCGCTTAGCCCACTAAAAGCCTTGCGAGTGGCGGCAAGTTCGTCGGCTGAAAACGGGTGGCCGTCTTCATTGATGAGAGGAACCCGATCGGCGGCTGCCTTTGGAACCTCGGTACCTTGAGCGGGTTGGGCCGAATCAGACATGTGGCCACTCCCTACCTGGTTAGGGCGAAGAGGTACTCCGACATTGCGGCGGTCATCATTAGGTGAAGCTTGGCGTCGTGAACGGAAACATGCTGTGCGTTGGCACGCGATTCCGGATGGTGCACGGCGTTGCTCATGTCGACGAGAGCCTTCCAGAGGCCGTTCAGCCATTCGATCCGGGCATCGTCTTTCTTCCATCTCTGACGCGATGCAATTGCCACACCCATCGGTCGGGCCTTAGTGGCGCCAAGACTCCTGTTCCATCCGGAAACAATGCCTCGGCACTTCGCAACACATTCGTCGTACCGCTTTCCGTTGAACGCAAGCAGTGCCTCATCGAAGGTCTTAGCCGATGACCCCGAGGAAACTTTGGAGGGAAGGTCACCTCTACGAGACGAACCGTGTCGATTCCAAGACCTGGCAGAACGTTAGAGATCCAGGCTGATGGTTCCATCTGAATGCGCAGGGTGCGGACCTCCACCGTCCAGAAGTAGGAGAGTTCAGAATGCATGCCGAACTTGAGCTGAAATGGGTCCGTGGCATCGACAGTGCCGCCACCGCCTGGGGACGGCTGGTTTACCCCTCCTGTCTTACGAATCCATGCCAGCGCCGCATCACAACGAATCCTCAGTTCGAACAGTGACCCACCAGACGTGTGACGGGCAGCTTCGATGCGATGCACCGCGATGGGACTCAGCTGAAAGCGGAACTCTGTAGTGAACTTGGTTTGACCCTCCGGCAAAGATCGCGCATGGAAGCCCGGGATGAAGTCAAGGCGCGCAGGCAGTCCGACTTCCGAGCCGGGATTGTGTTCATCCCCGAGGTTCAGATGTCCCGTTAGATGAGTTAGCGCCAGCATCTGGTCGGCAGGACGATTACTGAGTTCTATGGCCACCGGCACAACGAGGCGCGGTTCGAGCGGGCCAGCCTCCGAGCGAATGAGCCCAGCGTCGACTTGGAGACGCCCCGCGATGCGCGTCGAACCGACCATGATGTCTGCTTCAGCTAGCTGAGCCACGTTGCGAGTCGACCTCCCAAAAAAGCGGCGTGCGAATCGTACAGATCTGGTGGTAATGAAGGGCAGGAGTCCCGGTTAGGACCTGAGCTTCGGTCGCGAACCTGGTGAGCTCCTTGCGGCCGGCACTGCGGACCCGCTTCATTGCTGAACTGATGGTCTGCCTTTTGAGATCGCTACTGCGACCAAGCAGCCAGTGGGTGGAGGCCAATCCATTCGACTCCTGATTCGATGGGCCGCAGGTTTGCCTCCCGGGGAAATACCGGGAAATTGTGATACGGCTGTGATACGGCTACCTCCCAGCACCAGCCGTAACGCCCGGATCGTATTCGGATTTTGGTCGGGGGCCCGGGATTTGAACCCGGGGCCTCACGGTCCCGAACCGTGTTGGTTGCATGTCCTCCAGTGTCCCGGCGGCTCCTGAGATGCCCGCCTGAACTCAAATTGCCGCCCCTTCGTGTCCGTCCGTGTCCCTGTAGAGCCGCCTGGTGCCGAGAATCTGTGCCCCGGGTGTGCCCCGGCGCGTGCCTCAAAAGAAGGGGGACCGGCGACCACCTCGCACTAGGAAGTGGCATTTACAGGGGCAAGCGTTGACACGGTTCAGTGAGTTGACCTAGTGGGCCGTAGTTGTGGGCCGTAGTTTCCGTAACGCGAACCAACTAACAGTCATCGGTCGGTCGATCAATCTCAGACCGGTCCCGCCAGTCGTACTGAATCCGGTCGGCACGGCGCGGCGGATGCTGGACGCGACGCCCCCGGATAGGTTGCGTTGAAAGTTTAAACAAGGCCCGACACAGCAACTTAGCTAGGTTGAGTTGTAGAATTAGGTAGCCATCACATGAGCAACCTACTCGAGAGCACGCCGAAAATGCCGCGAGGACGACCCACTCGGGAAGCGGTCCACGCACGACTCGCCTTCATGGTCCAGGAGCTGAAGACCCGCCTAGGCGGGTTGCCCTCACCTGACGAGGCCGAGGGCATCTGGACTGACATCTGGTACCACGAGGCTCACAGCTCAACCGCTCTGGAAGGCAACACCTTGGTCCTGCGAGAGGTTGAGGCGCTCCTCCGCGAAGGCAAGGCGGTGGGTAGCAAGGAACTGAAGGACTACCTGGAGGTCAGCGGCTACGCCGCCGCCGCTCAATGGGTGTACAGCCAAGCACTGGGCTCCGGCCCTTGGACGAGCGGCAAGTTGCTCACCCTAACTGAGGTCCGCAATGTTCACCGGCTTGCGATGACCCCTGTCTGGGAGGTAGCACCGCACCCCGATGCTTTGGAGGATGAAAGTCCGGGCAACTGGCGCCGCCATGACATCCACGCCTTCCAACATGGGATGAAACCGCCGAGCCACCCAGACGTGCCGGCGCAGATGCGCGACTGGGTCGATGGCGTCGCGAGCTTGCCTCGCGAGTCGTCGCCCATCGCGGAGGCGCTTGCGGCGCAGCACGCCGCGTTCGAACGTATCCACCCCTTCATCGACGGCAATGGCCGGGTCGGCCGCTTGCTGATGAACCTCATTCTGGTTCGCCTTGGCTATCCGCCGGCGATCATCCAGAAGCGCCTTCGCGATCGGTACCTGGAAGCCCTGGACCGCGCGGACCGCGGCGACCCTGGACCACTGGGGGAAATCATCGCTCGAGCGGTTCTGGACAACCTCAGTCGCTTCGTCTTGCCTGCAGTGGCAGGACCCGCCAAGCTCGTTCCGCTCGAATCGCTAGTGAGCAAGGATCTGTCGGTGGTGGCTCTCCGGAACGCTGCACAGCGTTCACGCCTGAAGGCGATTCGCGCGGAGGACGGTTCATGGCGAAGCACCAGGCAGTGGGTCGACGAATACCAGCGCGATCGCTATGCAGCGCTCCGCCTGCCACGCAAACGAGCGGCATCCAGAGGGAAGGAATCGAAGTGAGTGTCGCGACCTGACGGAAGCGTCGGCAAGCAACTGGTCGCCGACGGGCCGAGTCGCGAGGGCATCATTCGAAGAGTCCACCTCTCGGCAGCATTCGGTTCGCGTTATGGAAAGCGGTCGAATTGGCGTGGACCCAAGTTCCCACAATACGAACCACCCGGTGTATTCGCGGGACCGGCCCCGCAGTGGCTTAGCGCGGCGGGGCCGGCCAGCGGCGCCGCCGAGCGTGGTCCTGCGTCGTTCGTCGGGCGGCCTCCGGCGTCAGCCCGTTCCTGTGCCTTGTCCGTCCCCCTTTTTCCTCAGGTTTCCCCGGAACCGGTGACCTTTCACGGTCTCGTCCGATCGACACGCTTATGCCATGATTCACTCGGTCGCCTTTCCATGGCACAGACTCGAGCCGAAAGAGCGTATGAGAGATACGCATGGATAATCCTCGCCGCCCTCGGGATTTTTCTTATTTTCACAGCCATCTTTTTGGGCGGCGTGATAGGAAACCCAGGAGTACAAGGCCCTGCCGGGGAAAAGTCAGACGCGGAGTACATCGCCGGGATGACCTGGACCGAAATCTCCGCCAGCTCACCCAATGTCGCACGGCTCGTTGTGTACGAACTCCAGACCAGGGACATCTTCCGCGCTTTCTGGGGCGTCTTCGTCCTAGCGATTGCCGCCTACCCATACCGAAGGGGGGAGAGGTGGTCGTGGTATGTCCTATGGATCCTGCCCGTGCAGTTTGTCGTCCTTGCGATCTGGTTCTCGACCCTGCTGGGCCTTTTGTCGCCTCTGGGGGTCTATGGGTCAGTGGCGATCCTCGCGGTGGTGGGGCTCTTGTTGCCGTATCGGCGGTTCTTCGCGAAAGGCGAGCCCCGGAAGAGCACGACCGCGTGAGACAACCCCCAAAGCCCGCTCGATGATCTTTTTGGCGCCTCGATCCAGACCCTAAGTGGTCCGTGAACGGACTCTGACCGTCAGGTAGAGCGAGACGTCGAAGAGTCTTTCCGAGCCGTCCGGCGATCCGGTCCTGCGGTTCGAGCGCGTCCTTCAGCGCCGCGCGTCGCAGCGGATCAGGACGGCCACCTTTCTCATCGATGATGCGGAGCGTCGACGAGAGCTCACCGATGCGGCGCCCCAGAAAGGTGTCGGGTTCGAAAATTACATCGCCCATCGAGCGACGCTTGCACCTTAACGCCTCGTCAGACTTGACCCCCACACG
>WNGE01013278.1_pt1 | contig 12224 bp, 8 predicted proteins | sample 5400651 | NCBI WGS metagenome assembly WNGE01 (sample SAMN13153370, study PRJNA577476) | soil metagenome | isolation source: 60 cm soil or saprolite under grassland replicate 2 | place: USA:California | collected 2016-06-15 | reverse complement strand
AGCATAAAACTCACGGCGAAAAGGGCCATGAAGCTCAGGATAAGACTGAGGTTGGCGGAGAGGAAGACACGGTTGTGCAGTAATGATAGGTCGATGACCGGGTCAGAGACGCGCCTTTCAACGATATAGAGCACAATGAGGGCCAGGACACCTATGACAAGGTTAGCGATGAGCAGCGGCGAGGACCACCCCCATTCCTGGCCGAAAGAGAGTCCCAAAGTGAGAGCGATTAGCCCTAAAGCCAACAATAGCGCCCCCAACGGATCAAATTTGCCACGGCCCCAGCGCATCTTTTCTTTCAGTACGCGCAGAGTCAGGATGACGCCAATGATGCCGATAGGAATGTTCACAAAGAAAATCCAGCGCCACGAAAGGTAGGTTGTGATGATGCCACCGAGCGTTGGGCCAGTACTAACCCCGAGGGCAACTACGACAGCATTGAGGCCCAGCGCCCTGCCTCGTTCACTGGCGGGGAAAGCACCTGTGAGCATAGCCGGGCTGATGGCCATTATCATCGCTCCGCCAAGGCCCTGCAAAGCACGAGCAGCGATCAAAAGGACTAGCGAAGGGGCAAACCCACAAAAAGCTGAGCCTATCGTAAAGATGGTCAGGCCAGCGGCCCAGATTGGCTTGTGCCCGATCATGTCGGCTACACGACCAGTTGTCAGCAGTACTCCAGCAATCACGACGAGATAGGCGATAATCACCCATTCCACGGCCCCATTCAAGGGTACGCCAAAGTAGCGGGCAATAGTGGGCAGGCTAATATTGACTATTGACGTATCGAGGGTTGCCATAAAGACACCGATGGCGATAATAGCCATTACTGCCCACTTATTTGCCTGTTCTTTCTGCCCAGCGGATGCCTGATTATCTACCTGGGGTTGCAACTCATCGTGTTCAACACTCGCTTCAGGAGGGGATGGGTGAGTTGGGTGGCCAGAGGGAGAGGAGGTAGGTACATTTTTTGGTCGGGTTTCCTTTTGCGCCATGTCGCCGTCCATTCTATGCAAGGGTAGGGGTTCAGAAAAAAATAATGGGCGCAACCCGGCGCCCATCTATCCCTGATATATAGTTTACACGATTTCGTCTGCAAAGAAGCGTACCCATAATAGGGAGACTGCCAGGCCGCCAATAAGCGTAAAGAAGGCAACCGCGCCAGAATATTCTTGATTATCCGGGGCTTTGAATGGGTAAAAAATAATCAAAGCCAGCCAGACGATTGTCAGTGCCGTGGTCAGGCTAAGTTTGGTTGTTTCAGCATTGGGCCGGTCGAAAATATGATAGAGTACGATGATGAGCAGACCGAGTGTCACTACCAGCAATCTCAAGTTGAGGAGGATGCCACCGCCGAAGTCTATCGCCAGTGTTGGCTTAATCAAAAGAAAGCAGCAGACCCAGAGGATGGTAAGGATTGCACCCCATAAGATCGTTCTAAACTGTACGGTATTCGTCACGCTACAAGGCTCCTTTCGAGGAGTTAACCAATAAGGTAGTATGGTGAAGCAACCTCAGGGTTGCTTTTCTCATTTCTGTATCATTATTGTAGTCGCTGTGGCGAAATAAATCAACTACTGGTTCTCCGGAAGCCGAAAACCTCTGCAATGGCAGTTGAATATAATACACGCCTGTGATATGCTACTCTGCAAGAAATTTTGACATTTCTGTCGAGTCTTTTTTGTAGGATTTGCCTGCCTTATTACCCTGCGCTTCCCGTAGGGGTTGGTACTCTATTGCCCCAACTTTTCTACGAGAGAAGTGAGGAGAACTAGGTTCATGTCTACTGCGATTTGGGGAGAGCAGGAATCACAGCCAGATCAAGACGTTACCATGCCGTTGCTCAAGCATCTTTTAGTGCAGATGATAGCGCAATTTGGCTGTAATGGCGCTTGCATTGCGCTACATGACGAGAAAATCGATCAGATGGAAATAAAGCTGCACCTGCGCTTGCGCACCAGCAACTCCATAGCAACAGAGCCTGGCCGTATTGGAGGAAACACCGATAGCGTACATACGCGTGACCGGTATATTACTGTGAACCTGGCGGACCCGTCTTCATCGGCAAGTGGGCGTTTGAAACGTCCTCCGCAGTCAATCTCATTGGAGGATGTAGAGGCGATAACGCCGCAGCAAAACGATCTTTTCCCCGTTGGCACCAGCTATCGCCCGGGAATGGACCTGATTGGGTATGTCTGGTACAAAAACGAGACGCACATTATGCGCCATGACGATTATCTCTCCTATTTTTATACAGGCGACCAGGCAACACTCAAAATAGATGTTGCGCCCACGTGGTATCTGGCTGTGCCGATGCTGGAGCCTACCCTTGTTGATGAGGTACGAGGCAGGAAAAAGCAAACCAGGGTAACGGGCGTGATCGTTCTTTACCACACTACTGTGGGAACTGTATTCCAGCAGAAACAGCGTTCCGAGGCTCGAGAATGCGCCGAACGGATAACGCTCTTCTTACAGAATGAGCAATTGCGTCGCCGGCAACTGCGTTCAAGCGAGTACTTAAAACAATTGCAGAATATCAGCACTGCCTTCCCCTCGACGGTAAAGCTGGCAAAACTGGTAGATGATATCTATCAATTCACCACAAAGGTCGTAGATGTCTCCTCGATGTTAATTACCCTCTATGACCGGGACACCAGGAAGATTTATGATATCTTTGCTATCGAGAATGGGAACCGTGTAGAGGGTCTGACTGAACAACCCCTTGTGATTGACCCGGAAGAGCGGCCCGCCTGGTGGAAGGTTGCCCACGACGAAAAGGAAATGTTGTCGCTCGACCTCACTCATTACGAACAGGGTAAATATGACGAACTCTTGACTGGCACATGGGGCGACCAGCACAAAGCCGGTTCATTTTTGCTCTTGCCAATGAAAATGTTTAATCGTGTCATCGGCTCACTCTGCATTACCAGTATGCATCCCAATGCCTACCACGCTGAAGAGATACAGGTCCTGGAGACGATGGTACAGATTATTACGGTGAGTATAGAGAATGCCAAACTCTACGACCGCGCCTATCAGTCACTGCGTGATGCGAAGCAACGGGAGGAAATGCTGGCCGCGATGAATAGCGCCTTGCAGACTATCAGTGTGAGTAGTGTCCTCAATGTGAACGACATCGTGCACAAATTTGTTGAATCTGCGGCCAAGCTGGTGCAGGCAGAGATGAGTATCTTTTTCCAATGTACCGCTGAACGGGAGCATTTGATAGTTCTGGCTGCCTACGAAGCGCAAAAACAGCAGATCAACTGGCATGATCCCGATGACCAGGTGCCCACACACGATGAAGATTCGTATGATGATGAACTGTTTGCAAAAATACACATTCCTTTTAAGGGTTCTTCCCTGGAGTACCATGTGGAGACGGGTTTCTTCTACCTCGATGAAACAATGGCGGAGGAACTTGCGAAAGAAAGCGATGAGTGGGGAGCCATTTTCCTGCTTGAAACAGGTATCAAGAAAATGCTGATGGTTCCGGTGTTGTACCAGGCAGAACTTGTGGGCATTTTGGGAGTGCATTCGCCGGAACAGGTGCGCAACTTCCGTCCAAGCGAGATTGGGATGCTAATGGCTCTCAGCGCGCAGGCGGCCAGCGCCATTCGCAATGCGCAGCTTTTTGAAGAGATTCAGGAAGCCTACGCAGAACAACAACAACTGGATAAGCTCAAAGATGAATTCCTGGTGACCGCATCCCACGAGCTACGTACGCCACTGAGCGCTATCAGTGGCTATTCGACCATGCTCAAGAGACAGAGCAATCGCATCAATCCACAGCAGATCACGCGTTTCGCTACAAAGATAGCTGGCGCCGCGCAACAACTGACTGACCTGGTAAGCAGCATGACCGAAGCAGCAAAGATCGGCACGATCGATAAGAAACTTGATTTGCAAATCGGCCCGGTGCAGTTGCACGCGGCGGTAGAGATGGCGGTCAGTCTGCTCAGCGTGAATATTGAACAGAAGATTATGACCCAGGTTAACCCTGATCTCTGGGTCAGTGGTGACCCACTGCGCGTGCGCCAGGTGATATCAAACCTGCTAGATAACGCCGCTAAATACTCACCAGGGGATGGGAGGATAGAGGTCATCGCGGGCGCAACCACCCTTTCACAAATAGGTCTGCCTGAAGACCAGCTCGATGTCGAGGCGAATCCTCGCCTGCCTGTGGTGTTAGTGCAGGTTTATGATGAAGGGGAAGGGATCGATCCGGAAGATCAGCAGAAAATCTTTGAGAAATTTGTACGCGCGACCCGTTCTTTGACAACGCCGGTACGTGGATCTGGGCTGGGACTCTTTATCTGTCGCCGCTACATTGAAGCGATGGGCGGCAAATTATGGTTACAGCAGAGTATCCCCAGGGAAGGCTCCGTGTTCAGTTTTTATCTACCACGCATGGACGCGCCCATTGAATTGGACAAGGGTAAAGAGGGTGAATCAGAACCACAGCAATAAACATCTTCGGGAATGGGTATCCCCCGAAACACTCCCCCTTTTTATGTACCAGAAAGATCAGGAGAGATTGTTATTACCGCGGAGGAGCTATCATTCCCCGGTGAAACGATAAAACTAAAGAGATGCGTCGAGCTATGATAAACAAGCGAGCGTACCGTGCCTTGCGCGGCAGCGATCACCGGCATCGAGGGTGCATACCCATGCATTTTCAAAGTCGTCTCACCCCTGGCAAATGCAATAGTCGCCTCTATGTTCCCATCGTCTCGCAATTGAGTGATCCGTTTTTTGCCTAACGAAACGAATTTACCCTTATCTCCTAAAAAAGCAATGCCAGAAGGTCCAATTGGCGCAACAATATAGTATGATGCGTTAGTCACTCTGTTGCTATAGGCACTGCCTGCCGCAACAACCTTGCCGCGGCCAGTGAAGAAATTGTAGACATACGCCTTGCCCACTAAGCCGAGAGAGGTAGGTTTCAACGTCACTGTTGTCTGTTTTCCGCGCCGGTAAGCAAAGACATAATAGGCTTTCATCCCACTATGATCAGTGTACGTCGCGGCAACCATGGGGCTATGCAGCCCTTTTGCGTCCTGGATATAGAGATCATCGACGGGCACTACCGGGGTGTCAGGCTTAACGATCACCCCATCTGCACGGACGGAGTGCAACAAATTGCGTTTGTTGATCTTCCCGATTGGGTCGCCTACGCCTACTATCCCCGCCGAAAGCGTTGCGAGAAGCAGGTTGTATTTCTCGGTACTCATAAACACGTCTGACGACGGCCAGACTCCGAGTGAACCTGCAAGGCGAGATGCGTACAAAAATTCGTCCCATCGAGCTCTTGTGAAGTGGTCGTTGCTCACACGTATAGTTGTCACATTGTTATACTCGGTGCTCTGGAGAAAATGGCGAGGGAGTGCCATGCAGTATTGGATAGAGATACCATATGTTGCCATCGCGCTGGCCATATTGTTCAGAAAGGCTTGTGGGTCATTCAGGTTTGTCGCGGGAAGCGCATTGTGATTGAGCCAATCCTGCTCATAGATAATGACCCCCTCATTTTCGAGGTTAGCGGCAATGGCATTCCAATAACGAACATCAGTGATGATGTTACGCGACATCGAATATTCCGCACGATATGGACTCAGCGGATCAATCCACCTGGCATGCGTCCCCAGAGGCAGGCTCAGCTTTTGGTGAAAGCCCTTCAGACCCTGGGGAAAGAGAGTCGGATCGGCGGTATAGGTGTAGATTCCCCCTTTATCGCCCAGTGTATCCCCCTGCCAGCTCGCAGAAAGTCCCTTTGGATACCACCAGCTATCGAGTTCCATGTACCCAAGAGGAATGCCCAGACGGTGAAAGGCATCTCTCACTGCCAGCAACGTCCCGGTATATCCTTTAGTAGGGTCAAAGCTGTAATAGTAGGTAGCGCCAGCGTCCGTCCAGTAACCAAGGAAGTCAAGAGGGATATTCGCATCGTTTGCAGGCCTGTCTTTTCCTTGTAGATCAGTCATTGCGTGCCCCCACGTCTCAAAGGTCGCGTTGATGCCGCTTCCTATCACCAGGAACGTCCTCTGTGTAAATCCTTGTGGCAGTAGCGGTATGGCTGCACTAATGCCACTGGTAATTGAGCCGTCAGGCTCTCGTTGAGTACTTGCCAGCATAAAGTTGGCGGCAGGGGAGAGCATAAAGCTATTCCCTCGTGTATCAAAAAATAGCCAGGGGCTGTCGTAGCCCATAGTGCGAAAAGAATAATGCGCAAACGTACCTGAGTAGGTGAGGTGTTGAAGATGGAGAGGGTACTGTGTCAGGCGTGGAAAGGGGTTACTATTGCTGCCAGCCGACAGGTAGGTATCGGTGAATAACACTACTGGCTTACTATCGTATACCCGGATAGCGCCACTCCTGGCCGTGGAAGCCTGGTAAGTGAAGGTAATCTCCTGGTAACTGCCGATATGGTCCTTACCCGCATGAACCGTCGTGTTGGCGAGGCTCTTGCCGATGTTACCGCCAAATGTCCAGGCGGGAGATAGCGCCCTAATGCTATATGCTCCCCCGGATGTCACCAGCACTGAAACACCTGCCGGCGATGTAAATGTCACTCCGGTTACAAAAGAAGGGGGCGATACCAGCACAAAGAGTGCCAGCAAGAGAGCGACAAAGAGCAGCCGTAGGGTGCGACTCACTATTATTGACTTCTTCATAATGCTGAACTCAACGGTATTGCTAGTCAAAACTCGCTATGTAAGAATGAGTATATCACTTTTGTGGCAGGTGTATGATTTTAGCACAGCAACGCATGGTATAATCTGCTATTAAGATGAAGCTACGATATTTAGCACCCAATCATATTGATGATTTGAAAGACAGATCTCTTTTGCAAATCGAGCATTATGAGGAGAGGAATAATGGCACAAACTCCTGTCAGCTGGAGTAGAGAATTTACATTGTGTGGGAAAAAACTGCTGTATAATCGCATTCATTTCAATAATCGCGCGGAACGAGCGGTGGAGGTGTCTATCGCGTTTGATTTCCTGGCCAGGCAGGAGAGCAAGGAGAAGATACTGGAGATCGGCAATACGCTCCAGCATTACGAAAATACCTTGAGTGACATTCTTGGTATTCGCCACCGGCGTATCGTTGATAAGTTTGAAGAGGGGCCTGGCATCACGAATATCGATATTATGGAGCTTGACGCGGAAGAGAAATATCAGACGATTGTCTCTATCTCGACGGTTGAACATGTGGGGCAGCACTGTTCTCCGACGGGGAAATACGGCATGCAAAAACAGGCTAGCGATTTTGAAGCTCCGCTGAAAGCTATTGCTAAGATTTATGATTTGTTGGCTCCGGGAGGGCATGCGCTGCTGACGGTTCCCTTTGGGAGGTTGACCGATGGCGGGTGGTACATCCAGTTCAGCAGTGACTACCTGGAACTGCTGGTGACAAGCTATGGTATTCCGCGTGAAGCGCTGGCGGTGAGCTTCTTGAAATATGTCGCAATGGAGCCAAGGTGGAGCAACCCGCGTCAACTGTGGGTGGAGGCTCAAGCAGAGGAACTGGGTGACGTGAGGTATGATAATTTCTGGAGTGCAGCTCGAGCTATCGCGGTGATAGAACTCACGAGAGTTGAGCGGCCTTTTGTGTTCAATCTTATGGTACCTCCCACTCCTCTTCAGTACCGGCGTTCGCGGCTGGCAAAGAGTATGTTTTTCTTGCTTGGGTTGGTGAGGAGTTGGTGGAAGTTGCCAGGTTGAGCGTGGAGGCCAGGTTGACCACAAGGGTCAACCCTACTATATACGGGGATGTGATGCATCGGGTCCTTACTGGACGTGGATGGTGATGTTGAAACGCTTAACAGGGTCTCGGGCCAGCGCCATCTTTGCTTATCAAGGATGAGGCACAACCGCGCAATCCTGTCTGCTAAAAAGTGTTTCCCTCTTCGTTTATCTATCAGTTCATCTATCAGGTGAATAGGTATTCCGGGCTACAGGCTGCCTCTTGATGTTGCTCCCGTTCATCAACGGGGCCATTCTCCCATTGCAGATCAGCACAAGATCTACTGGCTGTTGTTGGTTTTGATAATGTAGAAGTATTACAGGTTGGTGTAACCGGCCCAGCGGGCGCGAATACATTGTTCCTGGTCTGTGGAGTGGCAATTGTCAATTTCCATGGCCCGCTCAATGACTTCAACCGCGATACGGTCACGTTCCTCGTACCCAACGAAGGCCAGACCGATCCCAACGCCCCGGCGCTGGATATCGGAAATTTTTATGACTCGACGGTGATCGCCTTCCCTACGGCAATTGCGGCTTCGCCTGAGCGGCCTGTTGGTTGGGCTGTCGATAGTGTAGATACCATTGTGGATGGGCCCACCGGCCGCAATATCCAGCTGACGGCGAATCTTGCCGCGCTCAATCCTGGTTCTACCATAATCAGGATAGGCTTTCAAGTGAACATCCTGTCATTTGTGTAAGCTGTTCATTTCTTTTTGACTCCTCGCTACGTGCGGTAGTTCGCAAACGCTTTTCTTAGTTGTGGGCTTTCTATCGCAGGCAGCAAAACCCACAACCAAGAGCTTCTCCTAGAGTTTGCGGATGTTGCGACGGATGTAGACGAAGATGAGAGCATGAAGCAGGATGGCGACTGCAAGGCTTATTCCTTGATAGGCTATTGAGGCATTGGTTGCCCGGGTTATTGCGTAGATGGAATATCCGAGGAATATGTGACAAATTTGTAACAGTACAACGGAAGTTGTGATGTAACTGTGAGATGTATGTATGATACTTTCGTTAAAGTAGCCCCGATTGTGACTTGAGTTACAGTTACAGGTGAGGCATTGAGATGAACAAGGTATCATCACCGCAACGTCCAGATACGCAAGACCGTGATGCCTGGCATAGTTACTGGAGGGAACGGGGGCAACCCTGGCGCACTGAACCTGAGATTGACCCCGAACGCCAGGCGTACCTGGCTGAACGTCGTGCTATCAAACCGGACCTGGAGCAGGGCATCTATCCTTTCAAGGATATCAAATTGAATCGTGCCGACGTTGAGTGGCTGCTGGCAACCCATATGAATGGGCGCGGCCCCGTCGATTGGCACGAGTTCCGACAGTTCGCTCGTGCAGGAATAGATCTGCGCGGGGCGGATCTGCGCGGCGCAGATCTGCGCCACCTGCCACTGGCACACATGCTGGGGGGGCTCAGCTGGCAGGAGCGAAATAGAACGCCGGAGCGGCGTGAGATGGCGGCTGTACACCTGGAAGGGGCTATCTTAAGCTGGGCCCATCTGGAGGGGGCAGAACTCTATATGGCCTACCTGTCAAGAGCCGATCTCTACATGGCACACCTGGAAGGGGCTTCTCTGCGCAAGGCTCATTTAGAGGGAGCTTCTCTGCGCAATGCCCATCTTGAGGGCAAATTTCTCTTTCCCAGGAAACAGGGAGCCCGGCAAAATGAGAGTAGTATTAATATGTTGCCGCCAGCCAATCTGCGAGCCGCTTTTTTTGATAGCACGACCGATCTGCGAAACACTTCCCTGGGCGATGATGAGCAAGGCTTTGTGCTGCTGGCCGACGTTCATTGGGAAGGCGTGAACCTGGGAGTTGTAGATTGGGCTCCGGTGAAGATGCTGGGTGATGAAATCAGGGCTCGAAGAGTACGAGATGAAGAGGGCAATGAGAAAGAGAAAGAAACGCGTATTCACGAGTATCGCGAGGCGGTGCGCGCGAATCGCCAACTCGCTGTTGCCTTACAACAGCAGGGGTTAAACGAGGAGGCAGCCCGCTTTGCCTACCGCGCGCAATTGCTGCAAAAAAAAGTACTGTGGCAACAAAGGAAACTGGCAGCCTTCCTATTTTCCACCTTCCTCAGCGTATCTCCTGGTGATTTTCTGCTTCGCCGCGGTCTACTATTTTCTCGGACAAACGGTAGGACCAGGACTGTCACCGCTAGGTGCACTTGTCTTTAGCACGACCTCATTCCATGGCCGCGGCCTTTTCCCCGCCAGGATTGTAGCGGACGATCCTATTACTGTGTTGGCAGCCCTTGAAGCCGTGGTAGGCTTGGCGATCGAGATCAGCTTTATAGCGACCTTTACGCAGAGGTTTTTTGGGAAGTAAAGTAGGGTCGGGATGAGAGGGCCGGTTAGGCCGTACTCTGCGGCAACGACCCCACTGACGAGTTCTAACCACCCAGGACTTTCCTTTGAACCTTCTTTGGAGGCGAGACTGTTGATCTCTGCTGCTGTAGCAAGTGCTCCACCCACGCTCCTGCGAGAGCGGGAGCAAACGTGGAGGAAACTGACCTCAGGGATGCTTGACACCTAGTGTGAGCATCACTTGTTGTTGCGACTTTCCCGCTTAGTGGAAACCTGCGAACCCGCAATCAGCACAAAGGTGTGATCGAAGCTTCCCTCGCCTCGAAGGGGCTTGCGCAGAGGTGCAAGCCACAGTTCGCCACCCTCCCCTGACCCTGACCCCCGATCATTTGTGAAGGCTCTGTGAGCGTGAAGTCCACGTTTGTGATGTCCTCGTGATGTCCATGCATTACACTCCGTACTGGAAAGGTCTGCACCAGAGGATGATGGGCATGACGAGGGGAGGAAGTGGAGCGTGCCGATGCTTCGCTACGCTCAAGCACACGTGTATCGAGTATGTACCAAACGTCCTGTCCCATCGGAGGGAGGGAGTGAGACCATGAAACAGCAGCACGCCGATTACCAGGTGGTCCCGTATCCGAAGTACCGGCGGTGGATGGTGGCCGCATTTCGTTCAACCCACCACAAGCCCATGATCCATGGCTTGCTCGAAGTCGATGTGACCAGGGCACGCGCTCACCTAAGGGACCATCAAGCGAAAACCGGGGAGTCCCTGTCGTTCACGGCGTTCATCATTGCCTGCCTGGCGAAAGCCGTCGATGAGCACAAAGCCGTGCAGGCCATACGCTTTGGCAGCAAGCGCCTCATCCTGTTTGAGGAGGTGGACGTGTTGACCGATATTGAGCGTGACGTGGCCGGCCAGAAATACATCATTCCCTCCATTATCCGTGCCGCGAACCGCAAGACCTTCCGCGAACTGCACGACGAGATCCGGGCGGCCCAAGGAGCGGATGTGAGAAACGTCCGGAAGCGGTTCCCGCTCTTGTTCTTGCCAACCGTGCTCTCTAGACCCTTCCTCTGGGCCTTCGCCTTGATTGGGAGAAGGCGTCCACGGCTGTGGAAGCAGACCATGGGGACGGTTGAAATCTCGGCCGTGGGCATGTTCGGGACCGGGGCCGGCTGGGGCATTCCTCCCGCTCCGGCGACGACACTCATAGTGACGGTGGGAGGTATTGGCGAGAAGCCGGTGGTCGTGGACGGGCACATGGCCGTCCGGGAGTATCTGAGCCTGACGATTAGCGTGGATCACGACATCGTCGATGGCGCCCCCGCCGCACGCTTCATCCAACGCTTGAAAGAGCTGATCGAAAGCGGCTACGGTCTCGATGACTCTACGATCGCGTCGAAGCCGGCGGGAGCGGAAGGCGCATCAACGCAGACGGTGGAGGCCACGCGTACTGCCCTGCCATGAGAGCGGAACGCAAGAGCCTTTTCGGTGCTTTCCATGTCCACTAATGGAGCTCCGCGACGAGCCACACACTTTGAAGGAGGTATACAATGAGTACAGTTGATAAGAATCCAGTGGTCAAGACACGCTCTGGCGAGGTGCGTAGCAGCGAGGCCTCGGGCGTGGTCGATGCGTTCGAGATGAAGGCGAAGGTCAACGAGATCCTCAACCGCCGGCCAGCCGTCGGTCTGGCGGTGGGGGTGGTCCGCAATGGATCCTTGGAGTTCTTCTACGGACACGGGCTCGCGAACATCGAGTCGAACACACCCATCACCGAGGACACCGTCTTTCGCATCGCCTCCATCACCAAGACCTTCACGGCGATCGCGGTAATGCAGTTGTGGGAGCAGGGGCTCATCGACCTCGATGCCCCAGCCAACGACTACCTGCGCGCCTACAAGCTGATCCCCGCCAGGGCCACCTTCCGGCCTGCGACCGTGCGGCATCTGCTGACCCACACCGCCGGGATCCCCGAGGTGGTTTACGCCTCCGATCTGCTCCATCCTGGCTGGGGCCCATTCGGCGCCCGTCCCGCCATCCCAGCGTGAAGGTTGGAGAACCGATGCCCTCGCTCGCAGAGTACTACCACGGTGGTCTCCGGCTGGTGGTCGAGCCTGGTTCCGCCTTTGCGTACAGCAACCACGGGTTT
>WNGE01048064.1_pt1 | contig 12226 bp, 14 predicted proteins | sample 5400651 | NCBI WGS metagenome assembly WNGE01 (sample SAMN13153370, study PRJNA577476) | soil metagenome | isolation source: 60 cm soil or saprolite under grassland replicate 2 | place: USA:California | collected 2016-06-15 | reverse complement strand
CTTTCGGCCAAATTCCAGCTCCACTTCTTTTACCCTTTTCACGTTCATCTCCTTTAGATAGTCTTTCTAATATAGAACAAAGCTAGAAATATATAATATAGGGCGGCGAAATGCGCTTGTCAAGTAAAATCTTCATGCGGCGGATGCAAATCCGGAGATGGGGTTTTGGTATTCATCATGACCCCAGGTCCCCTCCTGATTTCCTTGACCTCTTGATTTTGCCCTTGCTATCGTGAAGAGTTATCTTGGGCTCAGTGTACGCACTGAGCGCAGGGCTCCTGGGGAGGGAGTACTTTCGTTTTATGGGCGTCTCATGGGGCTGACCAAACTGGTAATCCGGGGCGCGCGCCAGCACAACCTGAAAAACATCAGCGTCGAAATCCCCCGGAACTCCCTCACGGTCATCACAGGCCTCTCCGGTTCGGGCAAGTCTTCGCTCGCCTTTGACACCATCTACGCCGAAGGCCAGCGCCGCTACGTCGAGTCGCTCTCCGCCTACGCGCGCCAGTTCCTCGACCAGATGGAGCGCCCCGAAGTGGACGTTATCGAAGGCCTCTCTCCCTCGATCGCCATCGAGCAGAAAACGACGACGCGCTCCCCGCGCTCCACCGTTGGCACCATCACCGAAATTTACGATTACCTCCGCGTCATTTATGCATCCGTGGGCGTGCATCGAAATCGTGGTCGACCGCCTGCTCGTCAAACAGGGCATCGCCGCGCGCCTCGAACAATCCATCGCCACCGCGCTCAAACTCGCGCACGGCCTCGTCACCATCGCCATCGTCGGCGGCAAGGAACATGCTTTTTCCGAAAAACTCGCTTGCCCCGATTGCGGCATTTCCGTTCCGCAACTCGAGCCGCGCTCCTTCAGTTTCAATTCGCCCTATGGCGCGTGCCCCGCGTGCAACGGCCTCGGCTCCAAATACGATTTCGATCCCTCCAAGATCATCACCGATTGGACCCGCCCGCTTTTTGATGGCGGCCTGGGTCCGGGCTCCGGCTCCGCCATTCTGAAGCGCACGCTCGAACTCGGCGCCTATGCTCACGGCTTCGATCTCGAAACGCCTTTCGAGAAATTTCCCGCTCGCATTCAGAACATGCTGTTGTACGGCTATCCGCCGTCGAACCGCAGCGCCTCGCGTGAAAATGGACCAACCGAAAAGCCGGCCAAGGGTCTGAAGGGTTTTCGTTTCCCTGGCATCCTGAAATTCCTCGAACGGAATTTCGAAGAGTCCGGCTCAGACACCTACCGCGAGTGGATGACGCAATACATGTCCGCCACGCTCTGCAGCATCTGTCACGGTAAGCGCCTCCGCCCCGAATCGCTCGCGGTCAAGCTCGCCAATTGGTCGGTTGCTGACTTCACCGCCCTTTCGCTGAGCGCCGCGCGGCCTGCCGTCGGAAAAATTCTCGCGCAGCTCACCGATCGCCAAAAGGAAATCGCCGCGCGCCCGCTCGAAGAAGTTGCCGAGCGCATCGAGTTCCTCCTCGCCGTCGGCCTCGGCTATCTCAGTCTCGACCGCTCTGCCGCTACTCTTTCCGGCGGTGAAGCCCAGCGCATCCGCCTCGCCACGCAAATCGGCTCGCGCCTTCGCGGCGTTCTCTACGTTCTTGACGAGCCGAGCATCGGTCTTCACGCTCGCGACAACGCGCGCCTCCTCGGCTCGCTCGAACATCGTCGATCTCGGTCCGGGCGCGGGCAATGCCGGCGGCTACTTGGTCGCCCACGGCAAGCCGCAGCAAATCGAAGCCACCGCCGAATCGCTCACCGGCCAATATCTCAGCGGCGTCGCGAAAATCGCTGTCCCTGAAAAACGCCGCAGCCCCAACGGCAATGTCATTCAAATCCTTGGCGCCAGCGCCAACAATCTCAAGGAAGTCGACGTCAATCTGCCTCTTGGCGTGCTCACCGTTGTCACGGGCGTCTCCGGCTCCGGAAAGTCCACTCTCGTCAACGACATTCTCTATCGCGCCCTCGCGCAGAAGCTCTATCGCTCTTCGGAAGCGCCCTCCGCGCATCGCGAAATCCTCGGCGCCGAGCACATCGACAAAGTCATTGAGATCGATCAGGCACCCATCGGCCGCACCCCGCGCTCAAATCCCGCCACCTACACCGGCGTTTTCGCTCCGATCCGCGATCTCTTCGCCATGCTCCCAGAATCGCGGGAGCGCGGTTACCGCCCCGGCCGTTTCAGCTTCAACGTGAAAGGCGGCCGCTGCGAAGCCTGCCAGGGGGACGGCCTCCGCCGCATCGAAATGAATTTTCTTCCGGACGTTTATGTGATGTGCGAAGTTTGCCGCGGCCGCCGCTACAATTCCGAAACGCTCGCGGTCCGCTACAAGGGCCATTCCATCAGCGACATCCTCAACCTGCCTTCGGCCGATGCGCTAAAACTCCTCGAAAACATTCCTCAAATTCAGCAAAAACTTTTCACGCTCGTCGAAGTCGGCCTCGGCTACGTCACCCTCGGCCAGTCCGCCACCACGCTTTCCGGAGGTGAAGCCCAGCGCATCAAGCTGGCCCGCGAACTCTCCAAACGCCAGACCGGCCGCACGCTCTACATTCTCGACGAGCCCACTGCCGGCCTGCACTTCGACGACGTGAGAAAACTACTCGATGTTCTCCAGCGCCTCGTCGATCTCGGCAACACCGTCCTCATCATCGAACATCATCTCGACGTCATCAAGCAAGCCGATTGGATCATCGACCTTGGCCCCGAAGGCGGCGAAGGCGGCGGCCGCATCGTCGCGCAAGGTCCGCCCGAACTTGTCGCCCGCACAAAAAAATCCTACACCGGGCAGGTCCTCGCCCGCGTTCTCGGCCTCAACGGCAACTCCAACGGCTCGCACAGTTTGCGAAATTCCTCTTGATGTTCTAGATTCACAACCACCCTACAATGAGCATCTACTCCGTTCGTCCGCTTACGCTCGGCGCGGTGCATACCTACCCGCTCGCCTCGCGCAAGAGCAAAGTTAGTGTTCGCGACTTCGCCAAGCCTCCCGCAGCCAACAGCTCGCTCACCAAATTCCTCGATTCGCTTCCCAATATTCTCGCCGCCGAAGATCTCCGCCACCTCCTCAGCGCGATCCATACCGCGCGCAGGCAACGCAAAGCGATTCTCTGGGGCATCGGCGGCCACGTCATCAAAGTCGGACTCGGGCCCATCCTGATCGATCTGATGAAACGCGGCTTCGTTTCGGGGATTGCCATGAATGGCGCCACGCTCATTCACGATTTCGAAATCGCGCTTGCCGGCAACACTTCCGAAGACGTCGAAGCCGGCCTCGGCGAAGGCCAATTCAACGAAATTTCCAAACTTTCGTATCGCACTCGAATCGGCTACGGCGAAGCCGCCGGCCAATTCCTCTCGAGCGGCGTCATTCCAGTCAAGCATGCGAATTCCAGCGTCCTCGTCGCGGCCTACAACCACCGTATTCCTGTGACCATCCATGTCGCCATCGGCACGGACATTCCGCACATGCATCGCGCCGCTGACGGCGCCGCTCTCGGCGCGGCCACGCATCTGGACTTCCGCCTTTTCTGCGCGCTTGTCGAGCAGATGCATCCGGGCGGTGTGTATCTCAACTGGGGCTCCGCCGTTCTCCTGCCCGAGGTTTTCCTCAAAGCCGTCTCTGTCGTCCGCAATCTCGGAGTGCCCCTCCGCCCCATTACCACTGCGAACTTCGACTTTATCCAGCACTACCGTCCGGTGCAGAATGTAGTGAAGCGTCCCACCGCTTCCCAGCGCGGCCGCGGCGGACCGGAATCGCGCGGCTACGCCATCACCGGCCATCACGAGCTGCTTTTACCGCTCGTCGCCGCCGCGCTGGCCGCCGGTTGGCCGAAGAAACGGCCTTAGGAAACCGATGAGCCTCTTTGACGACAATCCGCTGTGGCCGCCGAATCAAAATGGCATCGCGCAGCCCTCTGAGGGCCAGGCGGCTGCGCCATCGTCCGGGGAACCACTTGCTCCGGGGCTGGCCGGCGACCCTATTTCCTACGCGGCCACATCTCCCGCTTCCAAACTCAAGTCTTATTTGCCCGATGACCTGCGCATCTCCTGGTCCTGGCCGCATCTCATCGTCTTTATGATTTTTGGATTTGCCAGCTTGCTCATCGTTCAGCTCGGCGGGATCTTCCTGCTCTCCGCTGACAGACACCTGACGCAGAAGCAATTGCAGCAAATGATCGAATCCAAGCCGCAATTCCTCGTCGGCACCAACGTCCTCTGGTACGCTCTGCTTTTTCTTTTTCTCTACATGACCCTGGCGGTTCTGCGGGGTTTGCCCTTCTGGCGCTCGCTCGGTTGGAAAAGGCTCAATCCCGATCCCACCGCCGGCAAAGGCAGCCCCTGGATGTATTTCTTGTCGGGCTGTGGCCTGGCCATCTTCGTGGCTCTGGCAAGCTCGCGCGTTAAGAATGCCGATCACGTCCCCATCCAGGAGCTCTTCAAGAATCGCAACGGCGCCATGCTCTTGATGGCCATGGCTGTATTCGTCGCGCCCCTCGTGGAAGAAACCGTTTTTCGCGGTTATCTCTATCCTCTTTTTGCCAGCAAATTCTCCCGTCTCGCTGAAAACGCGGGCGTCGACCCGCTTCGCGCGATTCGCATTGGCAGTGCCATTGGCATCGTCATCACGGGAATCCTCTTTGGCTTGATGCACGGCGCACAGTTGGGCTGGACCTGGGGGCTCGTCAGCCTTCTGATTCTCGTCGGCGTTATCTTCACCTTTGCCCGCGCCTGGACCGGCACCGTTCTCGCAAGTTTTCTTTTGCATCTCGGCTACAACTCCATGATCGCCGTGACCGCCATCATTGCCACCAAGGGCTTCAGTCATATGCCTCCCGGCCACTAATCGATTCGTCATCTGCGTCCTCGTTCGTTAGAATGAAACGTAGCCTCGGCTGATCTTGTAGGGGCGCAGCATGCTGCGCCCATCTCGGCACAACGTCGTTGGATTTCTGAGGTATTCAAGCAGATGTACGTAGCCCAACCTATCGAATGGACCGACCGCGGCGTCGTCATACTCGACCAGCGCCGCCTTCCCGCCGAGGAAGTCTCCTACACCTACACCGACTACCGCGACGTCGCCAAAGCCATCGGCGAAATGGTCATCCGCGGCGCTCCCGCCATCGGTGTCGCCGCCGCCATGGGCGCCGCGCTCGGCGTTCTGCATTCTCCTGCGAAATCCGTCGGCGCTCTCGAATCCGAATTTGCCGAAATCTGCGCCACGCTCGCAAAAACCCGCCCCACCGCCGCCGATCTCTTCTGGGCACTCGAACGCATGAAGCGCCGCTTCGCCGAACTCACCGCGCAAACTTCCGACCTCACGAAAATCAAGCAAGGCATGGTCGAAGAAGCGCAGCAGATTCATCTCGAAAAGCGCGCCACCGACGAAGCCATCGGCCGCTACGGCGCGGAATTCATGCCTCGTGAAGGCCAGGTCATGACCCAATGCAACGCCGGCGCGCTCGCCACAGGCGGCATCGGCACGGCCCTCGGCGTTATATCCGTGTCGCCTTCGAGCAGGGCAGAAAGCTCCACGTTCTTGTTCCTGAAACGCGTCCGTATCTTCAGGGCGCGCGCCTCACCGCCTGGGAACTACACAAAGGTGGCATTCCGCTTACGCTCATCACCGACAACATGGTCGGTCACTTCCTCAAGTCCGGAAAGGTTGGAGCCATCGTCACCGGCGCCGACCGCATCGCGGCCAACGGCGACACCGCCAACAAAATCGGCACTTACCAGATCGCTGTCCTCGCCAAGGAAAACAACGTTCCCTTCTACGTCGCCGCGCCCATCTCCACCTTCGATCTTTCCATCCCCGACGGCGAGCACATCCCCATCGAAGAGCGCTCCGCCGCCGAAGTCACCCATCTCCAGGGCGTGCGCATCGCTCCCGACGTCCACGCCGCGCATCCCGCCTTTGACGTCACCCCCGCGCGCTACATCGCCGCTATCATTACCGAGCGCGGCGTCGCCCGGCCCCCGTACCATGAATCATTGCGTGCCCTCGCGCACACGCCCCAGCCGGTCGGCCTGCGGATGTGAGGAACCCTTCTCCCTCCCGCGAATTCTGCCGGATCAAACTCTCTTCCTCTCCCGTCTCAGCGTCCTACCGTCTGCACTGGTCTAGGACAATCTATTCCGCAGAAGATCTTCGACGTCGGCGATTTGGTCACCAAGCAGATTCAGTTTGCGCGCCAGTCCTTGAATTTCCGATTCCGCCCGGCGGTTCACGTCAAAGTCCAGTTCGCTGCGCAAGCGATCTTTCGTGTCCTGGCGATTCTGGCTCATCATAATCACCGGCGCTTGAATCGCCGCGAGCATCGAGAGGAATAGATTAAGAAGGATGAAGGGATAGGGGTCCCAAGCCGACCGGCGCAAGAAGACATTGGCGGCCACGTAGGTCATCGAGAGAACCAGAAAAGTGAGGATAAAGACCCAGGAGCCGCCAAATCGGGCCACCGAGTCGGCCAGGCGTTCTCCCAGGGTTGCTTCCTTCTCGATGACCTCGTTGGGATTGCGACTGGCACGAACGCGCACGAGTTGCTGCGACGCGTGGAACTGGCGACCGAGCACCGTCAGCATGTCCATACCCGCAAGCGGCTTGCGCTGCAGCAGAACGGAAATGTCCTGCCGGCTTACCTCCAGGCATTCCGTTTCTTCCAGGGCAATCGCGCTGGTCTGATGCGGGGTCTGGTCCAGCATGGAAGCGAAGCCAAAGAATTCACCGTGCGACGGCTCATCGACAATCACCTCCTGTTGGTCCTGGTCCAGGGTGGTGACGCGCACTTTGCCGGAGACCATCACGTAGGCCTGCCCGCTCGCGTCGCCCATCTTGTAGATGCGCTGCCGCGGCGCGAATTTCTTGAGTTCCACCTGTCCGGCCAGGACCGCGGTTTCCTCCTCGTCGAGCAGGGCAAACAGCGGCACATGTTTCAACGCTTCGGGATTGCACGCCATGGGTCACCTCGCTTGGTGAGCCAAATCCTGCCCAATCCTGCTGCGCATTTCAAGGATTCCCCGCGTTCTCCCGCGTGCCGCACGCTGAGCGTTTGGCAGACAACCGCACGCTCATTTGTCACCCCCAGCGCAAAGCGGGCAAACCGCTCCGGCCATCGATGACCAACGGTGTATGCCGAAAGGACGCGATCTTGGCTCAGATATGCAAGTTCATGACTCTGAGGAGAGTCTGCTGAAGCTTTTGGAGTTCTCGTTGCCGCTCGTGTTCTTCCTTGGTGCGGTCATTCAGTGCTTCTTTCAAGAGAATAAGGTTGCGGCGGAATTCGAGCTGCGCGAGCACGAGGCGGCTCAACGCCCTCAGAGCTTCCTTTTGATCGAAGGTCAACTCGCGGGGTGATCGATCGACGACGCAGAGCGTTCCGAGGGCATAGCCGTCCTCGTTGATAAGTGGAGCGCCGGCATAGAAGCGGATGTGCGGCTCGGAAACAACGAGGGGATTATTTCGGAAGCGCTCATCCTCGAGCGCGTCAGGTACGACGAAAACGTCGGATTGCTGAATCGCCAGGGAACAAAAGGCAATTTCGCGCGGCGTCTCTGAAACGTCAAGACCAATGCGTGACTTGAACCACTGGCGATTCTCGTCGACGAGAGAAATCAGTGCGATGGGCGTTTTGCAAATGAAAGAGGCCAATAGAGTGAGATCGTCGAAGGATTGTTCCGGGTCGGTGTCGAGAATCGCGTACTTTTCCAGAGCTGCGACGCGAGCTGCGTCGGTTTTCGGCATGGCGACTGGCATCGTGGACCTCCCGCTGAGGCCGTGTTGATTTTGGCTGCCGGCAATCATACTCCAATATAACGGATACGTCATATAAGATGGAGTGAAAAAGCTGTTGAAGCGGCGGCGCAACATTTGCACAGCCGACCACAGTTTTCCACAATGAAAGCGCGAGAATTCACTTGCCAACGCAAACCGCAAGTTCTAGCCTCGCGCCAGATTGAACCGGGAAGCGTCAAAAACTTTGCGGCTCGATTGAAAGAGGGCGCATGAGCTTAACGGCTGATGCGCCTTCGATTTTTTGTGGCCTCACAAGTACTCCCAGTCACTTACCCCCTTCTTCCCGCCTGGTTATACTAAGGGTATGAAAACTGCCGTGTCCATTCCCGACGAGGTGTTCGAAGGAGCCGAGCGGCTTGCGCGGCGAACCAAGCGGTCACGCAGCCGCCTGTTCAGCGACGCACTAAAGGAGTATTTGGCCCGCCACGCCCCCTCTAGAGCAAAGCGAGTGGTAATTTCACAGGGCGAAATCTGGTGGGCAGATTTGCCCTCTCCCTCAGGCTCCGATCCAGGGTTCCGAAGGCCGGTGGTCGTCGTCCAGGGCGACGTCTTGAACCGCAGCCATATCGCGACAGTCGTCTGCGTTCCCCTGACCAGCAATCTCAAGTGGGTCTTAGCTCCCGGGAATGTCCGTCTGTCAGCTCGTCTGACCGGTCTGCCGAAAGATTCCGTGGCTAACGTACCTCAAATCATAAGTGTGGATAAAGCTCTCCTCACCGCTCGTGTAGGCAAGCTTTCGCGCTCAAAGCTGGAACTACTCCTCTCCGGGATCGGCGTTGTCCTCGGCAGTTAGTCTCGTTGCCCCTCTGGCTGCATCTCATTATGCAAAGCGCAAACAGTTGGCTGCATCGCCCCGAGCGCCGAATCCGCCAGCCTTATGCTTCCGGATTCTTCAGCAAATCCCTTCGTTGAGCTGAGCCGCGCGACGGATGCGCTCAGCGGTGATCAAGGGGAGCACCGTCTGCGGATCGTGCTGTTGCAGTTGGCGCTCCTGCCATTCCTGAACCGCCCACGCCGTCGTGCGCACGTAGTCCACCGCATCGCGGAACTCCTTGAGTATGTCCGGTTCAACGCTGCCCGACCGCAGAGCGTTTACAAGTCGGACAAGCTCGGCGCTGGTTTTCTTGAGCTGGAAATTCACACCCCCAAAAGTCTCACTGGGAATCACAAGCTCGACGGCTACGCCCAATACATTGCCTTCTTTGGAACGGCGAGTACCAACGACACGTGCGCGAAATGTTTCTCCTGAAAGGATGTTGGTTAATTCGAGCTGGCTGCCAATGCCAGGGTAAGTTTTCATTTCCAGCAAACCGCCCTGAACGTTTACTTCCCTGGCCTGAGCGGTTTCTTTGACGCTCTTACCGCTTACCTCTTGCCACTTCGCCTCCACAGGAACAACGACAGGATAACGGGCGCTCCTCCGTCGCTCCGTTTTTCCAGGCGGCCGGTTCGTGGTCAGTTCATCCATCGCTCGGCCCTGCTTCAGCTTCAGCGGATATCTCTATCAATCTTTCTATGCTTTTGGATCGCGAAGCTCCTTTCCCGACTTATCGCGCTTGAGCGATCGTTCCTGGTGAGGGCGACGTCCGAAAGCGATACTCCGATCGCTTCTGGCAAGTTGCGCCGACGGGCGCACGCTTTGAAGTTCAAGTTTTACCCAACCGACGGCGACGGAGAGCCAATCTGATTCGTTGCACCAGAACCATACCCTCTCCTTTAATAGACATTAGGACATACTATCAATTAGGTGAACACACCAATCCGGGGGTGGGAGAATCCCGGAGGCGGCCATACGCACAATACCTGATCTCCGTCGATCATCCTGCATCCTGAAAGAGGCCGCTGGCCGCCCGACACTCGCCATTCGCTGCGCCGGCGTTTCCCCGCTTGCCAACTCTCCACGCATTGGCACTTCGGGACGCTGAAATTATAAACCCGGATTAAGTGAGCTTTGGTAATACGTGACCTGAGACATTGGCGGGGAGCACTACAGATCTTACCCTTTTTCGGATCTGGCTTGAACGGAGGATGGAGGAAGGAAACGCAAAAAGGGCATGGTGGAAGACACTCGGTTCCCATTGCAGTGCTTCACGTTGCACTTCTCACCAGGAGCCACCCGGCTGCAGATCTCCCCGCAGGCGCAGTGGTACGGCCCCGGTTTGTCACCCGAAAGCAAACCGACAAGAATTACGATGAACACGAAGGCCAGAATTCGGAGCTTCATCTGAATTGAGTCTCGCGCTTCCACTGGTGGGCCACAATGGAACGAAAGGTGGGATGTGATGGGACGGAAGTTCCAGGCCGAACGAAATGGGCGGGCAGACTACCCTAAGTGCTTTGTACCCAATGGTTTGCCCCATCCTTCGACGCGCCGCAGTTTCTGCGCCCCGGAAGGGTATCACGCCGGCCGAATCGCAAAAACAGTCCGTTCCCGCTCCCGGAACCTCGCGAAGAAATCCAGCAACTGCTTCCACGGCACGTATTTTCGGTTCAGCAGCCGCATCCCGTGCTCTGCTTTCACACCCGTCACGATCTCAGCTCGCGCATCCACCCATTCGCCTTTCAATCCGCCGCGCATGTCGCACGGCGCGATTCGCACCTGCGGATTATTCCGGATGCGCTTCACTTTTCCCGAAACGCCGATCGTATACACGTACAGCTTCGCGCCGCTCGAATCGAGCTTCGCCGACGGCTCCGCCGCGAACCACACCGGCGTCTTCACTCCGTCGCCGCTTTTCTTAAACGTTTCGAGATTCAAATATTTTTGCCCGGCGAACGCCGCAAATCCCATGGCCTCGCTCCTGCCGCTCCATCGTATGGCGACACCCATTCGATGCGCGTCATTTTACCCGGGTCACAAACACAAAGCGCGCCCCGGCCGGAGCGCCAAAACACTTCTCCTTGACAGTCTAGGAGAACGGGATTAGATTCCTAGGTCATCTAGGAGAGATCGCTTTCGTGGGCAAACAACTCGATCTATTACAAGGCACGCTGGACATGCTGATCCTCAAAGCCGTATCGCTCGGCCCATTGCATGGGTATGGCATTCTGCTGCGCATCCAGCAGATTTCAAAAGATCGCCTGGAGATTCAACAGGGCTCTCTGTATCCGGCACTGTACCGCCTGGAACATCAGGGCTGGATCACCAGCGAATGGGGCGAGTCGGAAAACAAGCGCAAGGCGAAGTATTACCGGCTCACGGCGGCGGGCAAGCGCAGATTGCAAACCGAAACGGAGAACTGGAATCGCATGACGGACGTGATTGCAGGAATCTTGGGGACGAAGCCGGAGGAAGTGTGAGGCTCTGGAGTCAGCTTCATTCTTGGATACGCGCAATACTGCGGCGCTCGCGGATGGAGCGCGAGATGGATGCGGAGCTGCGTTTCCACATGGAGGCGTACGCTGAGGACTTGGTACGCGGCGGCGTGGCGAAGCAGGAAGCGATGCGACGGGCGCGGCTGGAGTTTGGGGGAATCGAGCGGGCCAAAGAGGAGTGCCGGGAGGCGCGTGGCCTGAACATCGTCGAAAGTTTCGTCCAAGATTTGCGCTACGGCCTGCGCATGCTGCGCAAGAGCCCGGGATTCACGGCGACTGCAATCCTGACACTGGCGCTAGGAATCGGAGCGAACACGGCAATCTTCAGTGTCGTTGACGCGATTCTTCTGAGACCGTTGCCTTACCCGGAGCCGGGCCGGCTCGTGCGCATCTGGGAGTCGTCCGCCCGGCGTGACTCTCCGCGAAACGTGGTGAATCCCTTCAATTTTATGGACTGGCGGGAGCAATCGCAGGCGTTCGAGTCGATGGCAGCGATTTCGGGATTGATGACAAATCTCAGCGCGCACAACGAGCCCTTTGCTGTACAGGGAATGCAAGTCTCTCCGGAATTCTTTTCTGTTCTGCGGACGGCACCTTTGCTGGGGCGAACATTCAACGTGGCTGACGGTGTGCCCGGACAGGACCGCAGCGTCATCCTGAGTCATGGGCTTTGGCAGAGACAGTTCGGCGGAGACGCAGCGATCGTGGGACAGAAGGTACAGGTCGACGGCGTTCCGTGCGAAGTGATCGGCGTGATGCCGCAAGGTTTTTCCTTTCCGAAGAGCAAGGCTGAAGTCTGGACGCCGCTGGCGCTGACGCGCGCGGAAGAATACAAAAGAGGGCGATACCTGACGGTGGTGGCGAGGCTCAAGGCCGGCGTTTCGCTCGAGCAGGCGAGACAGGACATGCTGCGAGTGGCGAGTTACACGCAACAGGCGCGGCCCGACATGGACAAGGACTGGAGCGCGAGCGTTTTTCCGATGCTCGAAGACGCCACGGAAAAAGTGCGGCAGCCGCTTTGGGTGCTGCTTGCTTCCGTGGGATTTCTGCTGCTGATCGGGTGCGCCAACGTGGCGAACCTGCTGCTCATGCGAGGCACGAGCCGGCT
>WNGE01023921.1_pt1 | contig 12228 bp, 13 predicted proteins | sample 5400651 | NCBI WGS metagenome assembly WNGE01 (sample SAMN13153370, study PRJNA577476) | soil metagenome | isolation source: 60 cm soil or saprolite under grassland replicate 2 | place: USA:California | collected 2016-06-15 | reverse complement strand
GGGCACTCGGAGGGGACGGCGCTCTGGGTCTCGGTCCCGGTGCGCGCGTTCTTCAACATCTTCGGGCCGCTCGTCTGGGTGTTGCGGCGCGCGACCGAGCTCGTGCTGCGGATCTTCGGGCTCGAGCCGCCGGGAGCCGAGGTGGAGACGATGTCGGAGGCCGAGCTGCGCATGCTGCTCAACCGCTCGAGCGAGCAGGGCGAGATCGAGCACGAGGAGCGCGGCATGATCGAGAAGGTCTTCGACTTCGCCGACAAGGACGCCGCCGACGTGATGGTGCCGCGTCCCGAGGTCGTGGCGCTCTCGATCGCGCTGCCGCCCGAGGAGGCGCTCTCGGCGATCATCGACTCCCCGTACACCCGGTACCCGGTCTACCGCGAGACGCTCGACGATGTCGTCGGGATCCTCCACGTGCGAGACCTCTTCTCGGCGATGCACGACCGCGGGCTTGCCGACGTGGAGCTCGAGGGGCTGCTGCGCCCCGCGCACATCGTTCCGGAGACGAAGGACCTGGCCTCGCTGCTGCAGGAGTTCCGGCGCACGAACACCCATTTCGCCGTCGTCGTGGACGAGTACGGAGCGATGGCGGGGATCGCCACCCTCGAGGACCTGCTCGAGGAGATCGTCGGCGAGATCGAGGACGAGTTCGACGTATCCGAGGAGCAGATCGAGCAGGTGGACGACGACACGTACCGGATCGACGGCATGTTTGCCATCGACGAGTTCAACGAGCGCTTCGGGACGGATCTCCCGGAGGAGGACTTCCACACGCTGGCCGGCTTCGTCTTCGGCCAGCTCGGGCACGCGCCCGAGCCCGGGGACGACGTCTCGTACGACGGGATGCGCTTCGACGTGCTCGAGGTCGAGGGAAACCGCATCGAGCGGGTGGCGGTCACGTTCATCCAGCGCCCACGCGCGCGCCGCTCCGACAACGACTTCCTGACCGACGACGACTGAAACCGCTCGCGGCCGGGCCGCGTATCGGGGACGACCTGTTCTCTTCGCGGAAAGGAACACGCATGCTGCGACGACTTCTGCTTCCCCTCGCGCTCGGCGGCCTCGCCCTCGCGGTCACAGCCGGCGGCAACGCCGGCACCGCCGCGACCCACAAGCTCGTCGGCGAGGTCGGCCCCGGCTTCACGGTCGAGGTGACGACCCCGGCCGGCAAGGACGTGAAGACGACGAAGGCCGGCACCTACACGATCGTGGTCGAGGACAAGGCCTCCATCCACAACTTCCACCTGATCGGACCCGGCGTGAACAAGTCGACGTCGGTGGCCTTCGTCGGCAAGAAGACCTGGACCCTGACACTGCGCCGCGGCAAGTACACCTACCAGTGCGATCCCCACGCCACCCAGGGCATGAAGGGCACGTTCCGGGTGACGGCCTGAGTACGTGATGTAACCGGCAACGTGGCCATGGTCCCTGGCCCGCGATCACGCGGCGCCAGAGTCCGCCCTCGTCCTCGTCAAGGCAAGAAAGCCTTACCTCGGACGATGACGGCCTCTGGCTTGGTGCTCGCGACCCAGGAACCGGGCAACGTCACCGGCCACACCACTACGAGTCCAGCTCGAGCGGCACGATCTGGCCGTCCTCGATCGTCCAGGCGGCCAGGTCGTCGTCCCGCAGCGAGTAGATCAGGTACGGCCTTCCCTGCCAGAGCCCGATGTTCTCGACGTCGGTGCGCGAAGGCCGGGGTGGCGACGAGGGGTGCGAGTGGACGACCGCGAGCTCGTAGCCGTCGTCCTCGAGGAACCAGAGCTCGGGATCGACCTCGAGCTCGAACCGGTACGGCGAGTCCGCCAGGTTCCGCCCGGCTTCGTATCGCTCGGCCGTTCCGTTCCTCAGCACGAGCAGCCCGCAGGCCTCGTTGGGCGCTTCAGCCGCCGCGTGCTCCGCCAAAGCGCTCCGGACCGCACCGGGCACGTGGATCACGAAAGGTTCCGCTCCACCCTCTCCGCTCTTCCGGGCATGCGAACGGGGCCGTCGTGACTTCCATCAGCGGGCGCTCGCCCAAGCCCATGCCCGCCTAGTGGCCGCCGCCAAGCCGCACTTACCACCACAAACTTTTCTCCATAGAGGCGGCCACATCCGTCGCCGCCCAGAAGTCAGCCGACAGGTACTTCCAGCCCCCGTCCGCGAGCACGCAGACGACGACCCCCTCCTCGATTTCTGCCGCGAGCCTGCGCGCGACGTGCACGACGGCGCCGCCGGAGATGCCCGCGAAGATCCCCTCCTGGTCGAGGAGCCCGCGCAGGCTGGCGACCGAGTCCTGATTCGAGACGAGCACCTTCCGGTCGAGCTTCGAGACGTCCAGGATCGGCGGCACGTAGCCGTCGTCGAGCGAGCGCAGCCCCATCACGGGGTCGCCCGGCAGCGGCTCGGCCGCGGCGACGACGACGTCGGGGAAGCTCTCGCGCAGGCGGTCGCCGACCCCCATCAGCGTGCCGCCGGTGCCGAGGCCCGCGACGAGCACGTCCACGCGGTCGAGCGCCGCGGCGATCTCGGCGCCGGTGCCCTCGTAGTGAGCGCGCGGATTGGCCGGGTTCGCGTACTGGAACGGCATGAAGTAGCGCGCGTGACGCTCGGCCAGCTCCAGCGCCAGGCGGACGGCTCCGTTCGAGCCCTGGTCCCCGGGCGAGTCGACGATCGTCGCGCCGTACAGTCGCAGCAAGCGCCGGCGCTCTTCGGTCGCGTTCTCCGGCATCACGCAGGTGAGTGGGTACCCCTTCAGCTTCGCGAGCAGCGCGAGCGAGATGCCGGTGTTGCCGCTCGTCGGCTCGAGCAGCTCCCGCCCGGGCTGGAGCTCGCCGGCAGACTCGGCGGCCTCGAGCATCGCCTTCGCGACGCGATCCTTGATCGAGCCGGTCGGATTCTGGCCCTCGAGCTTGGCGTAGATCCGGACGCCCGGCTTGGGCGAGGAGCGGGGCAGCTCGACGAGCGGGGTGTTGCCGATCAGGTCGAGCAGCGAGCCGGCGACGATCTGGCTATACACCGCCGGCCATGGCCGCCGGAAACTGGTCCATCAGGTCGTCGAGGAGCTCCCGCACGGTGCCGCCGGCGGCCCTGACCTGGCGGGCGCCGTTCGTCTCGCCACGCAGCGTGGGGGGAATGCGAATCGTCTTCACGCGTGCGCCGGCCTTCCCTGGCAAAACTCGACGTAGTCGACGTACTCGGTGATCGTCGGGTGCTCGCCGCAGACCGGGCAATCCGGATCGCGCCGCAGCGTCACCTCGCTGAACTCGGTCGTCAGCGCGTCGAAGAGCAGCAGCCGGCCGGCGAGCGACTCGCCGATGCCGAGGGCGAGCTTCAGCGTCTCGCTCGCCTGCAGCGAGCCGACGATCCCGGGCAGCACGCCGAGCACGCCGCCCTCGGCGCAGCTCGGTGCCAGCTCGGGCGGCGGCGGCTGGGGGAAGAGGCAGCGGTAGCAAGGCCCCTCGTAGGGCTTGAAGACCGTCACCTGGCCCTCGAAGCGGTAGATCGAGCCGTGCACCACCGGGACGCCGTGCCAGACGGCGGCGTCGTTCACGAGATACCGGGTGGGGAAGTTGTCGGCGCCGTCGACGATCACGTCCCAGCCGTCGGCGAGGATCCGGTCGACGTTCTCCGAGGTGAGGCGCTCGAGGTAGGGGATCACCTCGACGTCGGGGTTGAGCGCCTCGATCGTGCGCTTCGCCGACTCCGCCTTCCAGTCGCCGAGCGTCTCGGTGGAGTGCGCGATCTGGCGCTGGAGGTTCGTCTCGTCGACGCGGTCGTCGTCGACGATCCCGATCCGGCCGACGCCGGCGGCGGCGAGATAGAGGGCCGCCGGCGAGCCGAGTCCGCCGGCGCCGATCAGCAGCACCCGCGAGTCGAGCAGCCTCAGCTGTCCCTGCTCGCCGACCTCGGGGATGAGCAGGTGCCTGCTGTAGCGCTGGCGCTTGGCGGCGTCGAGCGAGCGCGGCAGCTGCGTCGGGTAGCCGTTGCGCTTCCAGTCGGTGAAGCCACCGGCGAGCGACGAGACGTTCTCGTAGCCGAGCTCCTCGAGCGTCTTGGCCGCGAAGGCCGAGCGAGAGCCTCCGGCGCAGTAGAGGACCACCGGCTGCGAGCGGTCGGGAGCCGCCTGCTCGATCCGCGACTCCAGGTGTCCGCGCGGCACGTGGACGGCGCCGGGGATGTGCCCCTCGCTCCACTCGTCGCGCTCGCGGACGTCGACGAGCACGGGTGGCTCGCCGGATTCGAGCAGCTCGCGCGCCTGTGCGGCGTCGACCTCCTCGACCTCCGTCTTCACCTGGCGTAGAAGCTCGCGATAACTCGGCATGACTTTCACAAATATAGCGTCGCAGGAGCCTTCTGAGTCGGGGGCGGGTACCCTCGCTCGGAGATGAGCGCGCGGACCCGGGTCGTCACGGTCGTCGCGCTCGCAGCCGTTGCGGCCGCCGGGGCCACGGTGGGCGTCACCCTCCTCCAGACCCGCGGCGAGAGCACGACTGCCCCACGGGCCGTCGGCAAGCCGAAGCCGGGAGCACCGCCGCTGATGCTCGACTTCGGCGTCCGTGACGACGCGGAGGCCCGCGCGCTGGCCCGCGCGACCTCGCTCTACGCCAAGGGCCGGCGCGCCGCGGCGGCCGCCGTGTTCTCCCGCTACCCCTCGCTCCAGGCGCGCATCGGCTCGGCGTTCGCGGCCTGGCCGCACGGCAGCCTCGACGAGGTGAAGCGGCTCGTCGCGGCGCATCCACACAGCTCGCTCGCCGTGCTCCACCTGGGCCTCGCCTACTACTGGTCCGGCCGCAACGCCGACGCCGTCGCGGCCTGGCGACGCGCCGTGAGCCTGCAGCCGGACACCCCGTTCTCGATCGACGCCGAGTCGCTGCTCTATGCCGGCCGCGCGCTGCCGGGCCGACCGCCCTTCGTTCCGCCGTACGGGGTGCCCGAGACGATCCAGCGCCTCCCGGCCCGCCTGGAGCTCACGGCCCTCGCCCGCGCCGCCCGCGGGACCGACGTACGGGCCAAGATCCTGTACGGCGTCGCCCTCCAGCACGTGGGGCGCTCCGTGTCCGCCGAACGGCAGTTCGCGGCGGCCGCGGCGCTCGCCCCCGGCGATCCGGTGGCGCAGGCAGCCGCGGCCGTCGGCCGCTTCACGAAGGCGCATCCGGAACGTGCGTTCGGCAGGCTGGGGCCGCTTACCGCCTCGTTCCCGCGTGCGGCGGTCGTGCGCTTCCACCTCGGTTTGTTGTTACTTTGGACGCTCGAACGGCGCAAGGGCACGCAGCAGATGCGGCTCGCCGTGGCCGACAACCCAGGCTCGTCCTACGCGAGGGAAGCAAGAGCCTTCCTTGCGCGTCTGGCGAGCAATGGGACCAAGTGACAAAAAGATGAGCCGATCGGCCTATGGCGCCCCGTCCTTCGCAACAGGCATAGTGCGACCGGCTTCGAAATAGTCGTCCTTGTCACAAGCACGTCCGAGGTAGGGGAGGAACGTGAGCGTGGGGGTTGAGCAACGAGGCGTGCGGGAGGTCTCCGACATCCTCGACACGGACGAGGCCCGGCATCTGATCGAGGTAGGACAGGCCGCGGGCTCGCTGAGCAACGACGAGATCGCGCTCGCGCTGGACGAGCTCGACCTCGACGCAGGTCAGATCGACGAGTTCTATCGCGCCCTCGAGGAGCTGCAGATCGAGGTCGTCGCAGCGGACGAGCCCGAAAAGGAGCAGCGCCCGACCGCCGAGGCACGGGAGATCTCGACCGACTCGCTGCAACTCTTCCTCAAGGACATCGGCAAGGTCGACCTGCTGACGGCCGCGCAGGAGGTCGAGCTCGCGAAGCGGATCGAGCGTGGCGACCACAGCGCGAAGCAGGAGATGGTCGAGGCGAATCTGCGCCTGGTCGTCTCGATCGCGAAGCGCTACCGCAACCAGGGCCTGCCGTTCCTCGACCTCATCCAGGAGGGGACGATCGGTCTCGTGCGCGCGGCGGAGAAGTTCGACTACCGCAAGGGGTTCAAGTTCTCGACCTACGCGACGTGGTGGATCCGCCAGGCGGTGGCACGCGCGCTCGCAGACAAGGCGCGCACGATCCGCATGCCGGTGCACGTGGTCGAGAAGCTGAACAAGATCGTGCGCAGCGAGCGCAAGCTCCGCTCGGAGCTGTGCCGCGAGCCGTCGCCGGAGGAGATCGCGCGCGACCTCGACCTGCCGCTCGACGAGGTGGAGCAGATCATGCGCAGCGCGCAGGCGCCCGTCTCGCTCGAGAAGCCGGTCGGCGACGAGGAGGAGTCCGAGTTCGGCCACTTCCTCACCGACGAGAACATGCCGCTGCCCGACGAGGCCGCCGAGGTGTCGATGCGCGGCGAGACGCTCCGCAGGATCCTCTCGACGCTCTCCCACCGGGAGCGCCGCGTGCTCGAGCTGCGCTACGGCCTCGACGGCGAGCATCCGCGCACGCTCGACGAGGTGGGGCGCACGTTCAACGTCACGCGCGAGCGAATCCGGCAGATCGAGAACCAGAGCCTGAAGAAGCTGCGGGCGCTGGCCGACTCGCACGCGCTCAGAGACGTCGCGTAACTTGTCCAAAGGGGGGTCCCCAGCAATGAGAAAGCTGCTCGCGGCTGCGATTGCGACGCTCGGCGTCGCCGTCCCGCTAATCCGGACGCGACGACGTCGCCGACGGGGCTGTCGCCCGCCACGATCAAGTCCGTCTACTCGTTCTCGACCAGCCTGACGGCCGGCGCGGGACAGACGGTCGCGATCGTCGACGCCTACGACGACCCCACGGCCGAGAACGACCTCCTGGTCTTCAGCAGGCAGTACGGCCTGCCGGACTGCACGACCGCCAACGGCTGCTTCGCCAAGGTCAACCAGACCGGCGGCTCGAAGCCGCCGCGCAAGGACGCCGGCTGGGCGCTCGAGATCGCCCTCGACATCCAGTGGGCTCATGCGATCGCGCCCGGCGCGCACATCCTGCTCGTCGAGGCGAGCTCGAACAGCTTCGCGAACCTGCTCAAGGCCGAGGACTACGCAGCGGCACATGCCGGCTACGTCTCGAACAGCTGGGGCGGCTCCGAGTTCTCCAGCGAGTCGAGCTACGACAGCCACTTCACGCACGCGGGCACGAGCTTCTTCGTCTCGTCGGGCGACGCGGGACTTCCGGCCGACTACCCCTCCGCCTCGCCGAGGGTGATCTCGGTGGGCGGCACGACGCTCCACTTCTCGGGAAGCACCTTCACCGGCGAGACCGGCTGGTCGAGCGGGGGCGGCGGCTGCAGCGCATACGAGACCGCCAACGGAGCCCAGTCGGCGTTCTCCGGGTACGCCCAGGTCAGCTGCGGCGGCAAGCGCGCGACCCCGGACGTGTCGCTCGACGCCGATCCGGCCTCGGGCGTCTCGGTCTACGACACGACGCTCTACCAGGGCCAGAGCGGCTGGTTCAGGGTCGGCGGCACGAGCGCCTCGTCGCCGATGTGGGCGGGCCGCGCGGCCGACAGCGGCCGCGTGATCGACGCGTCTGCCGTCTACGGCACCACGATCTCCTACCGCGACATCACGTCCGGCAACAACGGGGCCCCGTGCCTCGTCGGCTTCGACCTCTGCACGGGTCGGGGCAGCTGGACGGGCTCGACGCCGTAAGCGAGCTGCGGGGCGGGCGCGCGATACCCCGCGCACCCGCCCCGCATGCATGCCTAGACTCCCGCGCCATGGACGAGACGTGGCGCGCGGAGCTGCAGGAGTTCATCGCCATCCCGAGCGTGAGCGCCGACCCGGCGCACCGCGAGGACGTGAAGCGGGCCGGTGAGTGGGTGTGCGAGTTCATCCGCCGCAACGGCGGCACGGCCGAGCTCACTCCCTTCGGCGAGAAGGAGCTCGCTCTGGGCGAGATTCCGGCGTCGACCGATCCGGAGCACGCGCCGACGGTCCTCTGCTACGGGCACTTCGACGTGCAGCCGCCGGCGCCGCTCGACCTCTGGGAGACCGAGCCGTTCGAGCTGACGATCCGTGACGGGTGGGCGTACGCGCGCGGCGTCACCGACGACAAGGGCCAGGTCTTCATCCTGCTCAAGGCGGCGCAGAGGCTCGCCGAGGCGAAGGCGCTGCCCGTCAACCTGCGCTTCGCCTGTGACGGCGAGGAGGAGATCGGCGGGCACACGATCGTCGACTATCTCGCGGTCGACGACCGCGGCGCGAACGCGGCGATCATCTTCGACGGCGGCATGCTGCGCACCGACGTGCCGGTGATCGACCTGGCCACGCGCGGCCTGATCGCGTTCGACGTGAAGGTACGCACCGGCGAGCGCGACCTCCATTCGGGCATGTACGGCGGCGCTGCGCTGAACGCGATCCACGTCCTCATGGGCTGCTTCGAGGCGGTGCTCGCCGGCCCCGACGGGCGGCTGCCGGAGTCGCTGCGGCAGGGAATCGCGGCGCCGACCGCCGCGGAGCTCGAGGCGTGGGCGGCCCTGCCGCCCGGCGCCGACGAGATGCGCAACCAGGGTGCGCGGCCGCTCGACTCGAAGGCCGAGGAGGAGTTCTACGTGCGCACCTGGGCGGAGCCGTCCGCCGACGTGAACGGGATCATCGGCGGCAAGCCCGGGCTGCGGAACACGACCCTGTCGGTGAAGGCCTCGGGCGAGTTCACCGTTCGCCTCGCGCCGGGCCAGGACGTGCAGACGATCGGCGCCGCGGCGGAGCGGCTCGTGCGGGACGCTGCGCCCGAGGGGGCCGAGGTGGACGTGCAATGGGCGGGGGCGCCGCCAGGGCTCGTCAAGCCGGAGTCGCCGGTGATCCAGCTCGGCCTCCGCGCCTTCGAGCGGGTGCTCGGCGTGCGACCGCTCCTCGTCCGCTCGGGCGGGACGCTGCCGATCATGCCGGCCCTCGCCGACAAGGGCATCCCGACGATCCTCACCGGCTTCGGCCTGCCGGAGTCGAACGTCCACTCGCCGAACGAGCGCTTCCTCGTGCGCTACTTCGAGCAGGGCGTCGACACAGCGGCCGCCCTCTTCACGTCGCTCGGCGAGCTGTCGCCGACGTAGCTCGTTCGATCGTTCTAGCCGGTGTGGCCGCTGTGGTCGCAGTTGAGCCAGCCGTGGCCGAACTGGCGCATCGCGTCGATGATCGGCAGCAGCGCCTCGCCCTTCGAGGTCAGCTCGTACTCGACCCGCGGCGGCGACTCGGGGTAGCTCTGCCGCTCGACCATGCCCTCCTGCTCGAGGGCGCGCAGGCGCTCGGCGAGAGTGCGAGGGCTGATGCCGCTACACGAGCGCTCGAGCTGCGAGAACCGCCGCGGCCCCTCGGAGAGGTCGTGGACGAGGAGCGCCGTCCACTTCGCTCCGATGATCTCCGCGCAGGCGGCGACGGCGCACGTGGCCGCCTCGTGGATGGGATTCATCGTCCGGGTCACGCCTTCGATTGTACGCCGGGGCGGAAGGCTCGTCTCAGCGTCCGCCCTCACGGGCGATCAGGGTCTGCGCGGATGTTTCCGCCGCCGCACGGGCGCACCGTCACGAATACCCGAAGGAGGACGCATGAACATGCTCTTCGCAGTCGTGACGATCGGCGTCGTGGTGGCGATCCTCGGTGTGACCGCCTGGGTCTTCGTCTTCGCGCCGTACGTCGTCCCGAACCGGCACCCAAAGTAGGTCAGAGCCCGAAGGGCGCCGGGCAGGCGTCGATCTTCGGGATCGAGAAGCGGGCGATCGCGCCGAACTGCGGCGCCGGCTTGCACGCCTGAGCGACGCCCGCGTCGCACGCGACCGACAGGAAGACGAACGCGTCCTCGAGCGAGAAGCCGTGCTCGTCGACGAGCAGGCGCGCCGCCTCCTCGGACACGAGCTGGAGCGCGTCCTCGAAGCCGTCGGCGGTGGCATGGGGCAGCCAGCGGTCGGCGAGCTCGGTCACCGGCCAGGTCGCCTGCTTCCCCTTCAGCACGTCGAAGCGGACATCCACCTCGCCTGCGATCTCGACGCCGGTGAAGCAGATCTCGCCGTCGCCCATCGAGGCGTGCATGTCGCCGACCGCGAACATGCCGCCCGGCTGCCGCACCGGGAAGTAGATCTGCGCGCCCTTGCCGTGCAGGTGGTCGTCGAGGTTGCCGCCGTGCCGGCCGGCCAGCCCGTTCGAGAGGGTGTCGCCGTCGGTCGCGACGCCGACGACCCCGACCATCGGCCGCGCAGGAAAGGAGATCCGGTCGTTCTGGCGGATCAGGCCGTCCTTCACCTCGAACAGCCGCGTCAGCGGCGCCTGCACCTGCTCGATGAGCTGCCCGAAGCCGGGGATGAGCGTCGCGACGCCCCACTCGATCGGGCGCACGTCGAGGATCTCGGCGACCAGCGAGTCGCCCGGCTCCGCGCCCCTCACCGCCACGGGGCCGGTGGCGCTGTTGATGCGCCCGAGGTCGATCTCCGTGACGAGGTCGTCCTCGCTCCGGATCTGGCCCGTGAAGCAGTCGTTCGTCTCGAACGTGACCGTCTCGCCGGGCTCCACCTCCAGAACGGGTGCGAGATCGGGGCCGAAGGCCCAGACGACCTCGTCACGGGAGATGCGGTGCGTCATGCGGGCTCCACCGCCGGAGTCGTCGGCGCGACCGTCTCGTCCTCGACGTAGACGCGGTCGACGTCGCGGAGCCGCTCCGGCGCGAAGCGCACGACGACGAACGTCAGCACGAGGCCGAGCCCGGCCCACGCGATCGCCACCCAGTTCGCGTACTTGAACGGATACGGCGGAGGCACCTTGTAGTACTGGTAGTAGAGCGGGAAGAAGAAGAGCACGATGCCGCCGATCGGAAGCAGCACGTGGACGAGCGGGTTGAACGCGCTCCGCTGCTTGCTCCAGTAGTGCCACAGGCAGCCGGCGCAGACCAGCATGTAGACGACGATGACGAGCGGCACTGCGGCGGTGGCGATGATCCCGAAGCCGGTGCCGGGATTCCACTTCCAGCCGATGAGGAGCGAGAGCACCAGGGCGAACGCCGACATCCAGATGATCGCGATGTGCGGCGTCCGGAAACGCGGGTGGGTGCGACCGAGAGGGCCCGGTGCGAGGCCGTTCCGTGAGAGCGCGTAGAAGACGCGCGTCGCGGCGTTCACCGCCGCGTTGGAGTTCGCCGCGATCGAGTTGCAGATCGCGAGGAACACGATCACCCAGCCGGTGCCCCAGAACACCTTGCCAAGGTTCCGCCAGGGGTCGGCGCCGGTCGCCTGGTCGACGAACCTGTCGAAACCCGCGCCGAACACCCAGGCGTACGAGCAGAGGACGTAGAAGATGCCGATCGCAATCGCCGAGCCGACGACGGCCCGCGGGACGGTACGTCTCGGATGCTTCGCCTCCTCGCCGAGCGGCGCCGAGGCCTCGAAGCCGATGAAGGCGAGGATCGCGAACACCATCCCCTTGAAGACGCCGCTCCAGTGGCCCGCGGCGTGGTTGGGGTTGAACGGCTGCACGTTCAGGTCGCCGCCGTGCGAGAACAGCATCCAGAGTGCGAGGGCGCCGAAGATCCCGATCTCGAACGTGCCGAGGATCACGCCGGCTGTCGTCGAGATGCGGATGTCGCGGTAGGTCAGCAGGAACACGATCACCGTCATCAGCAGGACCCAGATCCACCACTGGCCGCTGTAGTGCCAGCCGACCTCGCTCTTGAAGACCTCGCCCATCGCCCAGCCGAACTCGAGGTAGAGGAAGGGAGCGACGAGCGGCTGGAAGCCGACGAAGAGCCAGGCGACGAGGAACCCGGCCCAGGGGCCGAGGGAGCGCGCCGCGTAGGTGTACATCCCGCCCGCCGACGGGAACAGCTTCGCGAGCTGCCCGATCGCGGTGGCGGCGCAGATGCAGGCGACCAGCGCGAGCGCGACCGAGAGCGGCAGCGCTTGCCGCGCGTCGGGCACGGAGATGTAGATCGAATACGCGACCGCGGCCGCGGGCGCCATGTGCGTGATCGACTGGAAGAGCACCTGCGGCAGGCCGATCGAGTGCTCGCGCAGGTGGTCGAAGCGGCGATCTCCGGGAGTGGTGGCGGCTTCCATCAACCCTCCTTCGAGCTAACCCCAGGGAGGCGGATTATGGACCCAGCGGCCGCCGGACATCGTGGCCACCACCTGCACGTCGCGCAGCTCTTCCGGCTCACACGCGAACGGGTCGCGGTCGAGGACGACGAGGTCCGCGAGGCGGCCCGGTAGCAGCGTCCCGCGCACGCGCTCGTCGTGCGAGAGCCAGGCCGGGGCGACGCAGGTCGCGTGCAACGCCTGTTCGACCGTGAGCGCCT
>WNGE01013490.1_pt1 | contig 12228 bp, 9 predicted proteins | sample 5400651 | NCBI WGS metagenome assembly WNGE01 (sample SAMN13153370, study PRJNA577476) | soil metagenome | isolation source: 60 cm soil or saprolite under grassland replicate 2 | place: USA:California | collected 2016-06-15 | reverse complement strand
GACCGGCAGCGCGACCAGGAACCGCACCAACACCAGCGCGGCCGCCAACTGCCCGCCACCCCGCGTCGTCCGCGCGAACACCGGTACGTCGACCAGCGCAGCGATCAACGCGCACCCCACCAGGAAGCTCACGATCAGCGAGCCCCAGGCCGGCTGTGCGCTCAGCAGGCCGCGTGGCACGATCGCTCGCGCCGTACGACGCTGCCAAACGGCGAAGCCGACAGCGAAGAGCGCAGCACCGACCAGCAACCACGGCCCAGCCGGCGCCATCAGCTCACGCTCGGGATCGGCAGTTGCGAACGCGAGAACCACACCGGCGAGCGCGAGTGCCAGCAGCAGCGCGCCGACGAGGTCGACCTGACCTGCCACGACATGCAGGCGGGTCTTGCGCAGCAGCAGCGCTATCCACAGCAGCAGAAGAACGAGACTGGCGACGCCGATCGGTGTCAGCAGACGCGAGTCGCCGGTGAACGGCACGAACGGGATGCCGAGGGTGACGCCGGTTGCCAGCCGTTCCGGAGCGGTGAGGGTGAGGCCGATCGCCACGCAGGCGATGACGCCGACCGCAGCGGACAGCGGTGGCCGTCTCAACCCGCGCAGCAGCAGAGCGAGAACGACGGCCACCGTCAGGTTGAGCCAGAAGATGTACCGCCAGTCCGCCACCGCCAGGACCAACGCTCCCAACAATGGCCCGAGCACGGCACCGAGCTCCTGGACCGCACCAACCACACCAAGTGGAAGCCCACGACGCTCAGACGGCCAGAGGTCGGCAACCAAAGCGAGCGTCGCCGGCACGAGCCCGCCACCGCCGACACCTTGCAGGAACCGCCCGGTCACGATCAACGACAGGTCATACGCCCCAGCCGTGATGAGCGACCCGACCGCGAACAGCAGCAGCGCTCCGACGAGGACCGGCGTACGACCGACCACATCGGCGATCCGCCCGATCAGCGGCAGTACGGCGATGTAGCCCAGCAGGAACCCGGAGATGATCGGCGCCGCCCGCTGCAACTGATCCGCGGACAGCCCGACCCCGGCCATCATGTCCGGCAACGCCAGTACGACGACGTAGGTGTCCGCAGCCGCGAACGCCACGGCGATCGAGGCCAGCGTGAGCCGAACCCTCGGGTTGCTTACCGGCCGCCCGACCAGCGCATCCTCGCTCACGGCTTCGTGATCTCTACCTGCTCGCCGTACTTGTCGAGGGTGACGTCATAGCTGGTGGTGGCGCCCTGGTAGAAGGGACCGGAGATCGTTGCCGACACCAACTGCTTGGAGTCCTTGTCGATCTTGAAGGTGCTCGGGAAGTTCTGGTCGGCCGGTGCCTTCGGGAAGATGCCTTGCAGGGACTTGCCCTGGACGGTGCCGGTGATCTCGGTCAGGACCTTGGCGCCCTCGCGGGTCTCGCCCTTGATCTCCGGGTCCTTCAAGGTCGGCAGCACCGACGTCAGGCCCTTCGAAGGATCCAGCAGGATCGCCGGGTCCGGCGCGCCGAGGCCGGCCAGTTGGGACGGCGGCAGCTCGATGAACTTCGTCGTATATGGCAGCTTCACGTACACCTTGTTGCCTACTGCGACGACGTCGGCGTCGATCGGCGAACTGCCCGACCGCACGGTGAGCTTGCCCTTGAACGCCGGAGCGTGCGTGGCCACGCCGTCACCACTGGCCAAGCTCTGCCCGCTGCCGGGCAGATCTCGGCCAGTCAGCACGATGTGCACGCTGGCCGCATCGTCGATGGTCTTCTTGGCTGCCGTCAGTAACGCGACTGGGTCCTCACCCGTCTTGCCGTCGCCGCCGGAGTCCTTCTTGCCACTGCAGCCGACCAGGGTCAGCATCAGCACCGCGCCGAGCGCGAGCACTCTCTTCATGAAGTCAGCCTGCCAGGTCAGGGGCGCATGCGGCGATCGGCTGGGCCACTGGTACGCCGGACCCGTCCCGCCGGTTGTCGATCGGCGGCAGCTCCACCGGCGCACCACTGCTCGCGCTGGCGCGAAGGGGCGCGGCGCCGGCAAAGCCGAGCAGCAGTCCGTCCTCGCCCTTGAGCAGCCGGTGGCAGCGGACACCGCCCGTACCACGGCCCTTGCCCGGGTACTCGGCGAACGGAGTGACCTTCACCGCGCCGACCTCGGTCCCCGGCAGGGCCGACGACGAGCCCGAGATGGTGACCACGTGCGCCTCGCGGCCGGTGTCGACGGCACCGAAGAAGACGACCTTCGCGCCGTTGCCCAACCGGACGCCGGCCATACCGCCCGCCGTACGACCCTGCGGACGCACTACCGACGCCGGGAAGTGCAGCAGTTGCGCGTCCGACGTGATGAAGCAGAGCACCTCGTCGCCGGTGGTCAGCTCGACGGCGCCGACTACCTCGTCGCCGTCGTTCAGCCGGACGATCTCCCATGAGTCGCGGTTGCTCAGGTGGTCCGGCACAACACGCTTCACCACTCCACCCGCCGTACCGAGGGCAACGCCCACCGACTCGGGATCCATCGTGGTCAGCGCCAACGCCTTCTCGCCCGGCTCCAAAGACACGAACTCCGCCACCGGCGCACCACCCTGCAGGTTCGGCGCGTTGGCGGTCGTCGGTACGGCGGGAAGGTCGAGTGACTCGAGCCGGATCAACCGGCCCGCGCTGGTGATGAGCCCGTACTGACCACGAGCCGTGCTCTTCACCGCGGAGACGATCGCGTCGTGCTTGGCTCGGGTGTCGCCGGTGCCGAACGGCTCGACGCCGTTGGTCCGCGCCAGCAGACCGGTCGAGCTCATCAGCACCCAGCACGGGTCGTCGGTGACCTCGAGCGGCACGGCCGCGGTCTTGGTCGCGCCGGACGACTCCAGCAGCACGGTCCGCCGCGGCGTGCCGTAGGTCTTGGCGATCTCGGCCAGCTCGTCCGACACCGTCTTGCGCAGCAGGCTCTCGTCCTCGAGGATCGCGGTCAGCCGCTCGATCTCGCGCTCCAGCTCGCCCTTCTCGGACTCGAGCTCGAGCTTCGAGTACTTCGTCAGCCGGCGCAGCGGCATGTCGAGGATGTAGTTGGCCTGCACCTCGGACAGGTCGTAGATCTCGATCAGCCGACCGCGGGCCTCGGTCGCGTCCTCGCTGCTGCGGATGATCTGGATCACCTCATCGATGTCCAGGATCGCGATCAGCAGGCCGTCGACGATGTGCAGCCGGTCCTGGGCCTTCTTCCGCCGGAACTCGCTGCGCCGGCGGACCACGTCGTACCGGTGTTCGAGGTAGACCTCGAGGAGCGGCTTCAGGCCGAGGGTGCGTGGCTGGCCGTCGACCAGACAGACCGCGTTGACGTGGAAGGCGTCCTCGAGCGGGGTCAGCTTGTACAGCTGCTCCAGCAGTGCTTCGGGGACGAAGCCGTTCTTGACCTCGATCACCAGCTGGGTGCCGTGGGTCCGGTCGGTCAGGTCCTTGACGTCGGCGATGCCCTGGAGCTTCTTGGCCTGGACCAGGGTCTTGATCTTCTCGATCACCTTCTCCGGGCCGACGGCGTACGGCAACTCGGTGACGACGATGCCCTTGCGCCGCGGGGTGACGTTCTCGATCCGGGCGGTGGCGCGCATCTTGAAGCTGCCGCGGCCGGTGGCGTAGGCGTCCTTGATGCCTTCCAGGCCGACGATCTTGCCGCCGGTCGGCAGGTCCGGGCCGGGGACGAACCGCATCAGGTCGTCCAGGTCCGCGCTCGGCGTCTTGATCAGGTGCCGCAAGGCCTGGATCACCTCGACCAGGTTGTGCGGAGCCATGTTCGTCGCCATCCCGACCGCGATGCCGGCGGCGCCGTTGACCAGCAGGTTCGGGAAGGCGGCCGGCAGCACCGACGGCTCTTCCTCCTGGCCGTCGTAGTTCGGCCGGAAGTCGACGACGTTCTCGTCCAGCCCGTTCGTCATCGCCATCGCCGGCGGCGCCATCCGGCATTCCGTGTAACGCATCGCCGCCGGACCATCGTCCAGAGATCCAAAGTTGCCGTGGCCGTCGATCAGGGGGACCCGCATCGACCAGGGCTGGGCGGTGCGGACCAGGGCGTCGTAGCGTAGATCGCGCCGTCGCCGTGCGGGTGGTACTTACCCATGACCTCACCGACCACGCGGGCCGACTTCACGTGACCGCGGTCGGGGCGGATGTTGTTCTCCGCCATCGAGAACAGGATCCGCCGCTGGACCGGTTTCAGCCCGTCCCTCGCGTCCGGCAGGGCCCGGGAGTAGATCACCGAGTACGCGTACTCCAGGTAGCTGGTGCGCATCTCGTCGGAGACGTCGACGTCGAGGATGTGCTCCTCGAAGTCCTCGGGTTCGGCGGTGTTCCTGGTACGGCGTGCCATGCGGGTCTACGGACTCCTCGATCAAACCGGTACGACGCCGCGACGGTCCGGCGCCATCCCCATTGTCGCTGCTGAACGGCGGTTTCCCCGGCCACGACCCACCCTTGCACGGAGCAACCCCCGCCGTACTGGACTATTCCAGCACGGCGGACGGCTGCGACCGGCGCACGGCAGACGCGGTCGGGACCAGAGCGGACCCTACCGCGCCCGCGGAAGGGTTGGCTTTCGGGCGGCGAGGGAGGATCGGTGTATGGACGCTGACATCCGGAAGATCCTGGCGGACTGCCAGACGTGGGCTGTGGTGGGGCTGTCGAACAACACGACCAGGGCGGCGTACGGCGTCGCGCGGTTCCTGCAGGGGCACGGGAAGCGGATCGTCCCGGTGCATCCGAACGCCGAGACCGTGCACGGTGAGCAGGGCTACGCGACGCTCGCGGACATCCCGTTCCCGGTCGACTGTGTCGACGTGTTCGTCCGGTCCGAGCTGGCCGGCGACATCGCGGACCAGGCGGTGGGAATCAACGCCAAGGCGGTGTGGTTCCAGCTGGGTGTAGTGGATCCGGACGCCTACGCACGCACGACCGCGGCGGGTCTGACCATGGTGATGAACCGCTGCCCGGCGATCGAGTGGAGCCGCCTGGGTCCGTCCTGACCATCTGAACCTCAGCGGTCGACCCGGCGAACCAGCCCCTGACCCATCGCTGCAGGGCAGGGGCTGATCCGACAGCGCGGACTAGGGTGTCACGCGGGCGATGAACGTGCCCCAGTTGGCCAACTCGGTCCGCGGTGCGTTCGGGATGTATTCGGTGGCCATCCAGATCCTGCCGCTGGTGTCGGCCACGGCGGCACTGTAGTCGCCCCATCGGCCGACGCCCTCGAAACCGTAGGACCGGTAACCGCTGAACCCGTCGTCCGGCAGTGCGCCGGCGGCCGCGATACGGACCGCGCCGGTGCCACTGGCCAGGTCAACGGGTACGTACGCCGCGCTCGGGAACATGTCGGGTCCGACCAGCGTGAACACGATCGCGCCCTTGCCCGCGTCGGTGACGCCGATCGCCGGGAACAACACGTTGGCCCCGTCGACCGCGAAGTACCCTTGCCTCGCCACCGATGCCGACAGAGTGCCGCGCGGGATGGACGGGGTGATGACGAAGTATGCGGCGCCGACCATGGTCGCACCGTTCGGCAGCTTCACCGCCGTCTCCTGCGCGGCCCACAAGCGCCCAGCGGCGAACACGACCTGCTGCAACCGGTCCTCGTTGGCCGAGAGCAACTCGAGCGGCTCGTGCACCGCATCAGCGAGCGGGGTGGGGCCCTTCTTCTGGGTCGCGTTCGGCGGCTGCGCGTAGAGCTCGGTGTTGATGACGACGTTGGTCAGCGTGACCGCCGGCGTCGCGCCGTTGAGCGAGGCCGTGTTGGTCAGCGCCCACACCGCGAGCCGGGTCTCCCGGGTGCCACGTGCCGGCGCGACACCGAAATCGAGTCCGGAAAGGAAGTACTCGGTTCCATTGTTGGCCGTTTCGTCATGGGCTGCAGGCGTGGTCGCCGGTTGGACCGTGTAGGCGAGGCCGCCGAAGGACAGCAGCATCGGACCGGCATCTATGTGCACCGCCGCGGTGTTCGCACCGGTCTCGAGGCCGGTCTTCGAGAACGCGTAGACCTGCGCCCCGTCGTACCCGGCCGTGGTGATCGGGTACTCGTTGGTGGTGGTGTAGAAGCCGTTCGCGTCCGCCCCGATCAGCGGCTGGTCGCCGAAGCACGGGCAGCCGGCGTGGCTGGGTGTGCCGTTGGTGCCGTCGTTGGTGGTATCAAGCAGGAAGATGTTCCAGGCAGCCGCGGGGTCGGAGGTCTTCGAGACCGCGATCACGAGGGCAGAGTGCTTCCCGAAGTCGCCGGTCACCGGGTCGAGGTCGATCTGCAGCTCGGTCAGGAACCAGCGCTGCGTCGCCGGGTCGAAGTAGCACCGGGGATCGCTGATGAAGTCGCCGTAGACCGGTGCGTTCGGGTTGGTGCGGTCGACCTCAGGCTTGAGTCCGAAGAACTGGCTCAGCGCGATGGGTACCGTGACCGCACCGCCGCTGGTGTCGAACACCCGCAGGCCGTTGTTCACTGCCTCGACGACTCGGCCGGCGCCCACACAGAGCCCTTGGTCCGGCGGCTCGAGGCTGAATTGGGTGTTGGTGTAGACACCGGTCCCGGCCAACCTCTGGTCCCGGTGCGAGAGTGCGTTGAACCCGGCGAAGCCGGGCAGCTGTGAGCCGGAAACCGGCGTACCCGTCACATCCGGTACGCCGGCCACCGCGGTGTGCCGGAGTGGCTTCGAGAGCGGCTGGTGGCCAGGTATCTCCGGCGACGGCTGGATCTCCGGATTGCCCACCGCCTGGTCGGCGGGGACGAACGTACTGTGCCAGCGAGCGTGCTCGACGTGACCAGGCGCCCCGACGGCAGCCGGAGCGCCGGACCACACAAGCTGGCCCACGATGGTAATGACGGCCAAAGCCACAACGGAGAGTGGCGTACGTGCTCGAGCGGCCATGTCGACCCCCTCGGGTCGGTCGAGAAAAGGGCAGGCACCCAGCGGTTGGGTGTACGAGCGGGTGGGCGGTCTGCCACCGGACTCACCACGAGCCCGGCGACAACCGCCGTCACCGGCGTCAGAAGCAGCGGAGCGTCAGCGCGATCGCCGTCGCAGCAGCGCCGTACTCAAAAATCGCATGATCAAATTGCCCCCCATGGCGTGAGAAACCCCCTGCCCTAAGGCTTCGCACTGCCGCCACGCGATGTCAATAGCCACGCCGACCAGCCGGCCGCGGCCCTCCGCCGCGGTGGAAGAGTTCAGCCGAGGTAGCCCTCGACGGTGTCGGCGGAGCGGGCCTGGGCGTCCTCCGGGTTCTCGCCGAACTCGCGCTTGGCGCGGCGCTGCCGGAGCAGGTCCCAGCACTGGTCCAGTTCCACCTCGAGGGCCTGCAGACGGGCCCGCTCGTCGGCGTCCTCGATCTGCCCGGCGGCATGCTTGGTGCGCAGCTGGTGCTCCTCTGCCACGAGCTCGTCGATCCGGCCGAAGATGCTCTTGTCATCGCTCATGGGGAAACCGTACGCCCGTCCGGAAGTGCGGAGCGGGCAAGGAGCTCGGTGATGATCAGGATCGCCAGCGCTTGCGCGGCGACCAGGCCGATCAGTACGACGAGCTGCAGTGCGGCGGCCGCGGTCGGTGAGGCCCCGCCGAGGACCATGCCGACGAACGCGCCGGGCAGCGCGACCAGGCCGACCGTTCGGGTCTGATCGAGCGCCGGCAGCAGAGCGTCACCGGCGACCGGTCCGGCGACGAGCTTGAACGCGTCCGGCTGGAGCAGGCCGACCGACAGTCCGGCCTCGAACTCGCCGTACCGACTCCCGTATTCCGCGAGCAACCGTCGCCCGGCCAGGGTCGTCGCGGTCATCGCGCCGCCGATGATGATGCCGCCCATCGGCAGGATCGTCGCCGGGTTGCGCGGTACGACGCCGGGCAGGATCAGCAGGAGCAGTACGACGGCCGCGCCGCCGCCGATCGCGGTCGCGCAGTACACCCACTGCCGCGGAATGGCGGCGCTCGAGTGGATCCGCCGCGTGCTGGTGAAGGTGGCCACCACGAACATCACCAGGACGAACGCGATCGCGCCGAGGATGTGCTCGAGCGCGACACCGACGACAGCCCCGACCGCCGCGAGCTGGACGACGGCGCGCAGGGCCGCCGTGACGATCCCCTTGTCGTGCCGGAGACCGGCGTACCGGGAGGCGAAGACGGTGATCGCGACCAGCAACGGCAGGACGACAACGGCCGCGATGCCGAGCCCTGTGTCGAAAGACATTCCAGCAGGCGCCCCGTGTCAGCCTTCTTTGAAGTCGGCTTCGTCGTAGGCGTGCTGACCTGCCTGCCCTGTCTCCACCTTGGAGGCCTCGTCCGTGCGGAGCTCGACCCGGCGGATCTTGCCCGAGATCGTCTTCGGCAGCTCCGCGAACTCGATCCGGCGGATCCGCTTGTACGGCGCCAGGTGCTCCCGGCAGAACTGGAAGATCTCGGCAGCGAGCTCCCGCGACGGCTCGTGCCCGGCGGCCAGGACGACGTACGCCTTGGGCACCGCCATCCGGACCGGATCGGGCGACGGTACGACGGCAGCCTCGGCGACCGCCGGGTGCTCGATCAGCACCGACTCCAGCTCGAACGGCGAGATCCGGTAGTCGCTGGCCTTGAACACGTCGTCGGACCGGCCGACGTACGTGATGTAGCCGTCCTCGTCCCGGCTCGCGACGTCGCCGGTGTGGTAGTGACCGCCGCGCATCACCTCGTCGGTCAGCTCGCGGGCGTCGCGGTAGCCGCGCATCAACGCGACCGGGGCGGGCGCGAGTTCGATGCAGATCTCGCCGTCGTCGCCGATCTCGTCGGTCGCCGGATCGATCAGCGCGATCGTGTAGCCGGGCAGCGGACGGCCCATAGAGCCGAGCTTGACCGGCTGACCGGGCGGGTTGCCGATCTGCGCGGTTGTCTCCGTCTGCCCGTAACCGTCCCGGATGGTGATGCCCCAGGCGTTGCGGACCTGCTCGATCACCTCGGGGTTCAGCGGCTCACCAGCCGAGATGCACTCGCGGATCTGGACGTTGACCGCGGACAGGTCGGCTTGGATCAGCATCCGCCAGACCGTCGGCGGTGCGCAGAACGTCGTCACGCCGTACGTCTGCAGGACCTGCAGCATCTTCTCGGCGTCGAAGCGCGTGTAGTTGTAGAGGAAGACGGTCGCTCCCGCGTTCCATGGCGCGAACACGTTGCTCCACGAGTGTTTCGCCCAGCCGGGGGAGGACACGTTGAGGTGGACGTCGCCGGGCTGGAGGCCGATCCAGTACATCGTGGACAAGTGGCCGACGGGGTAGCTGACATGTGTGTGCTCGACGAGTTTCGGCTGGCTCGTCGTACCGGAGGTGAAGTAGAGCAGCAGCGAGTCGTTGGCTGCCGTGTCGACGTCGGGCACGGGACCGTCGTAGTGCGCCGAGCTGTCGTAGTGGAGCCAGTCGTCCACGGGTTCGCCGACGGCGACGCGGATGCAGTGGTCGGCGATGCCCTTGTACCTGCCGGTGTCGGAGCTGCTGGTGACGACGGCCCGTACGCCGCCACGCGCGATCCGGTCCGCGAGGTCGGCGTCGGTGAGCAGCGTGGTCGCGGGGATCATCACGGCGCCGGCCCGGATGCAGCCGAGCATTGTCTCCCACAGGGCGACGGTGTTGCCGAGCACGATCAGGACCCGGTCGCCGGGCAGCAAGCCCGCCTCGGTGAGCCAGCCGGCGACCTGGCGGGACCGCTCGGCCATCTGCAGGTAGGTGCGGGATGTGACCGCCCCGTCTTCCTCGACGATGGTCAGCGCCGCGACGTCCGGCTGCTCGACCGCGAGCGCGTCGAACCAGTCGCGCGCCCAGTTGAAGCGGTCGAACTCGGGCCAGGTGAAGTCGCTGTAGGCCTTGTCATAGTCCTCGCGGTGGGCGACCAGGAAGTCGCGCGCCGCCCGGAACTGCCGCGTGACCTCCGCCGTACTGCGTTCCGTAGCCATGAACCGCACATTACCCACTGAGCGCCACGACGGATCCCGCCACGACGAGCGGCGTCAGGATCATCCCGCGCCAGAGGAACGACCACCACGAGATGTCGACCCGGGCGGTGTCACAGCGGTCTCGCCACAGCAGCGTCGCCAGCGAGCCCCAGAGGGTCAGCAGGCAGCCGCAGTTCACGCCGATCAGCAGCGCCACCATGCGGTGTGCGTCGGCGTCGGCGACCGGTTCCATCGCGAGGTACGCCGGAAGGTTGTCGACCAGGTTCGCGCCGAGTGCCGCCGTCGCGCTCAACCGCAACTGCTGGTCGGTGCCCGCGATAAAGCGCAGGAGGTCCTCCAGCCCGTGGGCCGTGAGGAAGCCGACGGCGACGAACAGCGCCACCACGGTGACAACCAGCTTCGCCGGGACCAGCGACCACCTCAACGCGGCCGGCCGTCGTACGGCGAACAACCCGACGAGCACGAGCGCTCCCGCGGCAGCCGGCCAGGCGACATCGATGCCGGACACGAATGCGGGTCCGAGCAGCACACACACGCCTGCGGATCCCCAGAACAGCACCTTGTCGTCGACGTGCGGAGTCGGAGGTACGACGTACTTCCGGCGCAGGTCGCGATGGAACAGCACGGCCAGTACGGCGACCGTGATCAGGATCGCCGCGATCGCCGGTCGCCAGCTCACCGCGAGGTAGTTGCTGTCGAGCCGGTGGAACTGATGCAGCGCGAGCAAGTTGGTGAGGTTCGAGACCGGAAGCAAGAGCGAGGCGGTGCCGGCCAGCCAGACGGTGGTGAACGCGAACAGCTTGGGCGGAATGTCAAGCTGACGCGCCATCGCGAGCACGACCGGCGTCAGCAGCACCGCGCACGTATCGAGGGAGAGGACGATCGTCAACCCGGTGGCGAGCGCGACCACGAGCAGCCACAGCCGCCAGACCTTGCCTTGAGCCAGGTGGGCGGCTTCGCGTGCGGCGACGTCGAAGACCTTCGCGTTGTCGGCCAACTCGGCGATGACGGTGACCGCGATCAGGAACACGAGGACCGGTGCGATCCGCTCGACCAAATTCACGACCTCCTCATCCGCTGTTTGAGTACGCTGGCCGGGTGACACCGCCGGAGCAGGGGCCGCAGCAACCGGCCCAGTATGACTCGCGCCTTCCAGCCGGCTATCCGGCGGAGTACGAGGCGGACGTCGTACTGCGGGACGGCGCGACCGCGCACCTGCGACCGATCACGCCGGGCGACGCCGACCTGCTGGTGTCGTTCTACGCGCGGGTGTCCGAGCAGTCGAAGTATTACCGGTTCTTCGCGCCGTACCCGCAACTGTCCGACCGGGATGTGGCCAGGTTCACGCAGGTCGACTACCACGACCGGCTCGCGCTGATCGTCACCGTCGGCAACGAGATGATCGGCGTCGGCCGGTACGAGCGGACCGGACCCCACACGGCGGAGGTCGCGTTCCTGATCGAGGACGCGCACCAGGGCCGCGGCCTCGGGCAACTCTTCCTCGAGCACCTGGCCCAGGCGGCCCGGGAGAACGGCATCGCGCGGTTCATCGCCGAGGTGCTGCCGGACAACCGGAAGATGATCACCGTCTTCACCGAGGCCGGGTACAAGGTCGCCCGCGAGTTCGAGGACGGCGTGATCGTCGTCGAGTTCGACATCGCACCGACCGACACCTCGTTCGGCGTGATGCAGTCGCGGGAGCAGCGGTCCGAGGCGATGTCGATCGCGCGGCTGATCAGCCCGTCGAGTGTCGCGGTGATCGGCGCGAGCCGGCGGGAAGGCACGATCGGCAACGCCCTGCTGCGCAACCTGCGCGACGGCGGATTCCCCGGTCGCCTGTACGCCGTCAACACCGACACCGAAGCTGCCGAGATCGAGGGCGTACCGGCGTACCCGACGATCCGGGACGTCGACGACACGATCGATCTGGCCGTGGTCGCCGTACGGGCCGAGATGGTGGCGGACGTCGTACTGGACTGCGCGGCCAAGGGCGTGCGTGGGCTGGTCGTGGTGTCGAGCGGATTCGCTGAGATCGGGGACGAGGGGCGGAAGCGGCAGCGGTACCTGGTCGGGCTGGCGCGCTCGTACGGGATGCGCGTGATCGGGCCGAACGCGCTCGGGGTGATCAACACCGCGCCCGAGGTGTCGCTGAACGCGACGCTCTCGCCGTTGATGCCGAGCCGTGGCCGGGTCGCTTTCTTCTGCCAGTCCGGTGCACTGGGGGTGCCGATCCTGGCCGACATGGTCAAGCGTGGCCTGGGGCTGTCGGGCTTCGTGTCGGCCGGGAACCGGGCCGATGTCTCAGGCAACGACCTCATGCAGTA
>WNGE01016026.1_pt2 | contig 12229 bp, 9 predicted proteins | sample 5400651 | NCBI WGS metagenome assembly WNGE01 (sample SAMN13153370, study PRJNA577476) | soil metagenome | isolation source: 60 cm soil or saprolite under grassland replicate 2 | place: USA:California | collected 2016-06-15 | reverse complement strand
GGAGTCCCAATGAGCAGTGGCATTGAAGCCCAGGTCCTCCAGCCGTACAAGTACGGCTTCGTCACGGACATCGACGCCGACATCGTTCCCCCCGGCCTCTCCGAGGACGTGATCCGGCTGATCTCCGGGAAGAAGGGGGAGCCGGCGTGGATGCTCGAATGGCGGCTCCGGGCCTACCGCAACTGGCAGAAGATGGCCGAGCCGCACTGGGCCAACGTGCAATACGGCCCGGTCGACTACCAGGCGATCAGCTACTATGCCGCCCCCAAGCGGCGGCCCAAGCTGGACAGCCTCGATCAGGTCGATCCCAAGCTGCTCGAGACGTTCGAGAAGCTCGGCATCCCGATCGAGGAGCGTAAGCGCCTCGCGGGCGTGGCGGTCGATGCCGTGTTCGATTCGGTCTCGGTCGCCACCACGTTTCGTGAGGAGCTCAAGAAGCACGGGGTCATCTTTTGTGCCATCTCGGAAGCGATCCGCGAGCACCCGGAGCTGGTGCGGGAGTACCTGGGCTCCGTGGTCCCCTACAACGACAACTTCTTCGCCGCGCTCAACTCGGCGGTGTTTACGGATGGCTCGTTCGTGTACATCCCGAAGGGCGTACGCTGCCCCCTCGCTACCTCGAGGGCTGTTCGGCCCCGGTGCGCGACGAGAATCAGCTGCATGCCGCGGTGGTGGAGCTGGTGGCGCTCGACCATGCGACGATCAAGTACTCCACGATTCAGAACTGGTATCCCGGCGACGAAGCGGGCCGGGGCGGGATCTACAACTTCGTCACCAAGCGGGGTGCGTGTCGCGGGCGCAGCTCCAAGATCTCCTGGACGCAGGTGGAGACCGGCTCCGCCATTACGTGGAAGTATCCCGGCTGCATCCTGCAGGGCGACGACTCGATCGGCGAGTTCTACTCCGTGGCCGTGACCAATCACCGCCAGCAGGCGGACACGGGCACCAAGATGATCCACCTGGGCAAGAACACGCGCTCGACCATCGTGTCGAAGGGCATCTCGGCGGGCCGCGGCCAGAACACCTATCGCGGGCTGGTGAAGATCCTGAAGGGCGCCGAGCAGGCGCGCAACTACTCGCAGTGTGACTCGATGCTGATCGGCGACAAGTGCGGCGCGCACACGTTCCCCTACATCGACGTGCGCAACAGCACCGCCATCATGGAGCACGAGGCCTCGACGTCCAAGATCGGCGAGGACCAGATCTTCTACGCGAAGCAGCGCGGCCTGTCGGCCGAAGACGCGGTGTCGATGATCGTCAACGGCTTCTGCAAGGAAGTCTTCAAGGAGCTGCCGATGGAGTTCGCGGTCGAGGCGCAGCGGCTGCTCGGCATCAGTCTCGAGGGGAGCGTGGGATGACGGGTAAGGGGAAACGGGAAACGGGAACGGTGCTGCTCGAGGTCAGGGACCTTCACGCCACGGTCGAAGGGCGAGAGATCCTCAAGGGCGTCGACCTGACGGTGAAGACCGGCGAAGTGCACGCGATCATGGGGCCGAACGGATCGGGCAAGAGCACGCTGGCCCAGGTGCTCGCCGGCCATCCGGCCTACGCGGTCACGGCGGGGCAGGTGCTGTACCAGGGCAAGGACCTGCTCGCGATGGCCCCCGAGGAGCGGGCGCGCGAGGGCGTGTTCCTGGCGTTCCAGTACCCGGTGGCGATCCGCGGCATCACCAACGCCTACTTCCTCCGGGCCGCCGTGAACGCGATCCGCAAGCATCGCGGCGAAGCGGAGCTCGGGCCGGTCGAGTTCATGGATGCGCTCGAGGAGAAGCTCGCGGTCATCGGCTGGGACTCGAGCTATCTGAGCCGCCCCGTGAACGAAGGGTTCTCCGGCGGCGAGAAGAAGCGCAACGAGATCCTGCAGCTGGCGGTGCTCGACCCCAGGCTCGCCATTCTCGACGAGACCGACTCCGGACTCGACATCGACGCGCTCAAGACGGTCGCGCGGACCGTGGACAAGCTGCGGCGCCCCGACAATGCCACGGTGCTGGTCACCCACTACTACCGGATCCTCACGCACATCCAACCCGATTTCGTGCACGTGCTGGCGGGTGGGCGGATCGTCAAGTCGGGCGGGAAGGATCTCGCGCTCGAGCTGGAAGAGAAAGGGTACGACTGGCTGCGCGAAGAGGCTGCGGTGGTATGACCGGGCATTACGTCGACGCCTTCAAGGCCTTCGCGGGGAACGGCGCCGCGGGCGCGCCTGCCTGGCTCAAGCAGATTCGAGAAGGTGCAATCGCCCGCTTCGCGGAGCTCGGGTTCCCCACGATGAAGCAGGAGGAGTGGCGCTTCACGAGCGTCGCCCCCATCGCCGAGCGCTCGTTCACCCTGCCCCACGCGAAGGGTGCCCGGCTGCCGGCGCACGCCGCGCTGGACGCGCTGGCACTCGGCGCTGGTCCGCGGGTCGTGATCGTCGACGGGCACTACGCGCCCAAGCTCTCCACCGTGACGGCGGGGCCGGCAGGTGTGCAGGCCGGTGGCCTCGCGGCCGCGCTCCAGACCGAGGCGGTGCGCGAGCTCGTCCAGGCGCACCTGGCGCGCCACGCGCGCTGGCAGGACAGCGCCTTCGCGGCCTTGAACACCGCATTCCTCGCCGATGGCGCGTTCGTGCACGTGCCCGCCGGCGTCGTGCTCGATCAGCCGCTCGAGCTGGTCTTTTTCTCGACCGGCCGTGAGGGAGCGCGGGCGGCCGGGACGGGGCGCCGGGAGCGCTCGGACAACCCAACGGTATCCCATCCGCGCAGCCTCATCGTGGTGGAGCCGGGTGCGCAGGTGGCCGTCGTGGAGACCTACGTCGGCGCGCCGGACGAGATGTACTGGACCAACGCCGTCACCGAGATCGTCGTGGCGGAAGGCGCTCGCGCCGAGCTGTATCGCGTGCAGCGGGAGGGCCCACACAGCTTTCAGGTCGCAACGACACATTCGCGACAGGAACGCGACAGCTTCCTGGGACTGCACGTGGTGACGCTCGGTGCCGCCCTCGCCCGTCACGACATCACCACCGTGCTCGACGGGCCTGGCGCCGAGCTCATCCTCAACGGGCTCTACCTGCTGAGCGGCACCCAGCATGCCGACCATCACACGGTGATCGACCACGCCCAGCCCCACTGCGCCAGCCACGAGTTCTTCAACGGGGTGCTGGCGGAGCGGGCGCACGGCGTCTTCAACGGGCGCATCGTAGTGCGACCGGGGGCGCAGCGCACCGACTCGAAGCAGACGAACAACAACCTGCTGCTTTCCACCGAAGCGCGCGCCGACAGCCAGCCGCAGCTCGAGATCTACGCCGACGACGTGAAGTGCACGCACGGCTCCACCGTGGGCCCCATCGACCAGACCCAGCTGTACTATCTCCGCAGTCGCGGCCTCTCCCCCGAGACGGCGCGCAGCATCCTCACGTACGGCTTCGGCGCCGAGATCCTCGAGCGGATGCGGCACCCCGTCGTGCGCGACCGGCTCGACCGGCTGGTGCGCGAGCGGCTGGCCTGATGCTCGACGCCGCCCGCATCCGCGCCGACTTCCCGCTGCTCGCGCGCTTGGAGAACGGCCGCCGCCTGATCTATCTCGACAACGCGGCGACGACGCAGAAGCCCCAGGCCGTGCTCGACGCCATCCTCGACTACTACCGGACCACGAACGCGAACGTGCACCGCGGCGCGTACGACCTCGCCATCCGCGCCACCGAGGCATATGAGGCGGCCCGGGCCAAGGTCGCGGCGTTCGTGAACGCCTGGGCGCCGGAGGGGGTGGTGTTCACCCGCGGTACCACCGAGGCGCTCAACCTCGTGGCGGGCGCGTGGGGGCGTACCCACGTGAAGGCCGGCGACTGCGTGGTCGTCACCGCGATGGACCACCATTCGAACCTCGTGCCGTGGCAGATCCTGTGTCAGGAGAAGGGCGCCACGCTGCGCCTGGTCGAGATCACGGACGACGGGCGGCTCGACCTCTCGGACTTCGGCCGCGCGCTCGAGCGCCGGCCCAAGATCGTCGCGTTTCCCTTCGTCTCGAATGCGCTCGGGACGGTGAATCCCGCCGCCCAGCTCGCGAAGCTCGCCCACGCCGTCGGCGCCGTCGTGGTGGTGGACGGTGCCCAGTCCACACCGCACGTGCAGGTCGATCTCCAGGCGCTCGACTGCGACTTCTACGCCCTGTCCGGTCACAAGATGCTCGGGCCCATGGGATCGGGGGCGCTCGTGGCGAAGCCCGACCTCCTCGAGGCGATGCCGCCCTACCACGGCGGCGGCGAGATGATCTCGCGTGTGTGGGACGACCACTCCACCTACAACAAGATTCCGCACAAGTTCGAGGCGGGGACGCCCAACGTGGAGGGGGCCGTCGGACTCGCGGCGGCGATCGGCTACCTCGAGCGCATCGGACTCGAGCGGATCGCGGAGCACGAGCAGGCGCTCGCCGCCGCGGCGATCGAGCGGCTGACGCAGATCGAAGGGGTGACGGTGTACGGGCCCCGTGGCGGGGGCCACCGCGCCGGCGTCGTGTCGTTCACCTACGGTGACATCCATCCGCACGACATCGCCACGATTCTCGATCAGGACGGCGTGTGCATCCGTGCCGGACACCACTGCACCCAGCCGTTGATGCGCCGGCTCAATGTCGCGGCCACCGCCCGCGCGTCGTTCTATGTCTACAACGACCTCACCGACGTCGAGGTCCTCGCCGGCTCGCTAGCGAAAGCGGGAGCCCTGTTTGGATACGTCCCCGCCTGAGCCCCGGCTCAGCGCGCTCTATCAGGAGCTGATCCTCGATCATTACCGCCGCCCCCGCAACAAGGGGACGCTGGACGGGGCCACGCACACCGTGTCCCTCAACAATCCGCTGTGCGGAGACGAGATCGACCTGCAGCTCAAGGTGGACGACGGCGTCATCAGGCAGGTCGGCTTCATCGGCCGGGGGTGCTCGATCAGCCAGGCGTCGGCGTCGATGATGACCCAGCTGCTCAAGGATCGCACCGTGCCGGAGGCCATCGCCCTGGCTGAGCGGATGAGCGCGATGATGCAGGGTGACGAAGCGGCGGCCAAGGACAAGACGCTCGGCGAGCTGCGCGCGCTGGCGGGCGTCTCCAAGTTCCCCGTGCGCATCAAGTGCGCCCTGCTTCCCTGGAACGCGCTCACGGACGCGCTGCACGGCTGAAACGCGACTAGATTAGCCTCGCGCGAATGCCATCCCCTGCCCCCGTCGTCCTGCTCGATCGGGTCACCAAGCGTTTCGCCGGCCACACCGCCGTCGATGACCTCTCCCTGTCGGTGCCGGCGGGCGTGATCTACGGGTTGCTCGGCCCGAACGGCGCCGGGAAGACGACCACCATCCGGATGATCATGGATATCCTCCAGCCGGACGACGGGACCGTCCGGCTGTTCGGGGAGTCTGGCGGCGGCCGGCGCCATTCGGAACGCATCGGCTACCTCCCCGAAGAGCGCGGCCTGTACCGCAAGATGCGCGTGCTCGACGTGCTGGTGTTTCTCGGCGAGATGAAAGGCATGGACCGGCGCCAGGCGGCGGAGCGGGCCGGCGACTGGCTCGCCCGACTGGGTCTCGCCGACTGGCGGCTGCGGCGCATCGACGAGCTGTCCAAGGGCATGCAGCAGAAGGTGCAGTTCATTTCGACCGTGCTGCACGACCCCGACCTCGTGATCCTGGACGAGCCGTTCTCGGGACTCGACCCCGTCAATACGCAAGTACTGAAAGATGTGGTGCTCGATCTGCACGGCCGGGGCAAGACGATTCTTTTCTCCACACACATCATGGAGCAGGCCGAGAAGCTGTGCGAGCAGCTGTGCATCATTGCCCGCGGTCGGAAGTTGGTGGACGGGTCGCTGAGCGACATCAAGCGGAGACGTGGGGAACACCATCTGGTCATCGGGTTCGACGGCAGCGCCGGAGGCGCGGCGCACGTCTTTGCAGATAAAACCCTCGTGACCAGGGTCGACAACTATGGTCAATACGCCGAGCTCGAGCTCGCCGCCGGCGCGGACCCGCAGCGCATCCTGGCAGGCCTGGTCAGCTCCGGCGCCCGGCTGGCGCGCTTCGAGCTCCAGGAGCCTTCTCTCCACAAGATCTTCATCGACCTGGTGGGCCCGGAGGCGGCGGGCGGCGGCGCGCCCCATGAGTAGAGTCCGGGCGGTGATCCGGCGCGAGTTCGTCGAGCGCGTGCGGCGCAAGTCGTTCTGGGTGATGGCCATGCTCGGGCCCGTCTTCTTCGCCGCCGTCTTCCTGGCGCCGGTGCTGCTGTCGCAGCGGGGCGGCGTGAAGCGGCTGGTCGTGGTGGACAGGACCACCACGGGGTTCGGTCGCGTGGTGGCCGCGCGTCTCGATTCGACGCGCGACTTCATCGTGGTGCGGACCATTCGTGGGGCTCCGGGGCTCGAGGACTCGCTGAAGGACGAAGTGGGTGAGCGGCGCATCGAGGGCTTCCTCTTGGTGTCGGATTCGTTGCTCGAAGCCGGGACGGCGGAGTACCGGGCCTCCAACGTGTCGTCCCTCGAGGACATCGAGCTGATGCGCGAGACGCTACGCCGCTTGGTGGAAAACGCGCGACTCGAGCGGGCGGGGGTGGACCCGGGCGTGGTGGCGCGCGCCCAGCTCCGGGTGTCGCTGCGAACCAACAAGATCGCGCGCGGCCGGACCACCGGCGAGAGCGCCGGGCAGTCGTTCGCCCTGGCCTACTTCATGATGGTGACGCTCTATATCGCCCTCCTGTTGTACGGCGTACAGGTGATGGGCTCCGTGATCGACGAGAAGACCTCCCGGATCGTCGAGGTGTTGGTGAGCTCGGTGCGCCCGTTCCAGCTGCTGTTCGGCAAGGTGCTGGGCGTGGGCGCCGTGTCGCTGCTCCAGTTCCTGATCTGGGGCGTGGCCGGTCGCTTCCTGCTCGGCCGCCGGGCGGCGTTGTTGAGCCGCGCGCCGGGCGGCGGGCAGGACATCGGGCAGGTGTTCCAAGTCCCGCACCTGTCGGTCGCGACCGCGTGCGTCTTCGTGGCGTTCTTCCTGGGGGGGTTCTTTCTGTACTCGGCGATGTTCGCCGCCGTCGCGGCCATGTCGTCGACCGAGCAGGAGGCCCGGCAGAGCCAAGCGCCCGTCACCGTGTTGATCATGATCGCGTTCTTCAGCTCGTTCGCCACGCTCGCGAATCCGGAGTCGCGTCTCTCGGTGACCCTCTCGCTCGTGCCCTTCACGGCGCCCATCGCCACACCGGCGCGCTGGGCGGCGGGGAATCTCACGTGGATCGAGGTGGCGACCTCGTTCGTGCTGCTGGTCGTGGGGACGATCGCCGTCACCTGGGTGGCGGCGCGCATCTATAGGGTGGGGATCCTGATGACGGGGAAGCGGCCGAGTCTCAGGGAGCTGGTGCGCTGGGTCAGGGCGGCCTAGGGCAGGCAATACCTAGACGCACAGACGCAGCAGACGCACGAAAGGCTAGACGCACAGGCGCAGCAGACGCACCGGGGAGAACAGGTTGTGGTTAGCAGGGAATAGGTACTCGCCGCGTAGAAGCGATGCCGCGCAGCTGTCGATGTTCCCTAAATTGCCGTCATGCCCCTACATCAGAAGCTTAAGGCTTGGCAACATGCCCAGCGGCTCGCCGTCGAATGCGTCAAAGCAGCGCGCAGCTTCCCCGACTACGAACAGGAAGCCCTCGGCGATCAGCTGCGTCGCGCGTGCTACAGCGTTCCGTTGAACATCGCCGAGGGAAGTACACGGCGAGGCACGCGAGAATATCGTCGGTATCTGGATACGGCGTGGGCATCGCTCGCCGAAGTGCAGATAGCTGTTCTCCCCTGCTGCGTCTGTGCGTCTAGCCGTTGCCTTGCCTCATTCACTAGCTTGTACAGCATGTCCCTCGACTATGACGTAATCGTCGTCGGCGCCGGCCACGCCGGGACGGAAGCGTCCGTCATGGCGGCTCGGTTGGGTGCCAGGACGCTCCTCCTGACGTCCAACCTCGACACGATCGGCCAGATGAGCTGCAATCCCGCCATCGGCGGCATCGCGAAGGGTACCGTGGTGCGCGAGATCGACGCGCTTGGCGGCATCATGGGGCGAGCCACGGATCGAGCGACGATCCAGTTCCGCATGCTCAACCGCTCCAAGGGCCCAGCCGTGTGGGCGCCGCGCGCGCAGTGCGACCGTACGCTGTATCGCCGTGCCGTGCGCTCCCTGCTCGAGAGCGTTCCGAACATCGAGCTCACACAGGGCATGGTCACGCGCCTGCTGCTCGAGGGCGGGCGCGTGTGTGGCGTCGTGGCGGCCGACGGACGCCGCTTCCGGGCGCAGGCCGTCGTGCTGACGGCGGGCACATTCCTGCGGGGCCGCATTCACGTCGGCACCGACACGCAGATACCGGCGGGCCGGGCGGGTGATGCACCGGCGGTTGATGTCGCGCAACACATTGATGAACTTGGACTTACAGTATCACGCTTCAAGACCGGAACCCCGCCGCGAGTGGATGGCCGGACGGTCGATTGGTCCCGGGTGGAGCGTCAGGATGGGGACGAAGCCGGGTATCGCTTTTCCTTTTATGAGCGGGCCGAGCTACCGCGGCAGTTGCCGTGCTGGATCACGTGGGCCGGAGAAGAAGTCAAGGACATCATCCGCGCGCATCTGAGCGAGTCTGCGTTGTACGGCGGGGCCATCAGTGGACGCGGGCCGCGCTACTGTCCGTCGGTTGAAGACAAGATCGTCAAGTTCCCCGACGCGAAGCGCCACCAGGTATTCCTCGAGCCCGAGGGGCTCGACACGCACGAGCTGTACTTGAACGGGCTCTCCACTTCCCTGCCCGTGCCGGTGCAGCTCGCATTCGTGCGCGCCGTGCCTGGACTCGAGCGGGCCAGGCTGACCCGGCCGGGCTACGCCATCGAGTACGACTACTACCCACCGACCCAGCTCACTCCGTGGCTCGAGACGAAGACGATCGAGCATCTGTTCTTCGCCGGGCAGATCAACGGGACCACCGGGTACGAGGAAGCGGCCGGCCAGGGCGTGGTCGCCGGGATCAACGCGGTGCGCCGGATTCGGGAGGCGGAACCCGTCCTCCTGGGGCGCGACGACGCCTACATCGGGGTGCTGGTCGACGACCTGGTGACGCGGGGCGTGGACGAGCCGTACCGCCTGTTCACCTCGCGCTCCGAATTCCGACTGCTCCTGCGGCAGGACAACGCGCTGCGGCGGCTCGCGCCGCTGGCACAGCGACTCGGGTTGCTCACGGACGTGGAGCTGCGTGTGGCGGAGCGGCGGCTTGCACAAGAGGAGGAGGTGCTGGCGCTGGCGCGCGCGACGACGATTACGCCGAGCGCGGCGGCGCCGGTCCTCGCGTCCACAGGGGCGGGTCTCGCCGCACCGGAGCGGGTGGCGAGCGTCGCCCGCCGCCCGGGCGTGTCGCTCGGCGCACTGCTCGAGGCTGCGGGCCTGGCGCCGGCGGTGGACGAGGCGGCGGTGGCGAGCGCCGGCATCGAGCTCAAGTACGACGGGTATCTGGCGCGCGAGCGGGAGGCGGCGGCGCGGCTCGCCGAGCTCGCGTCGTTCGCCTTGCCAGCGAATCTTCCCTACCCCGACTTCCAGAGTCTCGCCACCGAGGCGCGGCAAAAGCTCGATCGCGTCCGACCCACCTCACTCGCCCAGGCCGCGCGGATTCCAGGCGTTTCCCCGAGCGACCTGCACAACCTGGTGGTCGAGACGCTGCGCTGGCGCCGTCGCGTGGCCTGAATCACCGATCGGGGAAATCGGATTACAGCGCCGATAGGGTGTTTCACGTGAAACGTGGCATCGGTTTCACGTGAAACTCGCTCTTTACGCACGGTGTACCAGACCCTATATTGAGGCCTCGGAGCGACGTAGCAATATAACTCATTGTCATATAATATCTTATAAGATGTCTCGCGTCATCGCTATCGCCAACCAGAAGGGCGGCGTCGGGAAAACGACCACCGCGGTCAATCTCGCGGCATCGCTCGCCACCGCCGAGCGCAAGACGCTGCTCGTCGACGCGGATCCGCAAGCAAACTCGACGAGCGGCGTCGGAATCGAGCGCGACCGCATTCGCTACTCGTTGTACGACGCGTTGCTCGACGGTCGGGCGCTCGGGGACGCGCGCTTCGCGCACGTGCACTTTCCCTATCTCGACGTCGTCCCCGCGACGCAGGACCTGGTCGGCGCGGAGTTGGAGCTGGTGGGCAAGCAAGGACGCGAGACGATGATGCGTCACGCGCTGCGCGAGATCCGCGAGCAGTACCAGTACGTCGTGATCGACTGCCCGCCGTCGCTCGGTCTCCTCACGCTCAACATGCTCACCGCCGCCGATAGCGTGCTGATCCCCATTCAGTGCGAGTATTACGCGCTCGAGGGGCTGTCTCAACTGCTCAACACCGTGAAGCTCGTGCAGCGGAACTTCAACCCGGCGCTCGCGATCGACGGCGTGCTGCTCACGATGTACGACGGGCGCCTGAATCTCTGCAAACAGGTCGCCGACGAGGCCAAGGAGTACTTCGGATCGCAGATGTTCAGCATCACGATCCCGCGCAACGTTCGCCTCGCCGAGGCGCCGAGCTTTGGGAAGCCGATCCTGTTGTACGACGTGCAGTCGGTGGGTGCAAAGAGCTACTTGGCGGTGGCGCAGGAGCTGATTCGCCGCGTCGAGCGCGGCGCGCCGGCGCCGCCATCCCCCACCCCGCCCGCCGCTGAACCGCTGCCGGAGGTGCCCGCATGACGGAAACCATCGCAGGTCGCCGTCGTCTCGGCCGGGGCCTCGAAGCCCTGTTGGGACCCACGCGCGAGGAAGCCGAACGCGAGGGCAGTCTGGTCGAGTTGGCCATCGCCGACATCCGACCCAACCCCTATCAACCGCGCCGCGATGTCGACGCCGCCGCGCTCGAGGAGCTCCAGGCCTCGATCCGCAAAGCGGGCCTGCTGCAGCCCGTGGTGGTGCGCCCCGCCCCCGGCAACGGCGGGTTCGAGCTGATCGCCGGCGAGCGGCGCTTGCGCGCCTGCCAGGCATTGGGCTGGGAGAAGATCCCGGCGGTGAAGCGTGAAGTCGACGACCGCACGGTGCTGACGCTGGCACTGGTGGAGAACCTGCAGCGCGACGATCTATCGCCCGTGGACGAGGCTCGGGGGTACGAGCGCTTGATCGCGGAGTTCAGTCTCACGCAGCAGGACGTCGCCGACGCCGTGGGCCGGGATCGCTCGACCGTCGCCAATGCACTGCGGCTGCTGAAACTGCCCGCCGCCGTCCTTGCCTTGCTGCACGAGGCCCGGCTCTCGGTCGGGCACGCGCGCGCGCTGCTCGCGCTCGAGGATCCGCGGGTGGCGACGTCGCTCGCCAAGGAAGCCGCCGACCTCGGGTTGTCGGTGCGTGATGTCGAGGACCGGGTGCGCGGCGGCCGGGCTCCCGTCCGCCGACCCCGTCTCAAGAAGGGGATGGGGCAGGCGCCGGAGGTGCGGCGCATCGAGGACGCCTTGCGGCGCCGGCTCGGCACCGACGTACGCGTGACGCTCCGCGCCAAGGGAAAGGGACAGATCCACGTCAACTTCTACTCGAACGACGATCTCGCGCGTCTGCTGGAGCTGATCCTCGGCACGCCGTTCGACGGATGAAGAAGAAAGATCGCCGCGTCACCATCGTCATCCACACCGACGGCGAGCTTGCCTCCCGGCAGTACCGGGTTCCGGTGTGGGCGCTCGAGGCGGGGAAGTGGAGCGCACTCGTGGTCGCGCTGCTCGTGGTGCTGTTCTTCGCGTTCGCAGGACCGATCAGCCGCGCGGCGGCGCGCGTGCCCATCCTGGAACGCGAGGTGGCGCGGTTGGAGGAGGAGAACCGGCGCGTGCAGCAGCTCGCGGGGGCGCTGAACCGCGCCGAGACCAATTATCAGGAGTTGCGCGCGATGCTGGGGGCGCGGGCGCCGCGCGAGAAGGCCGTCGCGGTCACGGGCGATTTGATGCGCGCGACGCCCGTGCACGGCCGCCCGCCCTCCGCGCCGTTGCACTATGAGCCCGGGCCTTCGGAGCCGACGCATTGGCCGCTCGACATCCAGGGCTTCGTCACCCGCGGGCAGGTGCGGCCGGGCGACCCCGCGGAATCGCATCCCGGCATCGACATCGCCGCGCCCGCCGGCACGCCCGTGCGCGCGGCCGGAGGCGGGATGGTCGAAGCGGCCGGCACCGACCCCGCGTACGGGCTATTCGTGCTCTTGCGGCATGCGAGCGGGTATGAAACCATGTACGG
>WNGE01009059.1_pt1 | contig 12229 bp, 11 predicted proteins | sample 5400651 | NCBI WGS metagenome assembly WNGE01 (sample SAMN13153370, study PRJNA577476) | soil metagenome | isolation source: 60 cm soil or saprolite under grassland replicate 2 | place: USA:California | collected 2016-06-15 | reverse complement strand
CCCGAACACCGCGCCGAACATGATTGCCAACAGCAACGCCGGGAACGCGAGCAGCAGATCGTTGGTCCGCATGATGAGCTCGCTCGGCCAGCGCCGCGCCATCGCCGCCAGGATCCCCAGCGGTACGCCGATCACCGCGGCAACACCGACCGCGACAACGCCGACGAACAAGGTGGTCCGCGACCCCACCATGATCTGGCTCAGCACGTCCCGGCCGAACTTGTCGGTCCCGAACCAGTGCGACCACGACGGCTTGGCCAACCGTGCCGCCGGGTTGACGAACGTGGCGTCGTACGGCGTCCAGACGAACGACACCAGCGCCATCAGGACGACGATCCCGACGATCAGACCGCCGGCGATCAGACTCGGATTCAGGCGCCTCATCGCGACCCCACCCGGAGTCGGGGGTCCAGAGCGACGTACAGGAGATCGACCACGAAGTTGACCACCAGTACGGCGACGACGAGGACCATCACCACGTCCTGGACGAGCAGCAGATCACGGTTCGACACGCCGTCCAGCAGGAGGCTGCCGAGGCCGGGGATCACGAAGACACGCTCGACCACCACGGCCCCGATCAGCAGGGTCGCGAGTTGCAGGCCGAGCACAGTCACCACGGGGACCGCTGCGTTGCGGATGCCGTGCCGCCACAGCGCGGGGAACGGCCGCAGCCCTTTGGCACGCGCCGTACGCAGGTAGTCCTCCCGCAGTACGTCGAGCACCGCACTACGCACGTACCGAGTGAGTACGGCGCCCTGCACCAGACCGAGCGACAAAGCCGGAAGGATGAGCTGCTTGAGGAACATCGCCGGGTCCTGCGCGGGCGGCGTCCAACCGTTCGCCGGCAGCCAGCCGAGCTTCACCGCGAACAGCATGATGAGCAGGATTCCCGCGAGGAACGCCGGTACGGCGACGCCCAGTTGCGACACCGCGGACAACGCCAGCCCGGAGACCTTGCGGTGTCGCGCGGCCATCACCGTGCCGGCCGGAGCGGCGACCAGCAGTGCGATGACCATGCCGGCCACGACCAGCCACAGCGTCACCTGCAACCGGTCGAACACCTGCGGCCCGATCGCCGCCTTCGACACGTACGACGTCCCGAAGTCGCCGCGGAGCAGTCCGCCGAGCCAGTCGACGTACTGCGTCGGCAGCGGCCGGTCGAGACCGAACTGGCGGCGGAGCTCGGCGACGGTCTGGTCCGACGCGTTGACGCCGAGCGCGACCCGGGCCGGGTCGCCGGGCAGCACGGCCATGAACGCGAACACCAGCACCGAGCTGACCGCGAGGCTCACCAAGAGCACCGCGGTTCGCTCGATCAGGCGGACGATCATCGGCTCAGGACCGTGCCAGCCGGGACAGGTCGAAGCTCTCGGTGATCGCGTTCTGCGGCAGGCCGGTGACGTTCTTGTCCGCGACGATCAGGTTCGGCAGCAGGAAGAGCCAGTCGGCCGCGGCCTGCTCGGAGATCCGCCGCGCCGCCTTCTTCATGTTGTCGACCTGCGCGGCCTCGTCACCCGCGTCCGCAGCCGCCAGGTCCTGCTGGAGCGTCGGGTCGTCGTACCGGGTGTAGTACGTCGGCTTGAAGACCGCGCCGAGGTCGCGCGGCTCGACGTGCGCGATGATCGACATGTCGTAGTCGGCGTTCTTGAACACCGTGGTCAGCCACGCCGCCGGGAACTCGAGCTGGTCGATCTGCACCTTCAGCCCGAGTGAGGTCCTCGTACCAGGGATCGGTCGGCGGGACCATGCTGCCGATCAGCTTCCCGCGACCGGCGAAACACGTGTCCAGCAAGGCCTTGTGGTCGATCGCCTGGCGGATCGCCTGCCGCGTCCGGATGTCGGAGAAGACCGGCTTGGAGTTGTTGAACGACAGCAGCACCTCGCCGTTCGTGGTCCCCTCGATCACCTGGTACTTGCTGTTGCTGGTGAACTGCTTCAGCGCCTCCGGTGCCTGCACCGCGCCGATCACGTTGATCGTGCCGGTGAGCAGCGCGTTGTTGAGCGCGGTCGGATCCTTGAAGTACTTCAGCGTGATCTGGTTGAAGAACGGCTTGCTGCCCCAGTAATTGTCGTTGCGTTGCAGCACGATCGAGTCGCCGCGGTTCCACTTCGAGAACTTGAAGGGCCCGGTGCCGATCGGATCGGTCGCCAACGCACTCACGCCGCTCTCGGAGAACATCGCGCCGATCCGCGTCGTCATCCGGAACAACCAGTCATTGCTCGGCTTGGACAACGTCACCTGCAACTGCGTCGGCGACAGCGCCTTGGCTTCCTGTACGACGTCCATCGCGGACTTGAGCGAGATCGTCCAGGCGGTCTTGACCCGGTTGATGCTGAACACCGCGTCGGCCGCGGTGAAAGGCTTGTCGTTGGTGAACTTCGCGTTGTCGACCAGGTCGAAGGTGTAGGTCTTGCGGTCCGGAGAGGTCGTCCAGGACTTCGCCAGCGACGGCACGATCTTGCCGGAGTCGTCCTGCTTGACCAGCGTCTCGTACACGTTGCCGAGCAGTGCCTGCGGGATCGCGGCGCCGTCGGTGGTGGTGAAGTCGAGGCTGGCCGGCTCGGCGACCAGGCCGATCGACAGCGACTGACTGGCTCCCGGTGAACTGCCGGGCGTCGTACTCGAACCGGCCGAGCAGGCGGTCAGGACCAAGAGCGCAGCGGAGGCGACAAGCGCGACCGCCCGGGCATACGACTTCACGCGAACTCCTCCAGTGCCGCCGACTGTTTCACCGCATTCTGCTCCTGGTCCAGCCCGCGGGCTTTCGCCTTACGGGCTCTAACTGGTCCGACCAGTGGACTAGGTGTCATTGGGCCACTAGGTTTGTCGCTACGCAGGGGTCTGTCAAGCGATTGGGGTTCGGATGGCGAAAGGTCGGCAATTCCAGCCGGTGCAGACCGTCCGCGCGTACCAGCGGATCGTCGAGCAGATCGAGGACGCGCTCGCGCGGGGTGATCTCGCGCCCGGTCAGCGGCTGCCGAGTGAGCGCGAACTGGTCGCGCAGTTCGAGGTCAGCCGGTCCACGGTCCGCGAGGCGTTGCGGGTGCTGGAGAGCAACGGCGTCGTACGGTCCCGGCCGGGTGATCCGAACGGGCCGGAGATCCTGCCGTTCTCGCAGTCGGCCCTGCGCAAACAGATGGTGCGGCTCGCGCGGGTGGACGAGCTGACGCTGAGCGAGCTGATCGGCTTCCGGATGATCATGGACGGCGCCGCGATCCAGGTCGCATCGCGGCTGCGCACGCCCGAACAACTGGCTGAGATGGAGGAGACGCTGGTGGCGATGCGGGCCGCGATCGACGTCGACTACGCCGCGTTCAGCGAGGCGGATCTCGCGTTCCACGACGTGATCGCGCAGGTCAGCCGCAACTCGCTGATCCAGACCTGCAACGAGGTCGTCCGCGGTGTGGTCCTCAGCCTGATCTCCGACAAGATCGCGCACGCCCCGAACAGCCGCGCGCTGATGCTCGAATCCCTGCAGCACCACGCCGAGGTGGTCGAGGCGGTCCGCGCCGGCGACGGTCACGCGGCCGCGCGGATCGCCCGGCAGAACATGTACGACTACTACGCAAGCTACGTCCCCGAAGCGGAGCGGGAAACACTGCGCGCATTGATCGACGACTAGTGCCGCCGCGGTGGGTCTCGTGGCATGCTGACGTGATCGGTTCACTGCTGTGGGGGGCACCGCGTGGCCAAACCAGCGATCCTTACTGTCGACGACGACCCGATGGTCTCGGCGGCGGTCTCCCGTGACCTGCGCCGGCGGTACGGCGACGACTACCTCATCGTGAAGGCGACGTCGGGGGCGCAGGCGCTCGGCGCACTGACCAAGCTGGCGCTGCGCAACCAGCCGATCGCGTTGATCGCCACCGACCAGCGCATGCCGGGGATGACCGGTATCGAGCTGCTCGAACGCTCCCGCGAGCAGGCGCCGACAGCGAAGTACTTACTCCTCACCGCGTACGCCGACACCGACGTCGCGATCAAGGCGATCAACGACATCGGCCTCGACTACTACCTGCTCAAGCCGTGGGACCCGCCGGAGGACCAACTGTTCCCAGTGGTCGACGACCTGCTGAGCGATTGGCGCCAGGCCAACCCCGAGGACACGTCCGACGTCCGCGTGGTCGGCAACCGCTGGTCCGACCGCGCCCACGACATCAAAACGTTCCTGGCCCGCAACCACGTGCCTTATCGCTGGTACGACGTCGAGCGCGATGCCGAGGGACAACGCCTCCGCGACCTTGCCGCGGCTGCGGACACCGACTTGCCGCTGGTGCTGGTGCCCGAGGGCGACACCCTTCGCTCGCCGTCCACGATCGATCTCGCCTCTGCCCTCGGTCTGCGCACCCGGGCCGAACAGCCGCTGTACGACGTATGCATCGTCGGAGGCGGACCCGCGGGCCTGGCTGCAGCTGTCTATGCGGCGTCCGAAGGACTGAGCACAGTCATCGTCGAACGCGAAGCACCTGGTGGGCAGGCCGGGCTGAGCGCGGCGATCGAGAACTACCTCGGTTTCCCGCGCGGGCTGACTGGCGCCGACCTGGCGGCGCGGGCGGTCGCCCAAGCGTCCCGCTTCGGCGCCGAGATGGTGCTCGCCCGAGCCGTCGTCGGCCTCGAATCCCGCGGACCGGTGCACGCCGTACTGCTCGAAGGGTCTGGAGAGATCGAGGCCCGCGCGCTGATCATCGCCACCGGTGTCGCATATAGAAGCCTCGATGTCGACGGGCTCGGTGACCTCACCGGGCGCGGCGTGTACTACGGAGCCCCGGCGAGTGAAGCAAGTCAATGTCAGGGCGACGAGGTGTACATCGTGGGCGCCGCGAACTCGGCCGGCCAGGCGGCGTTGAACCTTGCGCGCTACGCCAAGCGGGTGGTGCTCCTGGCGCGCGGCGAGACATTGACGACCTCGATGTCGCGCTACCTGATCGACAAGATCAGCGCTGCCACCAACATCGAGGTGCGGTGTCGCACGGAAGTGGTGGGCTGCCGTGGCGACGGGCATCTGGAGGCATTGACGCTGGCCGACCGGGCGTCCGATCGCGTTGAGGAGGTGCAGGCGAGCTGGCTGTTCGTCTTCGCCGGTGCATCTCCGCGGACCGAGTGGCTGGGTGGGTCCGTCGTACGCGACGAGAAGGGCTTCATCATCACCGGACCGGACCTGATCGCCGCCGGACGGTGGTCGCTCGCCCGGCCGCCGTTCGCGCTCGAGACGAGCGTGCCCGGTCTGTTCGCGGCCGGTGACGTCCGGTTCGACTCGATGAAACGCGTCGCATCCGCCGTCGGCGAGGGCGCGATGTCGGTCTACCTCGTCCACCGCTACCTGGCGACAGTCTGATGAACGTCGACGACCTGCGCGGGATCAGCCTCTTCGCCGGGCTGACCGATGACCAGCTGGGCGAACTGATCGACGAAGGGTTCGAGGTACGGATCGAGCCGGGCGTCGACCTGTTCCACGAGGGTGAGCCGGCCGACTTCTGGTGGGTGCTCGTCGACGGTGCGATCGCGCTGCACCGGCGGATCGGTCGTGAGGACACCGTGATGGCGAAGTTCGACGTACCAGGTCGCTGGGCCGGCGGGTTCCGGGCCTGGGACGAGCACGGCGTCTACCTCGCCACCGGCCGCGGGATCGAGGAAGGTCGCGTACTGCGGATTCCGGCCGACGTACTGCGGGATCGGATCGACGCCTGGTTCCCTCTCGGCGGGCATCTGATCAAGGGTGTGTACGGAACCGCCAGGGCCATCGAGTCGACCGCCCGTCAGCGGGACGCGCTGATCACTTTGGGAACGCTGTCGGCCGGTCTGGCGCATGAGATCAACAATCCGGCCGCGGCCGCCGCACGCTCGGTGAGTGCCCTGGACACGGCTTGCGCGACTCTGCTGTCGGCGCTTCGGCGACTTGCCGAGGGAGAGGTCACGGCCACGCAGTTCAGCGCTCTCGACGAGTTGCGCCTCGAGCTCGGCTCGGCTGCGGTGGCGCCGGACCCGGTCGACCTGGCCGACTTCGAGAACACGATCTCGGAGTGGCTGGATCGGCACGGCGTCGAGCAGGACTGGCTGATCGCACCGCCGCTGGCCGCCGCCGGGGCGTCGCTTGACTGGTGCGAACGAGCGGCTTCAGTCCTCGGCTCCGCGTTGGAACCCGGCCTCGAGTGGGTCGCGAGCACCCTTGCTGCTGCCACGCTCTTGGGCGAGGTGAAGGAGTCGACGCGCCGGATCACAGAGCTCGTTGCGGCCGTGCGCTCGTACACGCAGATGGACCGCGGGTCGATCCAGACGATCGACCTCACCGAGGGCATCGAGAGCACGCTGGTGATGCTCGGCCACAAACTCCGCGACGGGGTCGAGGTGGTCCGCGCGTACGGCGCCGACGTACCGGCTATCGACGCGTCCGCCGGCGAGCTGAACCAGGTCTGGACCAACCTCATCGACAACGCGGTCGACGCGATGGACGGGGTCGGAACCCTGCGGATCACCACCCGCACCGATGGTGATCGCGTCGTGGTCGAGTTCACCGACAGCGGACCGGGCATGCCGCCTGCGGTCGCGGCGCGTGCCTTCGAGCCCTTCTACACCACCAAGGACGTCGGCAAGGGAACCGGCCTAGGCCTCGACATAGCCCAGCGCATCATCACCGAACGCCACGGCGGCACCATCACCATCACCTCCCACCCCGGCGAAACCACCCTGACAGTCCGCCTCCCCCACCAACCACCCGGCTGAGCGGCAGGCGCCCGCGCCGTGATTCGACAGCCTGGCCCGCCACCGAGAACGACACCGAGCCGCTGGCTCCGAGCCAGCCGACCGGAGCGGCGGCCGCCGATGACGGGTTATTTCACTGATGGCGTGTTATTGCGCGCTAGTGGTGACATATCCCGCTATCGAGGAGGAGTGCGAACGGTCGATCGCCCGGCGGATCCTCCTCAGCAGCTCGGTGGGGCGAGCCAGATCCGCCCAGCACACCCGGACGACCTGATATCCCAGGTCGCGCAGGCGGTCCTCGCGCACCTTCTCCGCGATCAGAGTGTCCGGGCCGCAGTCGCCGTACTTCACAGCTCCGTCGAACTCGACGATCACGCCCCACAGCTCAAAGAGGAAGTCGACGCGGGCAACCAGAGAGCCGTCGCTGTCGCGGATCTCCGCCTGAAGCAACGGCGCTGGTAAGCCGAGATCCGCCAGCAAAACCCGCAGCCGAGACTCCCCAACAGATTCGGCCCGGCCATCGGCGAACAAGACCGCCCGAGTCGCTGTGTTGATGCCAGGACGGTTCGCGAAGAGGCCGAGAGCATCCGTCAACTGCTCCGCTGTGGCGATCCGCCGCAGCGCTTGATCCACGACAGAAACCGCAACTGGATAACTGGTCGCGCGAATGGTCTCGACGACCGCCCGTGCACCAGCAGTCATCCGTACGCCGTCCAGTTCGACCGACTCACCGATGGACGGACGAGGCGCGTGCTGACAGACGGTGCTGCCAGACCGGCCGGCACCAACCGTCCTGGTGACGTGCACTCGACGCAGATCAAGTTCCGAGACCCGCACGCCGTGCAGCAGCAACGCCGACTGATGGCTCACCACAGCGCGACCACCCAGCCGGCGGTAGACGGCCTTCGCGGTGCGCATGTGAAGCCATGCTGCCCGGTCCCAGGCGGCCATCGCCTCGACGTCAGGCCCCGGCTGCGTGTAGGCGCCACGAGTGAGCCGCACCCACCGGCGGGTCGCCACGTGCCGCCGGATGTCCGCATCGGAATACCCTGCGGCAAGTGCGTCCTCCCGTGAGAACCAATCCCCGCGTTCGGCGGCTCTGAGCATGAGTTTCGTGTTCATGCCAGAGAAGATGCCGGGTTCCGGCGCTCTGGCACCGTCGACTTCCGAGGCTGTGGACAGCGGTCGATCACCGTTCGTCTCACCGCTGACGAGTTACAACCCGCCAGCGGTGAAAGAACCGGTCATCGACCGTCAGGTGTCGTGCTCGAGGATGCGGACTCGCGGGACCTTGAGGGCCTTGCGGGCCCGGGTGGTCCAGTCGGAGCAGAGGAAGCTGGCGGCGGTTTCCGGCCAGGCGACCGCGACGACCTCGTGACTCTTGGTGGTCCTGACCAGGGTCATGAGGGCCAGCAGGACCTCGCCATGCGTGATCGAGACGTTCACCGGGTACCCGCTGGCTGCGCGGAGCCGGCGCGAACTCTTCTCGATCACCGAGGCCAGGTCGTGGTCCGGGTCGGCCAGGGTGGCAGTCGGTGTTCGACTGGGGGCCGGCGGCGGGCTGACCCTGGCGGACGGAGCGGTTGCGGAGCCGACCACGGGCGTGGACCCGGTCATGCCGGTCACGTCCGCGAAACTCGAACCCAGCAACGCCATCGGACCACCGAATGCGCTCTCCGGGTGGCTGGACACGAGCAGGTGGTAGTTCACGGGTTCCTCATACCTTGCGTGCAGGGCGGCAACACGCTGCGCGTCGCCCTCGCTCATCTCCCGCTCGATGAGTACCACCACGTCGTACGTCATTCGTGGCTCCCTTCGCAGTCACTTCCGTTGTACCCCTGCCCGCAATTCCGTTGTACCCCTGCCCGCCAACCAGCCAAAGCACCGACCCCGCCAAAGTCACGGAATTGTCAAACTCTTCTCAGGAAGCTCCCAGCATCCGCCTCAGCCGTCGCCAGGTGCAGGCCTGGACCGCCACCTCCCCTTCCCAGCTTCTGGACCGGACTCATTCCAGGGGCCGTTGGTCACACCCCGTCGATGATGCGTCCGCCAACGATTCACCGACCGTTCCGTCGCGGACTCCACTGAGCTCCAGGCCGTGGGGGTAGATCTACGGCGGCATTCGTTCCCCCCTCTCCCAGGAGCAGTGCATGACCAGTCCCATCAAGCGCCGCCTTGTCGCCGCGGCGACCGCCCTGGCCACCGCCACGGCCGCCTTCGCCGTCACCCTCACTGCGGCCACCGTCACCGCCTCGCCCGCCGTCGCGGCCAACGGTGTGCCGCGTCCCGACCACGTCGTCCTGGTGATCTTCGAGAACAAGAAGGCCAACTCGATCTTCGGCAACGCCCAGGCGCCGTACATCAACTCGCTGGCGAACAACGGCGCGAAGTTCACCCAGTCGTTCGCGATCGAGCACCCGAGCGAGCCGAACTATCTCGACCTGTTCTCCGGCTCGAACCAGGGCGTCACCGACGACTCCTGCCCGCACACATTCGGCACGGCCAACCAGGCCTCGCTGCTCATCTCGGCCGGACTCACCTTCGGCGGCTACTCCGAGGGCCTGCCGTCGGTCGGTTCGACCACCTGCTCGTCCGGCCGGTACGCCCGCAAGCACAACCCGTGGGTGAACTTCAGCAACGTGCCGTCCGCGGACAACATGCCGTTCACGTCGTTCCCCACGGACTACACCCAGCTGCCGACGGTGTCCTGGGTCGTCCCGGACCTGTGCAACGACATGCACGACTGCACGATCGCGACCGGTGACACCTGGCTGCAGAACAACATGTCCGCGTACGCGAACTGGGCGACCACGCACAACAGCCTGCTGATCGTCACGTTCGACGAGGACGACGGCTCCGGCGGCAACAACATCGCCACACTGTTCTACGGCGCGGGAGTCCGGACCGGCACGTACACCGAGCACATCGACCACTTCAACGTGCTGCGCACGATGGAGGACATGTACGGCACGGGCTACGCCGGCGCCTCGGCATCGGCTACTCCGATCACCGATGTCTGGACGACGTCGCCCTCACCGGTGACGGTCACGAACCCGGGCTCCCAGACGTCTACTGTGGGCAACGCGATCACGCCATTGCAACTGCAGGCCTCGGGCGGCACCGCGCCGTACACGTTCACGGCCACCGGCCTCCCGGCCGGGCTGTCGATCTCGACGGGCGGCCTGATCACCGGCACCCCAACCACGACCGGCACGTACACCGTGACGGCCAGCGCGACCGACAGCCTCGGGGCATCCAGCTCCACAACGTTCACCTGGACGGTCAGGAAGCACGGCCACTGACCAATCCGTGCAGTAGGTGGCGGCCGGGCGGATCAACTCCGCCCGGCCGCTGACTCTCGGCAATCCCCTGAAACCGTAGAGACTTGAGTTTTGTTGTTTCGGTTGTGGGCCGGTCTCCCGCTGGCTGCCTGGGAGCTCGGCCGGAGTCGGGGTCAAGGCTGGCCGGAGGCCACCCGGAGGGGCTTGGCCTTGACCTCGGCGAGGACGAGGTCAGACTCGGGTGTGCGGGGAGCCGGTCGTTCATGCTGCCTGGTCGTGTTGCGGCTCGAGGCCGCCGGTGTGGACGGTGCGTTCGTAGTCGATCGGGGTACGCATCCCGAGCGCGGAGTGGCGCCGGTCGTGGTTGTACTCCTCGATCCAGGCCGCGACCCGGGCGCGGGCCTGGGCCAAGGTGTGGAAGTGCTCGAGCTGGCGCAGTTCGAACTCCACGGTGGAGTGCCACGACTCGATCACCGCGTTGTCCAGCGCCGACCCGACCCGGCCCATCGACTGGGTGATGCCCAGACGGGTGCAGGCGGCCCGGAACCTGGCGGCGGTGTATTCACTGCCCTGATCGGTGTGGAAGATAACGCCTGTGACGGCGTCCTTGCCGCCGCGGACCGCGACCGCCATCACCAGCGCGTCGTAGGCGAGTGCGGCGTTGTGGTGTTCGCCCAGGCAGAACCCGACGATGCGCCGCGACGCCATGTCCAGCACGCTGGCCAGGTAGAGCTTGCCCTCGTCGGTGTCGATCTGGGTGCCGTCGCCGTACCACTTGCGGTTCAGCTGCTCGGCGGCGAAGTCACGCCCGATCAGATCCGGTGCCCGCCACTTGCCCCGGCCCGGGCGGGTGGTCTGCTTGCGGCGACGCTTCCGCCGGGCCTGCAGACCAAGCTCGGCCATGATCTCGGCGACGGTGTTCTTGCTGACCCGCCAGCCCTCATCGCGCAGGTCCGCGGTGATCCGCGGCGACCCGTAGGTGCCGTGATGCTTGGCGAACCACCGGCCGATCGCCACCTTCAACTGCTCCCGCCGCGCGTGCTGGCCCGAGGCGTCGCCGTGGCGCCACTTGTAGAACCACGCCTGGCTGACCCCCAGCGCCCGGCACGCGACCGCCTGCGGCACCCGGTAGATGTCCCTCTGGGCGGCGATGAAGCAGGCCACGGCTACCGGCCCATCGCGTCCTTGACCCAGAGGGCCACCGAGCGCTTGAGCACATCGCGCTCCATCGCCAGCTCCGCGTTCTCCCGCCGCAACCTGGCCAGCTCGGCCCGCTCATCCTCACTCAACCCGCCGGCACCGCCCCGCGCCTGCCGGTCCCTGGCCACCCAGTTGCCCAGCGTGCCCTCGTTGACCCCCAGCTCCCGAGCCACCTGCGCGATCGGCTTGCCGGTCTCCCGGACAATCCGGACCGCGCCCTGCCTGAACTCCCGATCAAACTTCCGTCGCGCCTCAGCCATCGCCCTCACCTCAAAGGGGATGTCTCCACGCTACGAGGGGAAACCCACTTCGCCACCATCGACCGCGGCTTATGAGAGAGTTGCACCTCAGAGATGCCCTTTCGGGTTGAGAGCTTCGGAACTGTCGCAAGTCCCAATCTCCCAGCACGCAAGGGCATTCTCGCGTTACGGCACGCTCACCCCAGCCAACTCACTCAATCCGTCGGTGGATCGAGGCTTAGTCGAATCGTTCGGGACGGTGGTTGGTTCGGGTGCAGCCTAGGAGGGAGCTCCAGTCTCGGAGGCGGCGGAGGGCGAGGGTTAGGTCGCGGTGGAAGGCTAGGGGGTCGGAGGGGGCGGCGTCTTCTAGGTAGCAGGCCTCCCAGAAGGTGCGGAGTGCGGAGAGTTCCTCGGTGAGGGCGCCGTGCTCGGGCCAGCAGGGTGGGATGACTTTGTGGTCGAGGCGGTAGCGGTGGATCGTCCAGGTGACCCAGTCGGTGAGGCGTTCTAATTCTTCGCGAGCGTCGGTGACTTCGAGGTCTCGCCAGCAGACGACGAAGGGGTCGGTGCTGGCGGTGAGGCCGAGTGCTCTGGCCAGATCGTCGTTGGTGTCCATCAGAGCCTGCTCGTGCGGTCGATGCTGTGGCGGATCTTGTCGGCGTCTGGTCGGTCGGTCCAGGGGGTCATGTTGAGGAGGATGGGTGGGGCGGTGCGGGCGAGGAGGATGCCTGTGCCGAAGGGGACGGTGCGGATGACGTCGGGTGGGAGGACGGGGATTCGGCGGGTGCTGGTGGAGATGCTGCGGCCGC
>WNGE01010608.1_pt1 | contig 12231 bp, 11 predicted proteins | sample 5400651 | NCBI WGS metagenome assembly WNGE01 (sample SAMN13153370, study PRJNA577476) | soil metagenome | isolation source: 60 cm soil or saprolite under grassland replicate 2 | place: USA:California | collected 2016-06-15 | reverse complement strand
GGCGTCGGCGCCCGGAACGTGGTCTCAGGGAACGCGATCGGTATCCTCCTGCGGTTCGGGACCGGCGCGGTCATCCAGGGCAACTTCGTGGGCACGGACGTCACCGGGAAGTCCGCGGTCGCGAACCAGGCCGACGGCATCGCGGTGACCGACGGGTTCCGGGTCACGGTGGGCGGGACCAGGAGGGGAGCCGGCAACGTCGTCGCCTCGAACGGCCGGTCGATCGTCAAGGGGAACGGCGTCCTGGTGAAGAACTCTGTGGGCGTCACCGTGCCGGGCAACTCGACCCTCGGGAACACCCTGCTGGGGATCGACCTCGGCGACAACGGGGTCACGCGGAACGACCCGGGCGACCTGGATTCGAGCGTCAACGAACTGCAGAACTTCCCGATCGTCAGGACGGCGGCCTCGAACGGCTCGGTCACCCACGTGACGGGCAAGCTGAGCAGCCAGCCGTCGGTGAACTACCTGGTCGAGTTCTTCTCGAGTCCCTTGTGCGACCCCAGCGGCAACGGTGAGGGGAAGGTGTTCCTGGGCCGGACGACGGTCACGACCGGCCAGGCGGGCGCGGGCTCCTTCAACGTCGTGTTCCACGTGGGCACGAAGGTCGGCAACGTGGTCACGGCGACCGCGACCACACCGGGCGGCAGCACCTGGAGCTCTCGAAGTGCCGGAAGGTGGTGAGCGGGGGCATAGCGGCAGGCGGCGGCCAGCCCCCCGAAACCCCGGGACCCGATGTGCTACGCGGGCCGCGCGACTTCCGCTCCGCGCCGGTCCATGAGGTCCATGAACGCCTCCGCGTCGCGGACCGCGGCGCCGCCCTGGTCGTTGTTGAAGTAGACCCACACGTCGTTGGCCGCCAGCTCGGCGATCCGGTCGGCCCATCGCCGCAGCTTGTCCCTCGCGTAGTCGGATCCCAGCCGGCCGTGGCCGCCCTGGTGGAACCGCACGTAGCTCCAGCCGCCGGTCACCACGTTCGGCACGCGCCAGCCGGTCCGGTCGGGCATGACCCACGCGGCGCCGGCCCGATCGAGGCACTCGTACACGGCGGGCGCCTCCCACGACCGGTCGCGGAACTCGAACGCGGCCCGGATCCCCGAGGGGAGCCCGTGCAGGAACTGCTCCAGCAGCTCGACGTCGGCCCGGAACCGGGGAGGGAGCTGGAACAGCACCGGCCCGAGCTTGCCGCGGAGCACCCGGGCCCGCGACCAGAACAGCTCGACCGGGTCCCGGGCCTCCCGCAGCCGGCGGATGTGCGTGATGTACCGGCTGGCCTTCACGGTCACGACGAAGCCGTCCGGGGTCTCGTCGCGCCATCGCTCGAAGGAGGACTCCTCCGGCAGCCGGTAGAACGAGTTGTTCACCTCGACCGTGGGGAAGCGCGTCGCGAAGAACCGCAACCACTCCCGCTGCGGCAGCTGCTCCGGGTAGAACGTCCCCCGCCAGTCCCGGTACTGCCACCCGCTGGTCCCGACGTGGATCACGCCTGGATTCGTGCCCGGGACGCACTCCCGGAAACGGCGCCGGTCAGGCCGCCAGCGCCCGTTCCAGGAACTCGCCGACGATCCTCGCGGCCTCGCGCTCGCGCTTCCACAGGAAGTGGTCGGTGTCCGGGACGATCGCGACCTCGCCGCGGGGGAGCCGCCTGGCCAGGCGCTTCAGGTCCGGCACCGGCGAGAACTGGTCGGCCTCGCCGGACAGGAACAGCACGGGCCAGTCGAACGCGGCGAGCGTCTCGCGGTCCGGCGGGTCGGGGAGCCCCAGCGGGTCGTTCACCGGGAACCCCACCAGCGCCAGCGCCGCGACCCGGTCGTCGCCGACCGCCTCACGGAGGGCGACGTTGGCCCCGAACGACCACCCCGCGAGGACGGTGGGGCCATCCGCCTCCTGACGGACGCGGTCGATCGCCGCGCGCACGTCCTGCAGCTCGGCGATGCCGTGCCCGTGCTCGCCGGACGACCCCATCACGCCGCGGAAGTTGAACGAGAGCACCATCAGTCCCCGTCCGGCGAGGTCGTTGCGGATGTTCCACAGCAGCGGGTGGTCCTTGCTGCCGCCGTGCTGCGGGTGGGGGTGACAGATCACCGCGGTGCCCCGGGGCTCGCCCTCGGGCCTGCGGAGCTCGCCCTCCAGGGAGCAGCCGTCCGCGGTCTCGAATCGCAGCACGCGTGGGACCATGGCAGACGGCATGGCGGAGCGGCAACGGATCGGCGTGGCCCTGCGGGACCCGCTGCCTTGGCGCGACCTGGTCATGGTCGTCGAGACGGCCGAGGAGACCGGGTTCGAGGCGGCGTTCTTCCCCGAGATCCCCGGCGGGCGCGACACGCTGGCCGCGATCACGGGCCTCGGGGCGCACTCGTCGTACCTGCGCCTGGGGACCGGGGTCGTCCCGGTGCCGTCGCGGCGGCTGCCGCTGCTGGCGATGGCGGCGGCGACCGCCCAGGAGCGGACCGGCGGCCGGCTGGTCCTCGGCCTGGGCTCGGGCCTGCCGGGGCCGGGCTCACTCGACCGGGTCCGAGCGGCGGTGGAGTTCCTCCGCGATTCGCTCGCCGGACACGAAGCGAAGGACCCGGACACCGGCGAGGCGTTCGGCCTGACGCTGGAGCCGGGGGGCGCGCCGCCGATCTGGGTGGCCGCGTTGGGGGACCGGATGGTCGAGCTGGCCGGCGAGATCGCGGACGGCGTGCTGCTGAACTGGTGCACCCCGGAGCGGGTGCGCCGGGCATCCGCCACCGTCGCCGAGTCCGCCGCGCGCGCCGGGCGCGACCCCGCGGCGGTCACGATCGCCGTCTACGTCCGGGGCTGTCTGGGGGCCGAGGAGGCCACCGCGCTCGAGGCGCTGGGGGCGGCGGCGGGGCAGTACGCGGCCATGCCCCACTACCGGCGGCAGCTGGACGCGCTCGGGCTGGGGGAGCCGGCCGCCGCCGCTGCCGCCGCAATCGGGCGGGGCCGCCCGCAGGAGGTCCCCCAGGAGCTCGTCCGCGCGCTGTGCCTGGTGGGCGACGTGGAGGGGGCGAAGCGGCGACTCGACGACTACCGATCCGCCGGCGCGACGCTCCCTGTCGTCTACCCGGTCCCCGTGCTGGATGCCCCCTCCTCGATCATGTCCACGATGCTGGCGGTCGCGCCCTCGCCGGTCCTCGAGCCCTAGTGCACCTTCCCGAAGTCCCTTGGCATTCGGGCCCGCCTGCATCCCGCATGGCGGCGTCGCTCGTCGCTCGCGTACCAACAGGTACGCGTCGCTCCTCGACTCCTTGCCCTGCGGGCCCAGTCGGGCCCTCGGTGCGCAAGGGACCTCGGAAACGGAGCACCAGCGGTTGCACGACCGCGGCCGAGGGGTAAACTTCTATTTCCACGGTCGGCACGGTGGAAAAGGGGAGAATCCCATGACCTACACGATCTGCGAGCCCTGCATCGACGTGAAGGACCGGTCCTGCGTCGACGAGTGCCCGGTGGACTGCATCTACGAGGGCGGGCGGATGCTGTACATCCAGCCCGACGAGTGCGTGGACTGCGGCGCCTGCGAGCCCGTGTGCCCGGTGACCGCGATCTTCTACGAGGACGACGTCCCCGCCGAGTGGAAGCAGTTCACGCCGATCAACGCGGAGTTCTTCGCCGACAACGTGAGCGGCATCGGCTCGCCCGGCGGCGCGGCCCAGGTCGGTCCCACGGAGAAGGACCATCCCACTGTGGCCGGGTGGGCCGCGGCCGGTTAGGGCGAGACCCCAGCCCGAACGCGCTCCTGGACCGGCGCCTCCTCCAGCGACACCCGCGGCAGCAACCGATCCAGCCACCCCGGCAGCCACCAGTTCCACTTCCCCAGCAGCCGCATGGTCGCCGGCACCAGCACCACGCGCACGACCGTCGCGTCGATGAACACCGCGAACGCCAGCCCGAACCCCATGGCCTTGATCGGGACGAGCGACGCGAACGCGAACGCGCCGAACACCGTGATCATGATGGCCGCGGCGCTGGTGATGATCGCCGCCGTGTGCTCCAGGCCCCACCCGACCGCCTCGGTGTTGTCGCCGGTCTTCAGGTACTCCTCGCGGATCCGGGCCAGCAGGAACACCTCGTAGTCCATCGACAGCCCGAACAGGATGCAGAACAGGAACAGCGGCAGGAACGACTCCAGGTGCCCGGAGGTATCGAACCCGAACAGCCCCTGGAAGTGGCCGTCCTGGAAGATGAACACCAGCGCGCCGTACACCGCCAGCACCGAACCGGTGGTCATCAGCACGGCCTTCAGCGGCAGCAGCAGCGAGCGGAAGAACACCATCAGCACCACGAACGACAGCAGCATGACCAGCCCCACGACCGGAGCCAGCGCGCTGCCGATGGCCTGGTTGAGGTCGACGTTCAGCCCGGGGTCGCCTCCCACCAGCGCGGTGACGCCAGCCGGCGTGGTCCTGGCGATCACGGCGCGGATGTCGTCGACCAGCGCGTTCGACTCGGCCGACTGCGCGCCATGCTTGGTCACGACCAGCACCAGCGTCTCGGTTCCCCCATTGGCCACGAGCTGCGACGAGGCGCTCACCGCGACGGGCCCGTTCAGGAATCGCTGGGCCTGCTCTGCGGTCTGGTCGGGACACTGCTCCGGCGGGCAGATCGTGGCGATCGAGCGGACGCCGTTCGGCACGACCTCGCCGAACCGCTGGATCTGCCGTGACAGTCCGAATACGAACGGGAACCCGTCCGTCGCGACGCCCTTGTGGTCGGTCACCAGGATCTGCACGGGCGCGATCTGGCCCTCGCCGAATCCCTTCGGCGGCGCCTGGGCCACCAGCTCGGCCGCCCGCCGGGGGATCGAGTCGGTGGGCAGGATCGAGGGCCCCGACGAGCCCAGCCGCATCCCCAGGGCGGGGGAAGCCAGGACCAGCAGGATGGCCACGCACGCCACCAGGAACACCCACGGGCGGCGCATCACGGTCATGGCCCACCGGTGCCACATGCGGCTCTCGCCGGCGGGCTTGCGGCGGATCCGCAGGCGCTCCATGTTCTTCCCGACCAGGCCGATCAGCGCCGGCAGCAGGGTCAGCGCCGCCGCCGCGGCGAACGCGACCGTGATCATGGCACCGAACCCCATCGACTTGAACGCCTGGATGTTCACGAGCTGCGTGCCCGCCAGCGCCACCACGACCGTGAGGCCCGACACGAACACGGCCTTGCCGCTCGAGGCCAGGGCCAGCGGGATGGCATCCTCGACGGGGTGACCGCGGCGCTTCTCCTCCCGGTACCGGGTGAGGATGAACAGCGAGTAGTCGATCCCCACGCCGATGCCGATCATCGACGCGATGTTCTCGGTGAAGATCGAGACGGTGGTGTTCGCCGCGATGATCGACAGGATGCCGAACGAGATCAGCAGCGAGAACATCGCCATGATCAGGGGCATGCCCGCGGCCACCAGCGAGCCGAAGGCCAGGATCAGGATCAGCAGGGTGATCGGGAACGCGATCTTCTCGGCCCGGCTGAGGTCGTCGGTCGTGGTGTGGGAGAACTCGGAGTAGAACGGCCCGGCCCCGGTGAGCATGGCCTCGCCGTTCGGCGCCCGGAAGTTCGGGTCGTCCGCGACCGCCGCGTCGACCCGGTCCTGGAGCTCGTCCGCGGTCTTCAGGGCGGTGTCCTGGGTTCCCCCCAGGTTCACCCGCGCGGTCAGCAGATGGCCGTCCGCTGAGATCGCGACGGCGCCCGGCGCAGCGGGCCGGCTGGTGTCGAACGGGTCCGCGATGGCCAGGACCTCGTGGGAGCCGTTCGAGGTCGGCTTCGGCAGGGAGGCCGCGATGCGGCGGAACACGACGGCGAAGTCGCACTGGCCAGTGGCGCACGACGGGTCCTTCGCCGACGTGGTCGTCGAGTGCAGGACCAACGAGTCGGTGAGCTCCGACTGGTGGAAGTCCCGCTCGACGGAATGCTTCACCTGGTCCGACTGCGAGCCGGGGACCTCGAAACCGCCCTGGGACAGCCGGTCGGACAGCTTCTGCAGGAACGGCATCGCCGCGACCAGGAGGACCACCCACACGGCGATGATGGGCCACCGCCGCCGGTGGGCGAAGGCGCCCATCCGGTAGAACCGGCTTCGGCCCATGCCGCGTCCCGCGCCGTCTCCGCTGCTGCCGTCGTGCCTGCTCATGGCGCTCCTCCCATGGCCTCGTCACATCGCCCGGATCTCGCGGATCTATCCCTATGACACGTGGCGAGGAACGAATGTGACCGTTCGCTCTGGGGAGAACCCGGATTTCGTGATCCGGATTCCGTCGACCTCCGAACTCCTCGGGGAGATAATCCGCCGAAGTGGGCGGGAGGTCCAGAGTGGAAGATTTCGATCTCGACAGGTACCTGCGCGGGTCCAGGAAGGTCGACCTGGGCGGCGTGGAGTGGGACCGGGTGCGGGAACATCCGCTGACGCCGTCGGAGGCCCGCTGCCTGGCCTACATGATGGACATCGAGTCCCACACGGTGATCTTCCTGCGGGACCTGCTGGCCACGCGGGCCGCCAACGAACCCGACGTGACCGCGTTCCTGTCGTGCTGGGCCTACGAGGAGCTGTGGCACGGCGAGGCGTTCAGCCGGTTCCTCGGCGAGGCGGGGTACGAGCTGGGACCGGACGGCGAGCGCGTGTTCGGCGACTCGCCGTTCCCGTCGCGCTACGCGCGGAACTCCCGCATCCGCGAGCTACTGGGGGGCAAGGGGACCTGGTCTCACGTCGGCAGCATGGTCGGGTCCATGCTGGTGAAGGACTTCGTGGCCGTGCACATGGCGTGGGGGGCGGCCAACGAGCTCTCGACGCTGCAGTCCTACCACCGGATCATCGCGAGGACCGAGCACCCGGTGCTGGCGCAGCTACTCCAGGCGATCATCAAGGACGAGCGCCGTCACTTCGCGTTCTACCGGTCCCAGGCCAGGCTGCGCCTGTCGCGCTCGCCGAACGCGCGGAAGGTCGTGCGGTGGGCGCTTCAGCACGTGTGGGCCATCGTGGGCACGGGTGTCCGCCCCCAGGCCGAGACCGACCACGCGGTGCTGACCCTGTTCGGCGACGCCGACGGCCTCGCCGCCGCGAAGGAGATGGACCGCACGATGTCCGAGCTCCCCGGCCTGCACGGCCTGACCATCTTCCAGGACGCCAGGAGGGAAGCGTTCCGGCGCAAGTCCGCCGCCCAGCAGCGGGCGAGGGTGACGTCGCTCCGTGAGCAGCGCCGCGACCACCCCAGCGCGATGCCCTTCGCCGCCCTCCGCCAGTAGCGCGATCGCGCTGGAACATCGGGCCGATCGGCGGGCCTGGAGACCATGGAGGAGGGTCGCCGCCTCGATCGCGGCGGCTACTCCTCGTCGAATCCGACCAGCCACTCGGTTCCGGGGCGAGGAGGTGCATCGGCCGTCCGCTGGGCCCCGCCGAGGAGGCGTCTCGTGAGTGAGGTCTCCTCCGCCAAGAGCTCGTCGAGGGCCGCGTTGATGTCCGCGTCGGTGACCGAGATGCGGCCGTCGCCGTCTGCGCGGAGGGCGGAGACCAGCGCGGCCTTGCGCATGAGTTCCTTGACGAAGGACGCCGTGACGCCGGCGGTTCGCTCGACCACCCGGTCGACGTCGTCGAGCCGGAGGTCCACGTCGCGGCCGTAGAGCTCGATCAGCCGGCGGCGGGAGTCGTCCGCGGGGAGTGGGATCTCGATCGCCAGGTCCACCCGGCCGGGGCGCGCCGCGAGGGCGGGCTCCAGCCGGTCGGCGCGGTTCGTGGTGAGCAGGAACACGACGTCGGCGTCCTCCTCGATGCCGTCCATCTCGTTCAGCACCTCGAAGAGCACGGGGTTGCCGTGGTATACCCCCCGCTCCTCGGCCACGAGGTCGACGTCCTCGAGCACGACGACCGACGGCTGCAGCAGGCGGGCCAGCCCGCATGCCGCCGAGATTCGGTGCAGGCCCCGGCCGGTCAGCAGGACCACGGTGTGCTCTCGGAGGTTGCTGATGAGGTACCGCACCGTCAGCGTCTTCCCGGTCCCGGGCGGGCCGTGCAGGAGCAACCCGCGCTTGAGGTGCTGGCCGCTCGCCAGCAGCCGTTCCTTCTGCCGGGCGATGCCGAACACCTGCGCCTCGATCGCCCCCGTGGCCGTCTCCGGCAGGATCAGCTGGTCGCCGCGGAGGTTCGGCCGTTCGAAGAAGACCACCGGCCCCAGGCCGTGATGGTCGAACTCTCCGGCGGTGCCGAACGAGATCACCTGCCCCCGGAACACGTTGAGCTCGACCACGAGCGTCCGGATCTCGGCGAGGAACTCGGGCGGCACGTCCTCGTCGCCGGAGATGACCTCGAGCGTCACGCCGGACTGCATGCCGTGCTCGTCGGGGCCGCGCATCATGACGGCGAGCCGGCGGTCGCCCTCCGAGATCAGGAACACGCCGAACTGGACGCACGCCAGCGTCTCCGTCGGGCCGACGGGGAGGTTCCGGTACTCGACCGAGGAGTTGCGGCCCATGCCGTACCCGGGCACCTGCAGGATGTCGGAGAACGAGCCCTGGTGGCGGAAGCCGCCCGCCAGGCCGAGGAGCTCGTGGGCGCGCTCCCCGCGTTCGAGATAGGCGGTCATGGCCACCTGGACGTTGACCTGGTCGTAGGGCGCGAACCCCTCCGAGACGACCGGCAGCTCGGCGCTGTCGCGACCGAGGTGGGCGTCGATCCGTTCCCGCAGGAGGGAGTGGCGACCGTCCCCCTCGCCGGCCAGCTCGCTCATCCGCCGGACGAAGCGCTGGAACTCGACCGCGAACTCCCGGACCTCGTCTGCCATGGTCCGCAGCGTACCGGCCTGGATCGCCGGCCGGAACGGTGGAGGTCGCCGGGCACGCCGGTTGCCGGGGCACCGATGGCCGGAGGGACGGCCGGTCGATCGTCGCCGTGTGCCAGACTGCGGCCGTGCCTCGACGCTCGGCGAAGAACGACCCTGCCTCCTCGGTCGGCGATGTCCTCGACAACCTGTACTCGCTCGATCCCGATGAATTCACTGGAGCGCGCAACGAGGCGGCGAAGCGGCTCCGGACGGAAGGGGACAAGGCCGGGTCGGAGCTGATCAAGGGGCTGCGGAAGCCGACGGCGGCGGCCTGGGCCGTCAACCAGCTGTCCCGGCGAGTCCCGAAGCAGGTCGATGAGCTGCTCGAGGCGGGCGGGGCGCTGCGGAGCGCCCAGCGGGCGGCGCTGTCGGGCTCGGGGAAGGCGCTGCGCGAGGCCACCCAGCGGCGGCGCGCTGCCGTCGCCAAGCTCCTCGACGAGGCGTCGGCCGTGTTCCGCGACGCCGGCCGCAACCCGGCTCCCCACGTCGATGCCGTCCGCTCGTCGCTCGAGGCGGCGTCGACCGACGAGGCCACGGGCGACCTGGTCCGGTCGGGGCGCCTGACGAAGGAGGTCGAGCCCCCCACCGGATTCGGCGACGCCTCGTCGGTTGGCGAAGGCCGAGGATGCGCTGACGGCGGCCCGCGAGTCGGCCCCAGAGGCCCGGCGGGAGGCCAAAGCGGCGACGAGCGAGGCCGACCGCCTCGAGCGCGAACTCCAAACAGCCCGCCGCCGAGCCGACCGAGCCGCCAAGTCCGCGACGGCAGCCGAGACGCGTGCCGAGAAGTCGGAAGAGGCGTTGGCCCAGGCGCAGGCCGACCTGAACGCCGAGTCCTGAGCAGCTTCGCGTCGGACGGCGTCGGCGACGAACGAGGATCTATCGCGTCTCCGGGGCCTGAGGCCACCTCGGGGGCTCGGACCGTGGGCCCCGATCCACCTCGCTCCCCCGTGGAAGGACCGAGTCCGCAGCCCGCTCAGCCTTCCGTCGCTGGCGCACGCCCAACCAGCCGAGGCCGAGATACCCGAGCAGGCGGTCCCAGGTCATCGCCTGAATCGTAGCCGCCTCCGTGGTGAACAGGGCGCGGATCAGCCCGGCCCGGCGCACTTCGGAGCGGCAGCCTCGATCTTGATCCGCGCGCCACAACGTAGAGGTGATCGAGAGCCGGAGGAGGCGTGGACAAGGGATTGCGAAGCAAGCTCTGGCTGATCGCTCTTACGAGTCCTCGTGGCCGGGGTCTCCATCGCGCTGCTCTTCCCGACACCGACGGTCGTCCGTCGACACCTGGAGTGTTCCCCTGATCCGTGCTACGAGGTCGTCGGACCTGTGGCAGTCCGCCACCGGGCCCTGCGGATGCTGATCGGCCTCGTGAGCACCGCGCCTGCGGCCACCCTCCTGCTTCTCTTCGTTGCGCGACAGCGGGGTTACCGTCGCCTCCACCTGGCCGCGGGCCTGATCCTTGTCACGAGCATCCTCCTCGCGGTCGTCCTGCCATCTCTCCTCGGCAGTGAGGGCTGCTTCGGCCAGGGGATCTGCGGGACGAGCACCGCCACAAACCCGGTTCGACTTGGACTGGCGGCCGCGGGATTCCTCGTGTCGCTCGTGTTGTACCTGCTCGGAGCGGCTCAGGAGAGCAGAGCCCGCGCGAGCTCAGCCGCGTCATCGTGGCGACCGGCAGCGTGAACGACGTGACGACCGCTCCGCTGCAGGCTTGATCGCACAACCAGTTCGCGACAACCGTAGGCCCGTGATCACAGACCCGTTCTGATAGGGCGTCCCCATACAATCGACGACGCGGTGACCTGGAACTCGAGCTCGACGCGCACCGAAGGCTCCCTGTCCGTCTCCATCGGCGGTGACCTCCGTGGTGCGGTGGCCGAGTTGATGGTCGAGAACATGGCCCGGTTCATGAATGGTGGTGACATCCAGACGGTCACGCTCGACCTCTCCGGTATCCATGCGATCAACCGGCAAGGGGTCGGGGCGGTGATTTCCGTGATCGCGTACGTGACGAGGCGTGGCGCCTCGATCACCGTCCAGGGCCTGAAGCTCGAGCCACTCCAAAGGTTCGAGGAGGTCGCGGCATGGCTGTCCTTGTTTCCGGAGGCTCCCGACACGCCTTGACCGAGAATGCGGGGAGTGGTCTGGCTCGTAAGTTCGCCTACGTATTCCGAGCCGGGGCCGGCCTGGTTCATGCCGCCGGGGAAAGGACGTGTCGCTCCTCGAGCCGCCGCATCAGGTCGCGGAGGTCGCTTCGGGTGAACTTCCACTCGAACGGCTTGGCCGCTTCCTCGTAGTGTCGCTCGAAGGCGACCAGGCGTCGTTCGACCTCCCCGAGGTCGGTGAAGTCGTTGGGGGTCAGGACTTTGCGCTGGACGATGGAGTTGTAGATCTCGACCTGGTTGAGCCAGGAGGAGTGGACCGGGCAGTGGATCAGGAGAAGGCGCTTGTGCCCCTTCTGGTCGGTGTAGCGCCCTTCCAGCCGGTCGATGGACGCCTGACCTCGGTGGGAGGAGCCGTTGTCCACCACCCAGAACACGCGGCGGGCGGATGCGTAGGGTTCCTGGGTCATAACCTGGGCGACCAGCCGGTCGAACGGCACGATCCCGGTCTTGGGCTCGCAGCGTCCGAAGATCCTGGCGCGATGGCAGTCCCACGCCGCCAGGTACTGGAGGGCCCCACCCCGGTCGTACTCGTGCTCGACGCGCATGGCGCGCGACATCCCGGCCGGCATGCTGGGGTGGCACCGGCACCGAGCCTGGATGGAGGTTTTCTCATCCGCCGAGATCACGTACTCGTCCTCCATGAGCATGGTGCCTTCGAACTCCCCGGCGTAGAGGTCGAGCACCCGGGCCGCCTTGGCCTCGAAGTCGGGGTCGCGGGGGAAGATCCAGGAGCGGAAGGTCCACGGGCGAATGGCGTCTTCATCGAGCCAGCGCCAGATGGTGGCCTCCGAGATGGAGGCGACGATCCCCCGGCGGAGCACCTCGGCGCGGATGTCGGGGACGAACAGGCGGGACAGGGGGACCCGAAGCGTGGCGGGAAGCTCGCAGGCGATCGCCTTGACCTCAACGACCACCTGTGGGGGGAAAGACCGCCGGCCTGCCGCGGCGGGGGCGCTCCTGCAGCCCTTGCAGGCCCTCCTCGAAGAACCGCTTGCGCCACATGGACACCACGTCGCGGGTGGTGTCCAAGCGCAGGGCGATCTCGTCGTTGTCCATCCCCTTGGCGGCCATGAGCACGATCCTGGCCCGGAAGACGTCACGATACGCCGACGTATACCTCCGGGCGCGCTTCTCCAGGGTCTTCCGCGTCGCCCCGTCGAGAACGATCTGGTACGGGCTCTTTCTCGGCATCGGTCCCCTCCTCTCGGAGGGAACCATAGCGTACAACTTACGTCGGTGTAATTATGGCAGCGACCACT
>WNGE01008346.1_pt1 | contig 12231 bp, 6 predicted proteins | sample 5400651 | NCBI WGS metagenome assembly WNGE01 (sample SAMN13153370, study PRJNA577476) | soil metagenome | isolation source: 60 cm soil or saprolite under grassland replicate 2 | place: USA:California | collected 2016-06-15 | reverse complement strand
GGGCTCGACGCGCACCCGCGCGTCAACGATGGTGGCGCCCGCCTCGTGCACCAGGATCGGGTTGCAGTCCATCTCTGCGATCTCGGGCCGGTCCTCGACGAGGGCACTCACCCGGAGCAGCGCGTCCTCGAGCGCGGCCACATCACGCGCGGGCTGACCCCGGAACCCGGTAAGGAGCGGGAAGGTCCTCAGGCGCCTCACCATCTCGGAGGCGTCGATCGAGGTCAGGGGAGCCAGGCCGACCGCCACGTCGCCCAGCAACTCGACGAGCACCCCGCCCGCGCCGCACGCGACGACGGGACCGAAGAGCGGGTCGTGAACGACCCCGAGGATCATCTCGACGCCCTCCCGAGCCATGCGCTGCACCACGAAACCACCCGGCGGGTGACCTTCCGCAGCCAGGCCTGCCCGCATCGTCTCTGCGGCGGCGGCCACCGGGCCGTGGCCTTCGAGGCGCAGGCGGACGAGGCCGGCGTCGGTCTTGTGCACGGCTCCGGGGGCGATGGCCTTGAGGGCCACGAGGCCGCCGAGGGCCGCGGCTGCCGCCCCGGCCTCCTGCGGGTCTCGGGCCACCCGCTCCTCGGCGAGCGGCAGGCCATAGCAGGCCAGCAGGGTGTGCACCTCCTCGGGGTCGAGCCAACCAGGGCCGCGGGCGAGGGCGGAGGCGAGAAGTGCGGCCGCCTCGTCGCGGCGGACGTCGGCGTAGCCCGGGGACGGGGCGGAAGGCCGCGCCCGCCATGCCGCATGGCGCGCGGCCAGGGCCAGGGCGCGGGCCGCGGCCTCCGGGAACGCGTAGGAGGGGAGGCGCACGTCGGGGGCCCGCGGCGCCTCCGGCAGGCCCTCCGCTCCCATGAAGACCGTGAGCACCGGCTTGCGGCCCGCCAGCGGCCGGGCGGCGTCGACGATCCCCCCCGCCACCTCCGCGGCACGATCGGCCAGGGCCGGGATGGAGATGGCGATGACCGCGTCGACGTCAGGGTCGTCCGCGACCACCCCGATGGCACGGCGGTAGTCCTCGCCGGAGGCGGAGGCGATCATGTCGACGGGGTTGGAGAGGCTGGCCTGGCGGGGCAGGAACGCCCGCAGCCTCTCCTGCGACGCCTCGGAGAGGACAGGGATCTCGAGCCCCTCCGCCTCGCAGGCGTCGGCGCAGAGGATCGCCGGGCCCCCCGCGTTGGTGACGATGGCGACCCGCCGGCCGACGGGCAGCGGCTGGTGGGCCAGCAGGGAGGCCACGTCGAACATCTCCTCGAGGGTGTCGGTGCGGATCACCCCCGACTGCCGGAAGAGCGCGTCCACGGTCACGTCGGAGGCGGCGAGTAGGGCGCCGGTGTGGGAAGAGGTGGCGCGGGCCCCGGCGCGGGAGCGCCCGCTCTTGACCGCGACGATGGGCTTGCTGCGGCCGACGCGCCGGGCAATGCGGGAGAACTTGCGGGGGTTCCCGAAGGACTCGAGGTAGAGCAGGATCACGTCGGTGCGGGGGTCCGACTCCCAGTAGCAGAGGAGGTCGTTGCCCGAGATGTCAGCCTTGTTGCCCGCGGACAGGAAGCTCGAGAGACCGAGGCCACGCTGGTTCGCCTGGGCGATGATCGCGACTCCCAGAGCCCCGCTCTGGGACGAGAAGGCGATGCGCCCCTCGCCGGGGAGCCGGGGCGCGAAGGTGGCGGCGAGGCGGACCGCGGGGTCGGTGTTGATGAGGCCCATGCAGTTGGGGCCGAGGAGGCGCATCCCCGCCCCGCGGCAGATGCGCAGCAGCTCGCCCTGAAGCGCCCGCCCCTGGTCGCCCGTTTCCGAGAACCCGGCCGAGATCACGGCCAGCGCCCGGACCTTCTTGCGCGCGCACTGCTCCGCGGCTCCGAGGACGCCCGCGCTGGGCACGGCGATCACCGCCAAGGTGGCCTCCCCCGGGATCGCCTCCACCGACGGATAGGCGGCGACCGACTGGACGACGGGCGCCCCGGCGTTCACCGGGTAGACGGGACCTTCGAAAGAGTAGGAGAGCAGGTTGTGGAGGATCCGGCCGCCGATCGCGCGCCGATCGCGGGAGGCCCCGATGACCGCGACCGCGCGGGGTTCGAAGAACGCCCTGAGGGCGTTCAGGGATGCGATGCGCTCGCGGTTCTCGAAGTGCCCGAGGGCCTCCTCGGTGAGCTGCGAAGGGAACGTCGCGTGGATTTGGCCCGCCTCGATGCGCACGTCGACGGGGAAGCCCGACTCGCGCAGGACCTCGATCATGCGGTAGTTGTGGGGAAGGACCTCGGCCTCGAGGGTGCGGATGCCTCTCGCGGCGGCCGCCTCGGCGAGCTGGCCGAGGAGGATGGTACCGAGGCCGCGGCCCTGGTAGTCGTCCGCCACGGCGTAGGCCGTCTCCGCCCGTTCTCTGTCTCGGACGCAGGCGTACATCGCGTGGGCCACGACCCGCTCCTCGCGTTCGGCGAGAGCCAGGAGGCCGAAGGTCTCGCGATAGTCCACCTCGCTCTCCCGCCGGGCCTCGACGGCGAGGAACGCCTCCTTCACCGGAGAGAAGAAGCGCAGGGCGCGGGACTCCTCGGAAAGCGAGCTCAGGAACTCGAGTAGCCGCGGGGCGTCCTCCGCTCGCACCGGGCGCACCCGAAGGGTGGAGCCGTCGCGCAGGACGACGTCGGCCTCGCGGTCGGCGGGGTAGACGGCCGGCGGCCTGCCGGGGGCGCTCACGCGGGCCTCAGGCCGTTTGGCCGACGACGACGCCTCGCTGGTGGTACTCCTTCAGCTTGTACTGGATCTTCCGCGCGCTGATGTCGAGCAGCGCCGCCGCGCGCGAAGTGCTGCCGCCCACCGCCTCGAGGGTGCGGAGGATCGCCTCGCGCTCGATCACGGCGAGAGTGCTCCCCGGGATGGAGGCGCCGCCGCTCGCCGCCTTGGAAACGGTCGACTCGCCCGGCGCCTGCCGCAGGGTGGGGAAGTGGGCCGGGTTGAGGACCGCCTCGTCGGAGAGGACTACTGCGCGCTCCATGGCGTTCTCGAGCTCGCGGACGTTGCCCTGCCAGGGGTGGCGCAGGAGCAGGGCCAGCACCTCGTCCGAGATCCCCTGCACCTCCTTGCCATTGGCCTGGGCGTACTTCCTCAAGAAGTGATGGGCGAGGAGCGGGATGTCGCCGTCGCGCTCGCGCAAGGGCGGGATGTGGATCTCGATCACGTTCAACCGGTAGTAGAGGTCCTCGCGGAAGGAGCCGTCCTCGATCTTCTTCTTGAGGTCCCGGTGGGTGGCGACCACGATGCGGACGTCGACCTTGAAGGTGCGGTTGCCGCCCACGCGCTCGAACTCCTTCTCCTCCAGGAAGCGGAGCAGCTTCACCTGGACGGTGGGGGAGATGTCCCCGATCTCGTCCAGGAAGAGGGTCCCTCCGTCGGCGGCCTCGAAACGGCCCGCGCGGGTGTAGAGGGCGCCCGTGAAGGAGCCCTTCTCGTGGCCGAACAGCTCGCTCTCCAGGAGGGTCTCGGGCAGGGAGGCGCAGGCGACGCGGATGAAGGGCTTGCCCTTGCGCAGGCTGTTCTGATGGATCGCCTGGGCGAAGAGCTCCTTGCCGGTGCCGCTCTCGCCGAGGAGGAGCACGGATGCGCTCGAGGGGGCCACCTGGCGGATGGTCTTGAAGACCTGGAGCATCCCGGAGCTCTCGCCCACGAGGTTCTCGAACTTGTACTTCTGTTCCAGCCGCGCCCTGAGGACGCGAGTTTCCTCGAGGAGGCGCTTCTTCTCCAGGGTCTTCTCGACGACGACCTCCAGCTCCTCGACGTCGATGGGCTTTCCCAGGTAGTCCTCGGCCCCGAGCTTCATGGCCTTCACCGCCGTCTTCACCGTCCCGAAGGCGGTCATGAGGAGGACCATGGTGTCCGGCCGCGTCTCCTTGATCTTGGCCAGCAGCTCCAGGCCGTCCATGCCCGGCATGCGGAGGTCCGTGAGCACGAGGTCGGGGTCGGTCCTCTCGACCAGCTGGAGCCCGGAGCGGGCGTCGTTGGCCCGGGCCACCTCGTATCCGTCGTCCCGGAGGAGGGTCTCGAGGGCTGCGGCGGCGTTGACCTCGTCGTCGATCACGACCAGACGACCTTTGCTGTTCACGAGCTTCTTCCTTCCTGACGTGACTCCCGGATCGGGTCGATCGGGAGGGAGATGGCGAAAGTCGCCCCCTGGCCCGGCGGGCTCGTGGCCGAGATCTCGCCGCCGTGCTCGAGGACGATCTGCTGGGCGATGGGGAGCCCGAGCCCGGTTCCCCTGTCCTTGGTGGTGACGAAGAGCTGAAAGACGTCGAGGCCCTCGGGCAGGCCGGGGCCATCGTCCTGGATCACGATCCGGGCCCGTCCGTCCACGAGCCCGGTCTCGATCGATACGTGCCCGCCCCGGCCGTCCAAGGCCTCGATGGCGTTGCGCACGAGGTTGATCACGACCTGCTTCACGCGCTCCGCGTCCATCGGGATGTCCGGCAGGTCGTTACCCAACCGCTGCCGCCGCAGTGTGACCGCGGCCGCCCGCGCCTCGGGGCGCAGCAGGCGGGTCACGTCGTCCACCAGGGCGTCGAGGCTCGAAGGGCGATACTGGATGCGGTTGGTCCGCGAGAACAACAGGAAGTCTCCCACCAGGCTGTCCAGGCGCTTGATCTCCTCGCGGATCACCCCCACCACCTCGCCCAGCTCCTCCGGACGTTCCGACATGCGGGCCAGGCGTCGCTCCAGGATCGACAGCTGGAGCGCGATGGAGTTGAGCGGGTTGCGCACCTCGTGGGCGAGGCCGGAGGCGAAGGTGCCGAGGACCGCCATCTTCTCGGCCTGGAGGATCCGCTCCTGGGCGTCCTTGAGGTCCTGGTAGGCCCGGCGCGCGTTGTCGTAGAGGCGGGCGTTCTCGATCGCCACCGAGGCTTGCGCGGCCAGGGCCTCCGCCAGGTCCGTCTCTTCTTCCGTCCACCGATGGGGCGCCGTTCGCGCGATCAGCAGGACCCCCCGGACGGTGTCGTGGGTCTCCAGGGGCACGGCCAGGGCCGAGGCCGCGCCGACGCGGCGGGCCTCCTCCCGGTCCACGTGCTCGTCGAGCTCGCGGTCGTCCATGCGCACGAGGCGGCGCTCGGCGAGGGCCGCGACCGACAGGTGCCATCCCATGGTCGAGAGGTCGACCACCGCCCGCTCCTTGACGCGCGGGTCGGTCCGGCCCGAGAGGTGGGCCACCCTCAGCGCGCGCGCGTCGGAGCCCAGGAAGATGTAGAGCTGGTCGGCGCCCAGGATCGTGCCGGCGGTGTCCCCCACCGCCTTGAGAACCGCCGGGAGGTCGAGAGACCCGCCGATGGCCTTGTTGATGGCCGCGAGGGCTCGCGCCTCCTGGTTCCGCAGCATCTCCGACCGCAGGTGCGAGGCCCGCTCGACCGCGATGCAGACCTGGTGCCCCACGGTCTCGAGGAAGCGCAGCTCGTCCTCGGTGAACGTCTGGCCGGGTCGGGCCGCGACGTTGAGAACGCCCCGGCGGTGGCCCTCGAACCGAAGAGGGATACAGGCGTGCGCCACGGGCGCCGCGAGGCCCTCAACGATCGTCGGCATCCGGGGGCATTGGGTGGTGTTGCGGACCTGCATGCGGTGACCGGTCCAGAAGACCTCGGGGCAAAGGCACTCGCCCAGGCCTTCGGTCCGGATCTCTTCGAGGTAGGCGGGGTTGACGCCGCGGGAGGCGGCGAGGTGGAGCTTCTTCTCCTTTTCGTCGCCCATGAAGACCCACGCGGTGTTCAGTTGCATCTGCCGCAAGATCTCCTCGAGGGCGATGTCGAGGATGCGCTCGGCGTCTTCTTCCCCGTGGACCCGGGCGGCGACGGCAGAGAGGATGCCGAGCTCCTGGTCCCGCCTCCCGAGGGCCTCCGTCAGGAGCCGGACCTGCTCCTCGTAGGCCGCACGGATCCGTTCGGGGTCATCCACCGGCATGGCTCTCGCAACCATGGTATCAGTGGCCGGCAAGACTTGCGCCAGGCGACCTGGGGCTGGGAGCAACCTGCGATGGATCAACTGGTTATGAGACTAAGTAAGGCCCAGCAGAGTGTCTGTTCGCAGGCATCATCTGCGTGGGCACTGCAACCGGGTGCAGGAATTGCGTCGGGCGACGGCCCCACTGCCTATTGTCTCCGTAGCTGCACCGCAGCGGGTGGTTGACTTGGCGCTTATGATCGCTTTCGTGTCGTTTTGTGGACTGAATCCATGAACCGCGTGGCTAGTCCCTTGAGGCTGGCCACTCCCGAACCAAGGAAGGCGTCATGCCTCAATTTCGGTACCTGTCGATGGGAATCCTGGTGGCCGCCGCCGTGGCGTCGGTTGCCGCGATGCCCCAGGAGACGAAGCCGGGCGGGGCGGCGGCGGGGGTCAACCCCGCGGAGTGCCTGGCCTGCCACGAGTCGGTCTTCTCCAATGCCTTCAAGCACAGCAAGCACGCGGGCCTCGAGCAGAGCTGCGCATCGTGCCACAAGGGGGCCGCGGACCACGCCAAGGCCATGATGGAGGGCAACACCGACGCGCCCAAGCCCTCCCTCAAGGGCCTCAAGTCCGTCGACCTCAACAAGACCTGCCTGGAGTGCCACGAGAAGGGCAACCAGGCGAACTGGTCGGGCGGCGTTCACGAGCGGCGCGGCCTCTCCTGCACGTCCTGCCACGGCGTGCACGACTTCAAGTCCAGCCAGGCCCAGCTCAAGACCGGGCGGGACTCCGAGACCTGCTTCACCTGCCACGCCGCGATCAAGGCCAAGACCTTCCGCACCTCCCACCACCCGGTCCGCGAGGGCCGGCTGGAGTGCGCGAGCTGCCACAACCCGCACGACTCCACGAAGCCCAAGATGATCAAGGCCGACTGGATCACCGACCAGTGCCTGACCTGCCACACCGAGAAGCGCGGCCCCTTCCTCTGGGAGCACGCGCCGGTCCGAGAGAACTGCGCGCTCTGCCACGACCCCCACGGGTCGAACCACGACAAGATGCTGGTGGCGAAGCAGCCGTTCCTCTGCCAGCGCTGCCACCTCAACACCCGCCACCCGGGGACCCTGTACGACGGCGTCAACACCGTCGGCGGGCCCAGCGTCAACAACCGCGCCGTGGAGCACGCGTGCAAGAACTGCCACCAGAACGTCCACGGCGGCAACGCGCCCTCCGGGCCGTACTTCGGGAGGTAGCCATGAAGCGCGCGATGATGGTCACGCTCGGCATTCTCGCCTCGGGCAGCCTCGTGCTCGCCCAGGACGCGCCTCCCCTGCCGGAGAACTTCCTCACCGGGGAGGTGCGCCTGGGCACGGGCCAGAAGGACGTGGACAGCAACTCCTCGAAGTTCCTCGAATACCGCGACATCCCGAACGGGGCGGTCGGCCAGTACTTCCGTGTCTTCGGTCAGAAGAGCGGCCTCCGCTACGATCTTCTGGGCGGCAACATCCAGCAGCGGGACGCGTTCTACAGGACCCGCATCGGGAACAACACGTGGCGTCTCGACGGCAGCTACGTCGCGATCCCCCACAACTTCGGGTTCGACGGCAAGACGCTCCTCCAGAACACGTCGCCCGGAGTCTGGCGGATCTCGGACACCCTGCAGAGCGCGTTCCAGGCCGCCAATCAGGCCCAGTTCGCGCTCCGACCCGCGGGGGTCACCTACGCATTCCTCAACAACCTTGTTTCCCCGTCCCTGACGGCGGTCAACCCGGTGGACCTGGGCCTCGACCGGCAGCGCGGCAACCTGGTGTTCCGCCTCACCCCCAGCAAGCCCGTCGACATCCGGATCTCCTATTTCCACGAGAAGCGGACCGGGGACCGCGCGGCCTCCGGCACCTCCTTCGGCTTCGGCAACGTGGTCGAGCTGCCGGAGGCGCTCCAGTACGTCACCCAGGACGTGGGCGCGGACGCGCAGTACGAAGGAAAGTGGGGGGTGGTGCGGGCCGGCCTGCATTACAACTGGTTCGACAACAAGATCCCCAGCTTCTCCTTCGACAACCCGTTCCGGTTCACGGATGCCACCGACCCTTCGGCCTACACGGCGCCGGGCGCGGGCTCCATCGGGGGGCCAAACTATGGCCGCATTTCCCTGCCCCCGGACAACAAGGCCTTCCGGGGCACCTTCGGGACCACCCTGCGGCTGCCCTCCCGGACCCGCATCAGCGCAGACGTCTCGGTCGGGAGCTGGAAGCAGGACCAGACGCCGTTCATCCCCTACACGACGAACACCGCGGTCCGGATCCCCCGCTCCACCCTGCTCCCCACCGACACCGCGTCGCTCCCCGCCCAGAGGCTCGACGGCAAGGCCGACGTGACCTCGCTCTCCGCGATGCTCTCCTCGCGGCCGGCGGACAAGGTCTCGGTGACCGCCCGCTACCGCCGATACGAGATGGACAACAAGACGGGCCGCATCTCCGTGCCGGGCTACGTCCGCTTCGACGGGGTCTGGGAGGACATCCCGCGCATCAGCGTCCCCTACGGGTACACCACCGATCGCTTCGACGCGACCCTGGGCTACGACTTCGGGATCCTCACCCTCGAGGGCGGTTACAAGCACATGAAGTACGACCGTACCTTCCGGGAAACCGAGAGCACCTCGGAGAACGGGTTCGTCTTCAACGCCGACCTCAAACCCGTGGACTGGGTTCTCTTCCGCGGGGTCTACGAGCACGGGGTACGGGATTTCGACGGGCTGGAGATCGAGCGCAGCGAGGATTCCTCGTTGCAGAACCCCGGAGCGCCGGCGAACCTGCTTGCGGTGCCCTCGGACACCCGCCAGACCACCGGAGCGCCGCTGTGCGACGTGGGCACCGTCTGCAACCTCCGGTTCGACCAGAGCCACCGGAAGTTCGACCGCTTCGGCGGTCAGGTCCAGCTCAGCCCCGGCGGCAAGACCACGATCGCCCTTGGTTACTTCAACACCAAGTACGACTACGACCAGACGACCTACGGCCTCAACCAGACCCAGTACGACACGTTCTCCGCCGACGTCGACTACGCGCCCAACGACAAGTGGAGCGTGTACGCGTTCTACGGCTACGAGAAGAACCGCGACGACCTGCGCGGACGCCAGAGCGCAGCGACGGTCTCGAACAACCCGGCCGACGACTGGACGTCGAACGTGAGGGACAAGACCAACTCGGTGGGGGCAGGCGCCCACGTCACCGTCGTCCCCAAGAAGTGGTTCCTGGACCTCTCCGGACAGTACCAGAAGGTGGACGGCAACAACGACCTCGGCGTCTTCCCGGGCGGCGCTCCGTTCACCTCGCGGGTCGCGCTGGGAGGCGCGCAGGACCTCGGCCGCTACGACGACACGAAGATCACGACCCTGAACGCCACCCTGCGCTACCGGTTCGCCAAGAGCTGGGACGCCGGGGTGGCCGGCTGGTTCGAGGAGTACAAGATCGCCGACTCCAACACCCAGAACGTCCCCTACTACGCGCCCGGCTCGTTCTTCCTCTCCGCGAACGACGCGAACTACCAGGCCAAGTGGGCGTACCTGTTCCTCACTTATCGCTGGTAGGGCGCCGCGAGAAATGCCTTGACGTCGGGGGCCGGCCGGAGGCAAGGTAGGTGCCGAGGGCCGGCCCCTCTTGCTCACATGGCGCGAGCCAAGAAACCAATCCGAGACGGGAAGCCACGACGCCCGCGATGGGCGCGACCGGTGGACGAATCGGCACCCGGGCCCCTTGGGTACGGTGGGGCCACGCTTCCCGAGCGCTCGCCCACCGCGGTGGCCGCGGAAGCGCTGCGGACGGGGGTGCTCCCCCCCGCGGCGCGGCGGCGCCCCAACGAGATCCCCCGCGAGGACGAGACGATCCGGGTCGGCGATCCCGACGACGACTCGCTCGCCAACGAGTACGTAGGCGACGAGACGCCGGGGGGCACCGCTCCCACCCCCGACCAGAGCAACGTGGACGACATCGGCCGCGCCTACGGCCTGCAGGAGGAGGACACGGGCGCGCTGCGCAGCGCGGAGGAGGTTCTCGCCCGCCGCGACCGGCACCGTTCCGAGCTGCGCCCTCCAGGGAAGCCTTCCGCGTAGGCGGCTCCCGGCCTTGCCTCCCGCGGACCCGCAACCCCGGGACCCTCGGCCTTTCCCGGAGAGCCTCTGCCACGCTTGCGCCGCCCCCCCGCGCTACGTGACCAGCGATCGCGGCGCGGTCTTCATCTTCTGCCCGGTCTTCCGAAAGTACCCGCCCCAGCCGGTGCTCGACTGTCCGGGTTTCGTGCGGCGCACGGACTGACCGGATAATGAGACCGCCATGGAGCTCGGTCCGGCCCTCGAGGCGGCGATCAGGGCGGCGCGTGAAGCGGGCGACCTGCTGCGCGGGGACTTCCATCGCCCCGGCGGACCACGGGGCGCGGTCGACAAGGCCGACGCCGACCTCGAAGCCGAGGAGCGGATCCGCGGCCGCCTGCGCGATGCCTTCCCGGGCTGGTCCTACCTGGGGGAAGAGACCGGGCGTGCGAGCGGCCACCCGGGCTCCCCTCTCTGGCTCGTCGACCCGAACGACGGCACCCGCGACTACCTGAAAGGCCGGCGCGGCAGCGCGGTCTCGATCGGCCTGCTCCACGAAGGCCGACCCGTGCTCGGGGTTGTCTTCGCCTTCGGCTACCCGGACGACGCCGGGGATCTCTTCGTCTGGGCCGAAGGCTGCGGGCCGCTCCGGCGCAACGGCCGGCCGGGGGAGCCGCGGCTCCCCCAGCGCCTCCAGCCGGAGGACGTGGTGCTGGTCTCGGCCAAGGGCGACCGCGATCCCGAGGGCAACCTCCGTTGCGCGGACCCCGCCCGCTACCGGGCGGTCCCCAGCATCGCCCACCGCCTCGCCCTGGTCGCCGCGGGCGAAGCGAGCGCGGCGGTCTCGCTCTTCGCCCCCGGCGCGTGGGACTACGCGGCGGGCCAGGCCCTGCTCCGGGCCGCGGGCGGGGTGCTCCTGGACCAGGACGGCCGCGAGGTGTCCTACGCGGCGGACGGAGGGAGCCGGTGCACGCGCGCTTTCGGGGGCTCGCGGGCGGTGGCGGAGTCGCTCGCCCGGCAACCCTGGGACGCGGTGGGGAAGCGCGCGTTGGGGGCGCACGGCGCGTGGCCGTTCAGACGGTCGGCGATCCTGGCCTCCTCGCACGCGCCCAGGGGTGCCTCCTCGGCCAGATCGCGGGGGACAGCCTCGGCGCGCGCGTGGAGTTCGCGCGGGCCGACGAGGTGGCGCGGGCGCATCCGGACGGCCCGCGCCGGCTGCAGGACGGGGGCGTCTGGGGGCTCCTCGCCGGCCAGCCCACCGACGACTCGGAGATGGCGCTCACCCTCGCCCGTTCCATCCTGGATCACGGAAGCTACGACGCGGAGGCGACGCTTCGGGCCTATCGCGAATGGCAGGCTTCGAAGCCTTTCGACATGGGCCACACGGTGCGGGCCGCCCTCGCGGGTCGTCCCAACCCGGCCAGCCAGGCCAACGGATCGCTCATGCGCGCGAGTCCCCTCGTTGGCCCGTTCGGACAGCCAGCTCACGCATCCGAACCCGGTCTGCGGAGACGCGGTCGCCGCCTACGTGGCGGCGATCCGCCACGCCCTTCTCCACGGCGACGGCCCGGAAGCGGCGTTCCGCGCGGCCCTCGAGGCGGCCACCACGACCGGCGCGGTCCCTTCGGTGATCGAGGCCCTGCGCCAGGCGGAGGACGATCCGCCGGTGTGCGACGGCGAGTCGCCGGGCTTCGTGCTGATCGCGCTCCGCAACGCGTTCAACGAGCTGCTGCGCGCCGAGAGCCTGGAGGCGGGGGTGGTGGCCACGGTGCGCCGGGGGGGCGACACCGACACGAACGCGGCGGTGGCGGGGGCGCTCCTGGGAGCGGTGCATGGCCGCGCGGCGGTGCCGCCTCAGTGGCGGAGCATGGTCCTGAGCTGCCGGCCATACGCGCCCTGGGCGAAGCGCCCGCGCGCGATGACCTATTGGCCGGTGGACGTGCTCGATCTCGCGGAGCGCCTGCTCGTCCAGGGCGCGCGGATGCTCGCCGCAGATCGATCGACTCCATGACGGAGAGCCACCCCCGCTCGGTGACGATCGCGAAGGACCTGGCGGTGACCCTCCAGAAGGACCGCCCGAGCATGCTCGCGAAGGCGGCGGAGGCCATCGCCTCCGGCGGCCTCAACCTGGACGGCTTTGCCGAGGTCGAGGGCATCCTCCACATGGTCACCTCGGACGCCCGGTCGGCGCGGCTGGCCCTCGAAGCGGTGGGTCTGCCGGTGGTCGGGGAGCGCGA
>WNGE01010537.1_pt1 | contig 12233 bp, 11 predicted proteins | sample 5400651 | NCBI WGS metagenome assembly WNGE01 (sample SAMN13153370, study PRJNA577476) | soil metagenome | isolation source: 60 cm soil or saprolite under grassland replicate 2 | place: USA:California | collected 2016-06-15 | reverse complement strand
GCCGTCGAGCGGCCCGTGCACGGTGTGAACGACCGGCGTCGAGACCGACGCGCCGAGCGCCGCCGCGAACGGGCCCGAGTGGTCGTTGATCACGTCGAAGCGGTCCGCCTGCTCGTAGCAGTGCAGGACGTGGCGCAGCTCCCAGAACGAGCGGCCGATCCACTCGCTCGGCGCCACGTGGTGGATGGCGTCGAGCTCGGCCATCGTGTGCGAGTCGCCGGACGCGAACAGCGTCACCTCGTGGCCCGCGTCGACGAGCCCGTCCGCGAGCAGCGACACGACCCACTCGATGCCGCCGTAGCCGGTCGGCGGCACGGGGAACCAACACGGGGCGAGGATGGCGATCTTCAGGGGCATCTAAACCGACTCCACCTTTACCGTACCGTGCTCGAGCCTGACGTCCCAGGTCGAATCGAACGCGCGGACGCCGGTCAACCGCATGTTGCCTGCCCAGTGCGGCAGCTCGAGCGGGGCCAGCGACTCGAGCACGTGCCGCCGCCGGTCCGGCTGCAGGCCGAGCAGCACCTGGAGCAACAGCACGGGCGTACCCGCGGCCCACGCCTGCGGACGCGCCGCCGTCGGGTACGCGATCGGAAACGGCGTCTCCGAGCGCCGCATCCCGGCGAACACCTCCGGCAGCTGATAGTCGAAGTGGCGCGAAGCGGCGAACATGCGCTGCACGATCCGTTGGGCCTCCGGCCAGCGCGCGTACTGCGCGAGACCGAGCGCGATTAGCGAGTTGTCGTGCGGCCAGACCGTTCCGTTGTGGTAGCTGAGCGGGCTGTACGCCGCGTCGTGAATCGACATCGTGCGCACGCCCCAGCCCGACCAAAGTCCGTCGCCCATCAACTGGTCGACGACGGCGTCGGCTCGCTCCGAGGGGACGATCCTCGACCACAACAGGTGCCCCATGTTCGAGCAGACCGAATCGACCGGGCGTTTGTCCCCGTCGAGCGCGAGTGCGTAGAAGCCGCCGCGCTCCTCGACCCAGAACGCCTCGTTGAAGCGGTCGCGAAGCTGCTCCGCCTCGGTCTCGAGCCGCGCGGCGAGCGCGCGGTCGCGCCAAACCTCGCGCGCCACCTCGGCGATCCGGCGTTTCGCGTCGTACACGTAACCCTGCACCTCGCACGGCGCGATCGGCGGCTGAGCGATGCGCCCGTCGTGAAAGCGCTGCGAGTCGAAGGAGTCTTTCCAGGACTGAACGTCAAGGCCGTGCGGCGTCCGCCTCTCGAATTCGACGAAGCCGTCGCCGTCTCGGTCGCCGTACTCGTCGATCCAGCGGAGCGCGAGCAGCGCGGGCTCCTTGAAGTCGCGGGCGAGCGCGACGTCGTCCGTCCAGCGCCACACCTCGGAGAAGAGGATGAGATAGAGCGGTGTAGCGTCGACAGTCCCGTAGTAGCGGGCGAACCACGTCTTCGCCGCCTTCCCGTGCCGGACCTCGTGCACGATCTTCCCCGGCTCGGCGTCGATCGACGGATCGTCCTCGCGCGCTTGCAGATCGGCGAGCACTTCGAGGGCGCTCCGCGCCAGCTCCGGGCCGAAGAGCAGCGTCTGTAAACACGTGATCAACGTGTCGCGGCCGAACACCGTCATGAACCAGGGCATTCCCGCTGCCGGCAGCTTTGCGACGTCCGAGCTCGCGTCGCCTCGCATGCGCAGCGACGCGAGGTCGCTGACGGACTGGTTGAACGACCGCAGGAGCTCGCCCCAGTCCGCGCGGAGCTGCGGCACGCGTAACTGCCAGGCCGCGAGCGAATCGCGGACGCGGCCTCGTTCTTCGCCGAAGCGGCGCTCGACCTGCAACGGCGCAACCACGTCCTCGGCGTTCCCCGGCACGACGTCGACGCGGAGCTGCCAGCGCTCGCGCGGCGCGAGCTGCACGGGGAACGTGATGGACGAATCGTTCACGTTGCCCCGCCGGGAGAGGAGGATCTGCGTCCGCAGCGAATCCTCGTCGTCGACGAACACGAACTGGTTGTGGTCGGCGTCGAACGTGCTCCTCGCCGGCTCCGGCAGGGGCTTCGCGCGCATCGGGTCGCCGAGTGCGAAGTCGTGTTCCTTCACAGAAAAGATGTCCGCGAAATCGGCGGCGAACTCGAGCCCGAGCTCGAGCGTCACAGGCTCCATCGACTGGTTTTCCAGCACGACGACGTCCTGCATCCCCTCGCCGACAAACCGCTCGCGTGTGATCGACACCTGGTCCTGGCGCAGCCCACCGACGAGCGGATTGCGCAGGTAGAAGGCGGCCGAGAAGTATTCGACCTTGCCCGACGAGAGGGGCAACGGCGTTGCGCCGTTCACGGTCAGCTTCAAACGGGAGAGGAAGCGCGTGTCCTCCGCGAAGAGGCCACTGGTCGCGCCGGCGACGTCGCCGATCTCGTCGCAGATGCAGAAGGTCGAGCCTTCGAGGATGGTGAGCATCAGTCGCGGATCAGTCGCGCCCCTGACGACTGCGCCAACGCCATGACGACGATCTCGTCGATGTTCACATTCGCCGGCCTCGTCACGGCGAAGACGATGCAGTCCGCGACGTCTTCCGCGCGCATCGGTCCACCGAGCGCGACGTTCTCGTAGACCGCGCGAGCCTTCTCCTCGTCGCCGCGGAAGCGCACGGTCGAAAAGTCGGTCTCAACGAGGCCCGGCGCGATCGTCGTGACGCGGATCGGCTCTCCGAGCAGGTCCTCGCGCAGGCCGCGCGAGAACGCGTGCACCGCGGCCTTGGAGAGGCAGTAGAGCGTTCCCTTCTCGTACGGCCAGATCGCGGCGACCGAGCCGAGGTTGACGATGTGCCCCGAGGCATCGCGAAGGTGTGGCAGGCAAAGCCGCGTCATGCGGATCAGCCCGTTGACGTTCGTCTCGAGCACCTCGCGCTCGTCTCCCTCCCTCGACTCCGCGAAGGGATAACGGCCGCGCGCGAGACCGGCGTTGTTGACGAGGATGTCGATACGGCCGAGCTCCTCCAGCGCACGGCGCACGAATGCCTCGCAGCTTTCGGGTTTGGTGACGTCGAGCTCGAGCGCGGCGTCCGCATCGATCTCGTCCACGCGACGGGCGCCGCCGGCAACGCGGGCCCCCTCCGCGCGCAGGGCTCGGACAGTCGCGGCGCCGATACCGCTGGACGCGCCGGTGACGATCGCGGTCTTGCCGCTCAGAGCAGTCACGGCGGCTGAGACTACCCGCGTTCGATCGTCAGCAGTCGCGGGCGGGCGTGATCGACCTGCAGCGTCGTGTGCGAGAGGGCGAAGCGCTCGCGCAGCATCGCCTCGAGCGAGCGGCGAATGGCGTGGCAGTCCGCGTTCGGCTCGACGAGGACGTGCGCGGCGAGCGCCGGGAACCCGCTCGTGACCGTCCAGACGTGAAGGTCGTGCACCTCCACGACCTCCGACGCCGCGATGATCGCCCGGCCGACGGCGTCCGGGTCGATCCCCTCCGGCGAGCGCTCGAGGAAGATCGACGCCGACTCGCGGATCAGTCCCCAGCTCGCCCAGAGCATCAGCCCGGCGACGCCGAGGGACGCGAGCGGGTCGAAGCGGTCCCAGCCGGTCGCGAGGATCAAGCCGCCGGCGAGCGCAGTCGCGACGAACGCGGCGAGGTCGCTTGCGACGTGCAGAAACGCGCCGCGGACGTTCAGGCTCTCGCGGCTTGCGCGAGAGAGGATCGCCGTCGCCCCGAGGTTGACGAGCACGCCCCCGAGCGCGATCCCGAGCACGATCCCGCCGCGAACGTCCGGCGGCGCGATCAGTCGACGGACGGCCGAGTAGACGATCAGCGTCGCGACGACGAGCAGCGTGAGGCCGTTCGCCTGCGCCGCGAGGATCTCGAGTCGCCGGTACCCGAAAGTCCACCGGCCCTGGGCCGGCCGGCCCGCGAGCGTCACGGCGAAGAGCGCGAAGCCGAGCGCCGCCGCGTCCGTGAGCATGTGGCCCGCATCGGCGAGCAGCGCGAGCGAGCCGGCGACGATCCCGGCGACGACTTCTGCGGCGAGCAGCCCGAGGACGAGCGCCAACGCCGCGGCGAGCGCGCGGCGGTCGGCGTCGTGGCGGTGCGCCTCCATTGGCGGATTGTCGCCAACCGCGACGGGAATCGGGAGTCACAGTGGAGAGAACCGCCGCGGCAGCCGTTTCGTAGGAAGTCCTCATGCCCCCCTCTACACTGACGCCATGGCCGACAAGCCCTCGCTAGCGCTTCCGAAACGCGGGGCACAGCAGCAGCTCGCCCAGCAGTGGCGGCTGCTCGCGCGGATGGCGACGCTCGTCGCAATCCTGACGAGCCCGTCGATCTTCCTCTGGCTGCGGAAGTTCGAAGGCTGGAGCATCGGCTGGTCGATCTTCGCGACGATCGTCGCGGTCGCCGCCTTCCGCGGCTTCATCGACATCGTTCTGCGGCGGATGATCCCGTGGCCGAGCCTCTTCGGCACCGACGATTCGCGCCTGCGCGAGGACGACGTCGTCAACCGCCGCCGCGCCTGGTTCTGGCGCTTCGTCTTCAAGCTGATCCGGATCTTCCTCTACATCGTCGCGACCGTCGTTGCGTACCGGGCGATCGCGCACGGTTGGGGCGACGCGAACCCGTGGACGGTCACGAAGTCGGTCTGGCACTGGTTCGGCCACCTCAAGACCGCGCTGAAGACCTATGCGCCGCTTGGCGCGATCCTCCCCTTCTACTTCATCTTCAACTTCCTAATCCTCATGGGGCCGATGCTGCTGATGGGAATCACGCAGATCCGCGGCTATGAGCCGGGCGACGCGGAATGGGGCGTGAAGCTCGACGACGTCCGCGGCCAGGCGGAGGCGAAGGAGGAGGTGCGGCGCGTCGTCTCGCTGTGGCAGTCGGGCGAGATGTTCGAGGCAGCCGGGGGCAAGCGCGAGCGCGGCCTGCTCTTCCTCGGCCAGCCCGGCACGGGCAAGACCATGCTTGCGAAGGCGATCGCGACCGGGTTCAACTCTCCGTTCATCTCCATTCCTGGCTCGGGCTTCGCCCAGACGTTCATCGGCATCGACGCAGTGATCGTGCGCTACCTCGCGCGCAAGGCGAAGAAGATGGCCGCCAAGTGGGGCGGTCAGTGCATCGTCTTCATCGACGAGATCGACGCCGTCGGGATGCGCCGCTCGTCGCTCGGCGCGCGCATGACGGGCCCGTCGTTGAACTTCGAGGACTATTGCTTCTACGGCCCGAACGGCGCGTTGACGCCGAGCGGCGACCTCGTGCTCGAGACGCGCGCCTGGCGCGAGCGGCTGTTCGCGGAGCGCGCCGAGCCGCGCACGTCGCCGTACCCGCCGTGGGCGCGCAAGCTCGGCGCGATCGTCAACCAGGCGTTTCCCGGCGGGATGATGGGCGGCGGCGGCCAGCTCGCCCTGAACCAGCTGCTCGTGACGATGGACGGGATCGACAACCCACCCTTCTTCCGCCGCGCGTTCGTGAACCGCGTCAACACCCTGCTCGACGCCGCCTACGTGATCCCGCGCCGGATCGGCAAGCTCTCGATGCGACTACCGCCGCCGCGCCCGCGCAAGGACCAGATCTACTTCATCGGCGCGACGAACGTCCCGATGGAGTCGCTCGATCCCGCGCTGACGCGGCCCGGCCGGCTCGGCCGTCACGTTTGGTTCCGCACGCCCACGAAGCAGGACCGGCTCGACATCTTCGACCTCTATCTCGCCAAGGTTGCGCACGATCCCGAGCTCGACGAGCCGCGCCGCCGCGACGAGCTCGCACGGATAACGATGGGCTACTCGCCCGCAATGATCGAGCAGTGCTGCTCGCTCGCGCTGACCTATTCGCATCACCAGGGACGGATGGCCTTCGTCTGGGAAGACCTCGTCGAGGCGATGACGACGCTCGAGTCCGGCACCGCGATCGGCAACGAATACATCCCGGAGGAGACGCGCGCCGTCGCGATCCACGAGGCGGGGCACGCCGTCGCGGCGCACGTGTACATGAAGACGGCCGAGTCGACGCGGATCTCGATCCGCCCGCGCGGCGGCGCCCTCGGCCACCACCAGGCGCTCGAGAAGGACGAGCGCTTCAGCTCCTGGCGCTCCGAGGAGGTCGGCCGGCTGACGTGGGGCCTTGGCTCGATGGCCGCGGAGCACGTGTTCTACGGCGAGAACTCGACCGGCGTCGGCGGCGACGTGATGAGCGTGACGGCACGCGCGGCGTGGATGGTCGGCGCATGCGCGATGGGCCCCGAGCCCGTCGAGGTGAACGGGAGCAGCTTCAAGGTCAACGGTCGTCCCCGCCGGCTGACGGCGCAGGAGCAGCGCGACGAGATCATGCGGCGCTTCGAGCGAATCGGCATGCAGATCATGGGACGCACGGGCAGCGGAGGCGCCCTGGAGCACGATCCGATCGCCGGCGTCCTCAACGACCACACGAAGCGTCCCCTCGCGGCGCAACTCTTGGGGCAGGCGTACATGAACGCGCTCCTGCTCATGCAGCACAACAAGGACAAGGTCGAGCAGATAGCCGAGGCGGTGATCGAGAAGAAGGAGATCTACGGCGACGAGCTCGTCGCGCTGCTCGAGCATGCGAAGCTCGAGGTTCCGGACGTCGACCTCACGGACGAGAAGGTATGGCCGGTCCTGTAGGCGAACACGCGCGGAGGTTCGGCGTCGCCTACCTCGGCCTGGCGGCGATCTTCGGGGCTGCGATCGGGCTCTTCGTCGTGCTTCTCGAGCGTCCTGCGCCGCCGCCGCCGCCGCCCTGGTCGGCGTGGAGGCCCGCTTCGCCGGCCGCAGTCGATCAGACTCAGGAGATCGCTGACCACATCGCCGCGCAGTACCGGCTGCCGAACGGGCACCGGCTCGTCCGCGTCTACGTCGGCGGCCCGGGTTCCTCCTCCGCCCCGATCAAGGCGGTTGCGTTCGCGACAACGGTCAACCCGACGAGCCAGAACCAGATCAAAGGGTTTGTCGACGCCAATGCGACGGCGATGTACATCCTCTGCGGCGGCGGGGCGAAGTGTGCGATCAGGGAGGGGAAGCCGTCGGTGGCGCGCGGAGCGGTACTGCGGCGCGAAGCGCTCGAGCTCGCGCTCTACACGTTCGAGTACGTGAAGGGAACCAACGCGGTCGTGGCGTTCTTTCCGCCCAAGGTGGGCGACAGCATGACGAACGCGCTGTTTTTCGCACGCTCCGATTTCGACATGGAATTGAGGCATCCACTCAAGCGCACGCTGCCGCACCCCCTGCCCCCGAAAACGGACGAGCTCTCACCGAAGGAGCGCAAGGTCGTCGATCGGCTGACGACATCACGTCAGTTCCGCTTCTCGTTGAGGCACGACCAGAGCGGCGCGAGCGTGCTCGTGCTCGCTCCGCTCGCCGGCTAGCGTGAGCTACCTGCCCGCAGGCGACCGCTACGAGCGGATGCGCTACAACCGCTGCGGGCGCAGCGGTCTGCACCTGCCGGCGATCTCGCTCGGGCTCTGGCAGAACTTCGGGCACGACCGGCCCCTCGACACGAGCCGCGCGATCCTGCGCCGTGCCTTCGACCTCGGGGTCACCCACTTCGACCTTGCGAACAACTACGGGCCTCCCTACGGCTCCGCAGAGGAGAACTTCGGCCGGCTGCTCCGGCAGGATTTCGCGTCCTACCGGGACGAGCTCGTGATCTCGACGAAGGCGGGCTACGACATGTGGCCTGGCCCCTACGGCGACTGGGGCTCGCGCAAGTACCTGCTCGCAAGCCTCGATCAGAGCCTCGAGCGCCTCGGCCTCGACTACGTCGACATCTTCTACTCGCACCGCTTCGACCCTGAGACTCCGCTCGAGGAGACGATGGGCGCGCTCGACGCGGCCGTCCGGCAGGGGAAGGCCCTCTACGCCGGCATCTCGTCGTACTCGGCGGAAAAGACGCGGGAGGCGGCGGCGATCCTGCGCGGGCTCGGCACGCCGCTGCTGATCCACCAGCCTTCGTACTCGATGCTGAACCGCTGGATCGAGGCGGAGCTGCTCGACGTGCTCGGGGAGGAAGGCATCGGCTGCATCGTCTTCTCGCCGCTTGCGCAGGGGATGCTGACCGACAAGTATCTCGGCGGCGTCCCCGAGGGCTCGCGTGCGAGCCGTGACGAGTCGTTGTCGCCGCGGTTGCTCACCGAGCAGGCGCTCGCGAAGATCCGCGCGCTGAACGAGATCGCCGCCCGGCGCGGCCAGAGCCTCGCGCAGCTCGCACTCGCGTGGGCGCTGCGCGACCCGCGGGTGACGTCGGCCCTGGTCGGCGCCAGCAGCGTCGAGCAGCTCGAGACCAACGTCGCCGCGCTCGACCGGCCCGACTTCGGCGACGACGAGCTGACCGAGATCGACCGCTACGCAACCGAGAGCGACATCAACATCTGGGCCGCCTCGAGCCGGGAGTAGCGGCGCCGAAGATCACCCCCCGTCGGTGATTCGCCGAGGCGGAAGGCGAGCGTTCCAGCTAAAAGGATCGAAGCCGAAGAGCTTTACGAGGTCGTCGCGCTCGAGTGGCGGATGTCGCCGATCCACGGGATAGGTCCAGACCTCCTCGGTCACGCCGTCGCGGGTCTCGACGATCGCGAGGCCCGCCGTCCCGTCGCGCCCGGGGTCCTCGCGATCGAGCCAGTCGGATGCGAAGTCGAAGGCGTCGAGAAAGTCGCTGAAGCCGTTCGCAAGCTCGATCGGCGCTCCCTGTTGGGGCTGCAGCTTCACCGCGAAGGTTCTCGGGTTGCGCCAGGCCGCATGGCGAGGTGGTTCGGCCATGCTCTCTCCTTGATTGACCAATGCTGCGGCTGGAAGCCCCGATCACGCGTCACCCGGCGGAGTGATTTTCCCAGGTGCTCGCCGCCCGGGTCTTAGCTCAGACGCAGAGGTTCACGCCCTGGCGCTCGACCTGATTGGAATCGCGGTTGCCCGCGCGGTCTCGCGCGCGGACGACGAAGTAGAAGAACTGGTCGGCGGGAAGCGGCGGCGTGGTGAAGCTGATGACGCCGTGGCGTGCGGTGTACGTCGCGGAGGAGAAGTCCTCGCCGCCGGGCTCGGTCGCCTGGTAGATGTCGTAGACGATCTTCGTCGACGGTGTGACGTCGTCTGTCGCCGCGTCCCAGCTGAGCTGGTAGCTGGCCGTCTGCCCGCCCGTCGACGGGCCGGGGACGCACGTCGTCGCCGACTCGAGACCGGCGAACGTCGGCGGAGTCTGGTCGGGGCTCGCAACGCGGGCGGGCGCGGCGGCGACCAGCGCACCCGTTAGCGCCAGAAGAGCGACCATCCCGGCGACCCGCCGCGCTCGACGCCCGTTCCACCGCTGGCCAACCACCGGCTCAGAATAACGTGCAGGGCTAACGCGTGCCGCGCAAAATCGGCGCAATCTTGAGGGCGCGGTTCACAATTCGCGCGGCAGCGCGGTAGCGTTCGCGGCGAGGGAATGGACGCGACCGAGTTCAGACGCGCGAGTCGCGCCGTGTGGGAAGCGATGGCGCCGGGATGGGACGACCGCCACGCTCGCGCCGGCCCGCGGGGACACGAGCCTCGAGCTCGCCGCAGGCACCGGCATCGCCGGCTTCGCCGCCGCCGCGCTGGTTGGGCCCGGCGGCCGCGTGATCGTCAGCGACTTCTCGGAGGCGATGGTCGAGACGGCGGAGCGCCGCGCGGCCGAGCTCGGACTCGGGAACGTCGAGTTCCGGGTGCTCGATGCGGAGCAGCTCGATCTTCCGGACGACGCTGTCGACGGCGTCCTCTGCCGGTGGGGCTACATGCTGATGGCGGACCCGGCGGCGGCGCTGGCAGAGACGCGCCGCGTGCTCCGCCGCGGCGGACGCCTCTCCTGCGCCGTGTTCGCCGGGCCGGAGCAGAACCCGTGGGCGGCGCTGCCGTCGCGTGTGCTCCAAGAGCGCGGGCACTTGCCGCCGCCGGAGGCGGGCGCTCCAAGGATCCTCGCCCTCGCCGACGAGGTTCGTCTGCGCCGCCTGTTCCCGGGAGCCGGCTTCTCCGAGCCGCAGATCGAGGAGATCGCAATCACGTGGCGCTTCGCGGACGCGGACGACTACTGGGAGTTCCTGACGGGCGCCGCCGGGGCGATCGCGATGGTCCTCGACCGGCTCGAGGAGGACGAACGCGGGCGCGTGCGCGAGCGAATCGTCGAGCAGGTGGCCTCATTTGACAGCGCGGGCGGGATCGAGTTGCCAGGCGTGTCGCTCGTCGTCTCGGCGTCGTAGCTCTCTTCCGCCGCTATCCGACGCTCGAGGAACGCGAGGACGCGCTGTTTGAGTAGCCGAAGTCACGCCTACGGCGAGGCGCTGGCTTGGGTGCGACTACGCTGAGTGCGATGGAGCACGTGCGCGTCGACAAATGGCTGTGGGCGGCGCGTTTCTTCAAGACGCGCAACCTCGCGACGGAAGCCGTCGTCGGCGGGCGTGTCCACGTGAACGGCGCGCGCGTCAAACCGGCGAAGGAGATCCGCGTCGGCGACCGCGTCGAGATGACGATCTCCGGGTTGCGGCGAACCGTCGAGGTGAACGCGATCTCGCCGACCGCGGTGAACGCCCGAGCGCTCGCGAACGCCGGTGCGTACCTGAAGAAGGTGGGCGGAACTTTGCAGTGCGCAAACCATGTCGTGGTCGCTGAGCCCCTACGTCTCACGTAGCCGGGCGAGCGCGGCCGCGGAGGTGACGGTAGATTCGATCTCGGTGGCACCGCCTCGGACACACGAGCTGCGGGTGGTCGCGGAGCGACTCGCCGCTGCGCTGCCGCCGGTTGTGGAAGAGGTCGTGCTCACTGGGAGCGTCTCGCGTGGCGTCGCTGATCATCTCTCGGACATCGAGATGCTCGTCGTGACGACAACGCGGCTCGATCTCGCCGAGTGTTTTGCCCACGCGCGTAACGCCGGCCTCGTCAGCCTCGACACTTGGGGCGTTCAGGGAACCGAAGTCTCGCGGGTGTTCGGCTACTACGAAGACGTCCCGGTCGAGACGATCTGGTGGTCGCGCGACTTCGCCGAAGCGTCCGTTGCCGCGCTACTAGAGGGCGAGGAATCCACCTCGGCTGAGGCTCTCGCTAACGGGATCGCCCTTCGGACGGTCGGCCTTCTGGAGGGCTGGCAAGGGCGACTCCACGTCTATCCTGAAGCTCTCGCGGCGGCCCGCATCGAACAGGCGGCGGTCGCGTGGGGAGGATTCCATCCGACGGGGTTTCTCACGCTCGCAAGACCTGATGAGCGGCTTGCGCTCATCGAGTACCTCTACCACGACGCGGTGCGAGTGCTCCGGATCGTCTATGCCCTGAACCGCGTCTGGCAGCCGACGAGCAAACGTCTGGCCGATCGAATCAAATCGCTTCCGATTAAGCCGGAACGGCTGGCCGAGCGGATCGACGAGGCCCTGACCGAACCTGATCCGTTGCGGGCGATGCTTGTCATGACCGAGCTGCAGGTAGACACAGCCGATCTCGCTCCGCAAGGGCCGAACGTCGACCGGGCGCGCAAGTGGCTACGCGAAGTAGCCGACGTGCTGCGCAACGCGATCGACTCTCGCGCCGCATAGTACGGGGGATGCATGGCGTCGTAGCCGGGCGCTGTGATCTCCGAGGGGTGCAAAGCGCCTGACAAGCCCGCTGAGGCACTTGCTGCGGGGTTCGCGGCCCGGAACGCACAATCGTCGCCGGATCTGGCGACGCTCGAGGCAGACGTTGCAGCTGCGCTGCAAACGCTTGAGCGGGGTTGTTTGCAGAACCCTCGGGCGCGGTTCGCCGCCTAGCTTTGGCGCTCTCCGTTGAGCGGTCTACTAGAGGTGCTCAACAGTGCGTCGGAATACAGGAATGCGCGAGAGTCTGTGACGGTGGCTGCCGCCAGAGCTATCTGTTCCCGACAGGCGCGACCACCGCGGTGGGATCGGCGTTCGCGTGGTTGCGTCACACAGCCGTCACAGTTCTTCATGAGTGGCTGCCACTGGACATCGCACTAAATGTGCAGCAGCTTTAAGAGCATCCGCCAGCGGCGCGGCTCCGCCGCGCCGCACGCGAACCTACCGAGCGTCAGAGCGCCGCGGGCCGCCAACCAATCCGCGCCCGAAGGGGCGCGGCCCGAGCAGAAAAGCGAAGCGGTGCGAGGGAAAGATGGGCGGTGCTGGGATCGAACCAGCGACCTCCTGCTTGTAAGGCAGGCGCTCTCCCAGCTGAGCTAACCGCCCGCACGCGAAAGTGTAGGCAGCACACCGTCGCGGGCGGCGCCGGGCTTCGCCCGGCGGGAGCCCAACTGCGTCCCAGCCGAGACACAGCGAAGAAGGAGGG
>WNGE01015636.1_pt1 | contig 12234 bp, 11 predicted proteins | sample 5400651 | NCBI WGS metagenome assembly WNGE01 (sample SAMN13153370, study PRJNA577476) | soil metagenome | isolation source: 60 cm soil or saprolite under grassland replicate 2 | place: USA:California | collected 2016-06-15 | reverse complement strand
CGAGCTTCTCGCGAACGAGCTGGCTCACCGCCGAGCCGTCCGCGCGGCCGGAGACCTGCGGCATCACGTCCGCCATCACGCGACCGAAGGCACGCATGCTCGTCGCCCCCACCTCGGCGATCGCGTCGTCGACGATCTCTTCGAGCTCCTCCTCGGACAGGGGCTCGGGCATGAACTCCTCGAGCACCGCGAGCTCCCGCTCCTCCGACTCGGCCTGCTCCTCGCGGCCTCCGCTCCGGAACGCCTCGGCGGCCTCCTGCCGGCGTTTCCGCTCGCGCTGCAGGACCTGGAGCTCCTCGTCGTCATGGAGCGGCCGCTGCAGCTCCTTCTCCGCACTGCGCAGGCTCGAGAGGATCAGTCGCAGCGTGTCGCGGCGTTCCTGGTCGCGGGCGACCATCGCCTCCTTCAGCTCGCCCTCCAGCCGCGCGATCAGGCTCATCCTGCGACACCCCAGACACGGCCGCCGAGCACATGCCAGTGCAGGTGGAAGATCGTCTGGCCGCCTCCTTCCCCGACGTTGACGACGACCCGGTAGTCGTCGAGGCCTGAGGCTTTCGCGGTCTCGGCGACGAACTCGAGCATCCGCTTTGCCTCGTCCGGCGGGAACTCGCCGACCTCGCGGAGGGTGTCCACGTGGCGCTCCGGGATCACGAGCAGGTGCGTTTCCGCCTTCGGGTTGATGTCCCGAACCGCCACGAAGCCGTCGGCCGCGCGGACATGGTCGCCCTCGCGCACGAGCTCGCAGAAGAGGCAGTCCTCAGGCGGCAAGGATCCCCTCCTCCGTCACGGCGCGCCCGCGGACGGGGACGAGCCTGCCAACCTCGCCTCGGACGAGCCACGGCGAGTAGTCGTCGCCGTACCCACGGCCCGGCCTGTCGATGAGGACGACGTCGTCGCGCCCAACTTTCGACCGCCACCGCTTCGCGCTTGCCTCCGCCGAGAGCGCGCGCAGGCGCTCGCCACGCTCCCGCTTGACCGCGCGCGGAACCGTGTCCTCCGCCGCCGTCGCCGTCCCCGGCCGGGGCGAATACGGAAAGACTTGGACCCGGCAGATCGAGGCCGCCGCGACCACGTCGAGCGTCCGCCGGAAGGCAGCCTCGTCCTCACCGGGAAAACCGACGATCACATCACTCGTCAGGTTGAAATCGGCGAGCGGCTCGACCCGCCGCAGGAACGTACCCGCGTCGTAGCGCCTGCCCATCGCCCGCAGCACGCCGTCGTCGCCCGACTGCAGCGGGACGTGCAGGTGGCGGGCGACCACCGACGTCTCCCGCAGCGCACGAACGAGCTCGTCGTTGACGTGGTTGACCTCGATCGACGAGAGCCGCAGGCGCGCGAGGCCCGGGATCTCCCCGACGGCGCGCACGAGCCTGGCGAGCGAGTAGCCCGCCTCGCGGTCGCGGTAGCAGCCGAGGTTGATGCCGGTCAGCACGATCTCCTTGTGGCCCTGGTCGACGCGCCGGCGCACCTCCCGCAGCACGGCATCCGCGCTGCGACTGCGAGAAGGGCCCCGGACGGATGGGATTACGCAGAACGCGCACGAGAAGCTGCACCCGTCCTGAACCTTGACGAACGCCCGGACCCGGTCGAGCCTCGCGTCGGCCCGGACGCAGCCGATCGCGCCGACGTCGCGGGCGACGAAACCGGGAGTTTCCTCGCTGCGCCTGGCGACGACGACCACGTTCCCGGGAAGGCCCGCGAAGTCCGCGGCCAGGTTCGCGCCGCAGCCGGTGACGTACACCCGCCGGTGCGTCCGGGCGGCGCGGGAGACGGCGTGGCGCGACTTCCGGACGGCCTCGTGCGTCACGCAGCAGGTGTTGACGACGGCGATCTCGGCACCGTCGGGCACCTCGCTGTGGCCGTCTGCGAGCAGGCGCTCGCGGATCGCCTGCGAGTCGGCGTACGAGACCTTGCAGCCAAGGAAGCCGACAGAGAAACCCGCCACGGGGCTGGCACTTTACTCGTCGCGCAGCAGAAGGTCGGCCGCCCACCCCTCGGCCGCGCGCCGCGTCGCCGCCCGAAAACCAGGGAGGCCCGGCCGCTCGGACTCGAGGTAGCCGGAGACGATCACGCTGCCGGTCTCGCCGTGGGGCTGAAGCTGCGACACGAATCGAGCCGAGACGTTGGCCACCACGATCTCGACGTTCGGAAGGACGGCGGCGAGCGCATCAGCCAGGCGGACCTCGATCTCGACTCCGTTCGCCGCGGCGTTTCGCCGGGCGGCCTCGAACGCAGTCTGCTCGTCATCGATCGCGAGCACCGGCACGAAGCCCAGCCGGGCCGCCGCGATCGCGATTACGCCCGAGCCGCAGCCGACATCCACCAAGCTTGCGGGCTCCAGCTCGGCCAGGAGCTCGAGACAGAGCCTCGTCGTAGCGTGCCCACCGGTACCGAACGCCCGTCCCGGATCGATCACGACGGCCGTCGCGTCGGATGGCGGCGTCTCCCAGGGCGGGCCGAGCCAGAGCGAGCCGATTCGCACCGGACGGTGAAACTCCCGCCAGCGCTGCTCCCAGTCCGCGGGGACCGCGTCCGCCGAGACGGTCCCGAACGCCGCCCAGAGGCGTTCCTCGCCGCCGGCGTCTGTGTACGCCGCGAGCTCGATTCCGTCGGAGAGCTCCCGCTCCTCGAAGCCCTCCGGAAAGAGCTCCAGCATCTGGGCGCGGGCGATCTCGGCCCGATCGGGCGGCACGACCGTCGAGACGCGGTGCAGCTCCCTCAGCGGAAGGCGCTCTTCAGCTTGTCGAAGAACCCCTCGTCGTCCCGGTAGGCCTCAGTGCCGGCCGTCCGCTGGAAATCCTCGAGTGCTGCGCGCTGCTCCTCGGTGAGGCGGCGCGGGATGCCCACGTTCACGAGCACGCGGTGATCGCCCCGCCCGAACCCCTGCAGGACCGGCATTCCGCGACCCCGCAGCATCCTGATCTCGCCGGGCTGCGTCCCGGGCTCGAACTCCAGCTCGACCTCGCCCTCGAGTGTCGGAACCTCCACGGTCGCGCCGAGGGCGGCCTCGGTCATCGTTAGGTCGACGGTCGAGACGATGTCGTTGCCCTCTCGCACGAACCGCGGGTCAGGACGGATCCTCACCTGGACGTAGAGATCGCCGGCGCGACCGCCGAGCGAGCCGGCATGGCCCTCTCCGGAAAGACGGATCTGCTGGCCGTCGTGGATTCCAGGCGGCACCTCGACCTCGAGCGTCCGCTCCTCGACGATCCGGCCCGAGCCGGCGCACTCGTGACACGGGTGCTCGATCACGCGCCCCGCGCCGCCGCAGCGGGGACACGTCTGCGACCGGATGAACTCGCCGAACTCCGTCCGCGAGACATGCTCGAGCCTCCCGGCGCCGGCGCACTCGAGACACGTCGTGGGCTCGGTGCCCGGCTCGGCGCCGCTGCCGCGGCACGTCGCGCAGGGAATGCTGACGGGAAACGGGATCTCGCGCCTGACACCTTTCGCCGCCTCCGCCAGCTCGATCTCGACCTGGGCGACGACGTCGGCGCCACGTGCGCGGCGGGGACGCCCCGACACGCCGAACAGGTCGTCGCCGAAGAACGCGGCGAACAGGTCCGAGAGGCTGCCAAGGTCGAAGCTCGTCGGGCTGAAGCCCCCGCTGCGCAAGCCCGCGTGGCCGTAGCGGTCGTAGAGCTGGCGGGTCTCTGTCTTCGAGAGCACCTCGTAGGCCTCGACCACCTCGCGGAACCGCGCCTGCGCGTCCGGCGCTTCGGACACGTCCGGATGGAGCGTCCGCGCGAGCCCTCGAAACGCTTTCTTGATCTCAGTCTCGTTGGCCGTGCGCTGGACGCCCAGAACCTCGTAGTAGTCGCGCTCGGTCGTGCTCATCGGCCTACCAAGCGTAGCTCCGAGGCTAGCTGTCCTCGTAGATCTCCTCGACGAACCGGGAGAGCTCATGCGCCGCGCCCCGCACTGAGCGGAGCGCCTTCTCGTAGTCCATGCGGACCGGCCCGAGCAGCGTCACGGCGCCGAGCGTTCGGGTGGTGAGGCCGTAGGACGCGCCGACAAGGGCCAGGTCTCGCAGGGCCGGATGCTCGAGCTCGGGGCCGACCCGGACGAACGGCCTCCGTGGGTCGAGCGCCTGGCTCACCACCTCGAGCAGGGCCGCGCGCTTCTCGAGCACCTCGAGCAGCCGTTGGTAGGCGTCGAGCTCCGTCCCCTGTAGGTCCTCGAGCAGTCCGGCGGTGCCGCCGACGTAGAGCCCCTGCTGCTCTGCCGCGAGCGCTTCCTCGAACAGCGAGCGCACCGTTCCGAGGAACACTCGCTCCCGGCTCCCGAGACTCGAGTCGTCGAGTCGTCGCCGCAGGAGGTGACTGCCCAGCTCGAGGCCGGCGACCCGGTCGTCGAGATACCCGGCCGCCCAGTCGGCGAGCATCGGATCGACCGGCTCGGGAAAGCGGTAGACCCGCTTCGTGACGCTGCCCGTGGAGGTGATCACGACCACCATCACCGTCTGCGGCTGGAGCAGCAGCACCTCGACGTGCCGCACCGTGGCGCTCCCGAGCGCCGGCGCCGAGACGAGGGCGAGCAGGTGCGTCAACTCCGAGAGCATCTCGGTCGTCGCCTGGAGGGCGGCGTCGACCTCGCTGCGCGCCGAGCTCAGGTCGAGCGGGAAGCCGGCCGGGTGCGGCTCGAGCCGCTCGAGCAGGCGGTCGGCGTAGTAGCGGTAGCCGCGGTCGGTCGGGATCCGGCCGGCGGAGGTGTGCGGGTGGGTCAAGAGGCCGCGCGCCTCCAGCTCGGCGAGCTCGCTGCGGACGGTCGAGGGCGAGACGTCGAACCCCATCCTGACCGGTCGCAACGTACGCTTCGACGACGCCCCGCAGGATCTCCTGCTGGCGGTCGCTGAGCTCGATCTCCGTTGTACCCTCCATCCTCTTTGCAGGGATTTTAGGCAAGTAGCTCGGCCGTGACGCCGCCGCCGAGAAACCGGCCTCGCCTCGTCAGCGCGAGCGCGCGCTCCGGAGAGGCTCCGCTCCCACGGACGAGTCCCAGCCGCCTGAGACGCTCGACCGCCGCCCACTCGACTGCGCGCTCCAGCCCCGCGAGCTCGAGCGGCTCGTCGAGACGCAGCCCGAGCAGCACCCGCTCGCGCTCTTGGACCTCGAGTGCGAGCTCCTCGACCTCACGCGCGGGGCTATGCCCAGTTGCGAGCGCGCGGAAGTATTCACCGAGACGAGGGGTCGTCCGCCAGCGTCGCCGTTCGATTGTCGAGACCGCGCCGATTCCGAGGCCGAGGTAGTCCCGGCCGCGCCAGTAGGCGAGGTTGTGCCGCGAACGGAGGTCACGCCCGTCCGCGAGGTCCGGCGGCCGACAGAAGTTCGCCGTCTCGTACCAGCGATACCCCGCCGCCGTTACGCGCGCGACGACGCGCTCGAAGTACGACTCCATGGCCTCGGCCTGGCGCGCGAGCTCCGCGCCGTGCGCGTGGGTGAACCGAGTTCCCTCCTTCGCCTCCAACTCGTAGCAGGAGAGGTGCTCGGGCTCCAGCGCCAGCGCGTCGCTCAGGTCCGCTTCCAGGTCGGCGGGGCTCTGGCCGGGGATCCCGTAGACGAGATCCAGGGAAATGTTGTCAAACTTGGCATCACGTAGAGCGTAGACGGCACGCCGGACGTCGTCCGGCCCGGCCCGTCGCTCGAGTATTTCGAGCAGCCGCGGCCGGAAGCTTTGCGCCCCGAGCGACACCCTGGTTACGCCACAGGCACGGAGCAAACCCGCGGTCGCGAGCCTCACAGTCTCGGGGTTCGCCTCGACCGTGAGCTCCTCTGCCGGGGGCAGCGCCAGCAGCAGCCGCTCGAGCTCCGGCCCCTCGGTGAAGGTCGGCGTCCCACCTCCGATGAAGACGCTCTCCAGCCGCGGAGCGAGCCGGTGCCGCTCGAGCGCCAACTCCTTGAGGAGCGCGTCCACATAAGCCCGATGCTGTCCCGCACGCCCCACGACGGTCACGAAGTCGCAGTAACCGCAGCGCGACGCGCAGAATGGCAGGTGCACGTAGAGGTGCCGCACGCCGCCCGAGCCTGTCACTTCTTCCCGCCATCGAGGTTGAGGACGGCGAGGAACGCCTCCTGCGGGACCTCCACCGCGCCGACCTGCTTCATCCGCCGCTTTCCGGCCTTCTGGCGCTCGAGCAGCTTCCGCTTGCGCGTGATGTCGCCCCCGTAGCACTTCGCGAGCACGTCCTTCCGCTTCGCCTTGATCGTCTCGCGCGCGATCACCCGCGAGCCGATCGCGGCCTGCACGGCAACGTCGAAGAACTGCCGCGGAATCTCCTCGCGCAGCCGGTCGACGAGCGCGCGCCCGCGCGCGTAAGCGCCGTCGCGGTGGACGATCAGCGAGAGCGCGTCGACCGGCTCGCCGGCGATCAGCACGTCGACGCGCTCGAGCTTGCCCTCGCGGAAGCCGACCACGTCGTAGTCGAAGCTCGCGTACCCGCGCGTACGCGACTTCAGCTGGTCGTAGTAGTCGAGCACGATCTCCCCGAGCGGCAGCTCGTAGAGGAGCAGGACCCGCTGCTCCGACAGGTACTCCATGTGGTCGAAGCGCCCGCGCCGGTCGGTGTTGAGCTCCATCACGGAGCCGACGTAGTCCTTGGGAACGATGATCGAGGCTCTGATGTACGGCTCCTCGACCCGCTCGACCTCGCGCGGCATCTCGGCGGGGTTGTGGACCTCGAGCTCTTCTCCGGCCTTGGTGAGAACGCGGTAGGCGACGTTCGGCGCGGTCACGATCAGGTCGAGATCGAACTCGCGCTCGAGCCGCTCGCGGACGATCTCCATGTGCAGCAGGCCGAGGAACCCGCAGCGGAAGCCGAAGCCGAGCGCCTGCGAGGTCTCGGGCTCGTAGAAGAGGGCGGCGTCGTTCAGCTTCAGCCTCTCGAGGGCGTCGCGCAGGTTCGGGTACTCGTCCGAGTCCGTTGGGAAGAGCCCGGCGAAGACCATCGGCTTGACGTCCTTGTAGCCGGGCAGCGGCTCGGCTGCGGGCGAGCGCTGCGAGGTGAGCGTGTCGCCCACGCGCAGGCGGCTGACGTCCTTGAGGCCGGTGATGACGTAGCCGACCTCGCCCGCCGCGAGCGATTCTGCGGCCCGCATCGTCGGCGAGAAGAACCCGACCTCCTCGGCCTCGAACGTCGTGCCCTGCGCCATCGCGCGCAACGGCTCGCGCGCGCTGAACGACCCGTCCACGACCCGGACGAAGGCGACCACGCCCCGGTACTGGTCGTAGGACGAGTCGAAGACGAGCGCGCGCGGGGGCGCGGCGGGATCGCCGGCCGGCGCGGGAACCCGCTCCACGATCGCGTCCAAGACCGCCTCGACCCCCTCCCCCGTCTTCGCCGAGATCCGCAGCACCCGCTCGGGTCGCTCGCCCACGAGCTCCGCGATCTCCGCCGCGGCCCCGTCGGGATCGGCCTGCGGCAGGTCGATCTTGTTCACGACCGGGACGATCTCGAGGTCGTTCTCGATCGCCAGGTACGCGTTCGCGACCGTCTGCGCCTCGACTCCCTGCGCGGCGTCCACCACGAGCAGGGCGCCTTCGCAGGCCTGCAGCGAGCGCGAGACCTCGTAGGTGAAGTCGACGTGGCCGGGCGTGTCGATGAGGTTCAGCTGGTGGCCCTTCCAGAGCACCCTGACCGCCTGCGCCTTGATCGTGATCCCGCGCTCGCGCTCGAGCTCCATCGTGTCGAGCACCTGCGCCCGCATCTCGCGACCGGTGACGGTCTCGGTCAGCTCGAGGATGCGGTCGGCGAGCGTCGACTTGCCGTGGTCGATGTGCGCGATGATCGAGAAGTTTCGGATGCGGTCGAGGTCCATGCGCGTGTGACGATCGTAGCCAGCAGGCGAAATTGCTAGGAGCTCCCTAGGCGCGCGAGCGAAGGGCGAGCAGCGTGTCGAGCTCCCGGACGCCGAGCAGGCGGCAGGCTCCGAGGTAGAGACCCGTGGCCACGGCGAGGGCCGGGAGCAAGGAGCCGAGCTGGCCTCCGAAGGAGCGCCCGAACGAATGGTCGAGTGGGAGCCAGACGAGGAACGCGAGCGCTGCAAACGCCGAGGCGACGAGTATCCGCCCGAGGGCCGGCGCCGTCTGTCTGAGGTCGATTCGCCCGAGCCGCCGGCGCAGGAGCCCGAACAGCAGGACAGCTCCGGCGACGTTCACGACGGTCGTCGCGAGCGGTATCCCCCAGGTGCCAAAGCTGTAGAAAGCGGCGTCGAGCGCCGCATTCAGCGTGAGGTTGGCGAGCGCGACGAGCGTCGGCAGCCAATTCTCCTGGAGACTGAAGAAGGCTCGGTTCAGCATCAGCATCCAGCCGTTGAAGACGAGGCCGCCCGAGAACGCCGCGACCGCGCCCGCCGTCACCGCCGATTCGTGCGGGCCCCAGTGGCCCCGCTGGTACACGATGCGCGTGATCGGCTCGGCGAGCACCGCGGTGACGACGCCCGCCGGGATGAGCATGAAGCCGATCTGCCGCAGGCCGAGGTTGACGGTGCTGCGGAAGCCGTCGAGATCGCCTCGCGCCGCCAGCCGGGCGAGCGACGGGAAGAGGACGGTGGCGATCGCGACCGAGAACATGCCCTGCGGGAGCATGTACAGCCGGAACGCCTTGTCGATCGCGGTCGGAGCGAGGTTGGGGTCGATCAGCCGCGAGGCGAAGATGGAGTCGACGACAGAGTTGAAGTTGATGAGCCCGAGGCTGAGCGTGACAGGGATCATGAGCTTGAAGACGCCGCGGACGGCCGGGTCGCGCCAGTCGAGCACGAGCTGGAGGCGGCCGTCGAGCCCGCGGAGCCAGGGGATCGGCAGCAGCACCTGGATCACCGTCCCGATCACGATCGAGCCGGCGTAGACGTAGAGCTTCGTGCTCATCGAGCCGGCTTGCGGTACGCCGATCACAAGCCCGGCGATGATCGCCAGATTCCAGAACACCGGTGTCAGCGCGGGGACGGTGAAGTGCTCGTAGCTGTTCAGGATCCCGACGATCACCCCGGAGACCCCGAGCAGGGTGACGATCGGGAACAGGACGCGCGAGAGCCCGATCGCGAGCGCACGGTCGCCGCCGGGGTCCCCGAAAGGCGAGATCACAAGCGGCGCGAGGATGATGAAGAGCGCGGTGAGCGCGCCGAGCCCGAGCAGCATCAGCCAGAACAGGCTCGAGGCGACCCGCCAGGCTCGCTTGCGCTCCCCCTTCTCGAGCAGTTCGCTGAAGACTGGGACGAACGCGGACGAGAGGGCGGCGTCCGCGACCAGCGCTCGGATGAGGTTCGGCACCTGGAAGGCGACCGTGAACGCGTTGATCTTGCCGGCTGCGCCGAAGTAGTAGGCGGCCACGACCTCGCGGATGAGCCCGAGGATTCGCGAGAGGCCGGTGGCGAGCGCGAAGATCGCGGTCGACCACGCCAGCCGCCGGCCGCGGGCCGCGCCTTGCTCGTCCACGTGGCGAGTATAGGAAGACCCCCTGCCGACGGCCGGGTTCGAGCTCTCGGCTACTCGCTCGCAGTCGAGGGGCGGGAGCGGTTTTTGGCCGGTTCGGGATCTCGGGGCGCAGGTACCCGAAGACCTCCTCCCCGCGGCGAGCCTATCGGGGAAATCCGCACGCGTGGGTGACGGGACCGTGACGAATGTGTGTCGCCCGGGAGATATGGGGCGCGCGGAGGCGGCGGAGCGAGACTGCTACCATCGTCGCGCCCGCTTTGCGGGCGCTTTTATGCCGAACATCAAGCAACAGAAGAAGCGGGTCCGGGTCGCGGCGCAGGAGCGGCTGGAGAACCTGCGCTACGCCTCGACCGTGAAGACGCTCACGCGGCGGCTGCGCGCGGCGGTCGCGGAGGGCGACGGAGATCGCGTCGAAGCCGAGCACCGCGAGCTCGTCCGTTCGATCGACAAGGCGGCGGCTCGCGGAGCGCTCCATCGGAACACCGCGGCGCGCAAGAAGGCCCAGGCCGCGAAGCTCGTTTCCGGCGGCTCCTAGCCGACCACGTGCGCAGGCTCAGCTTCGCGCGCGCTGTTCCCGCGCGTGATGTCGATCAGCGCGCGCGTGAACTCGAGCTCGCCGGGTAGCTTGCTGCCCCCCTTCAGCGCACGGTCGAGCAGTGCCAGTCGCACGATCGCATCGTCCAGCTCCTCGTGGCTGAAGTTGCCGGCCTGCTCGTAGAGCTTCTGGACGTAGAAGCGGTTCCGTTTCAGGCGGTCGGCGGCGGCCGCCGAAGGCACGCCTTCGGCGGCGAGCTGCCGGCAGTCGCGCACGCGGCCGACGTGGGCGGTGAGCAAGCCTGCCACCCTCAGGAGGACGTCCCGTGCGGCATCGCCGGAGCGCTCGACGATTCGCTCGCTCGCGGCTACGGCCGCGGAGACGTCACGGCGGCCCCAGGCGTCGGTCAGGTCGAATGGCGGCGCCTCTGCGCGGGCCGGCACGAGCTCTGCCACATCGCGCTCGCCGATCCGCTCCCCGGCGGCCCAGGTCACGAGCTTTTCGATCTCCGTCGCCAGCTCGTCTGTGTTCTCGCCGACGAGCTCGACGAGGGCCCAGGCGGCGTCCGAGTCGATCCGGACTCCGCGCTCGCCGAGCTGCCCCTCGACCCAGCGAGGGAGATCGGCCTTGCGGCCCCGTTTCGGCAGGTCGTAGACCAACACCTCACCCGCCTTCGCGGCGGCTTTCGCCAGGGCGGAGTCCCGCTTGACCTCAGGTCCGACGAGAGCGAGGACGGTCGTCGGGGCGGGACGGCGGAAGTACTCCTCGAGCGCCTTCAGGTCCTGCCTTTTCCAGCGCTCGACGCCTTCAACCGCGACCAGTCGCCGCTCGACGGCGAAGAGCCCGAGCGCGTTGCATGCGGCAACGACATCCTCGCCGCGGGAATCCTGCGCGGATAGCGCCTCCGTCGCCTCTTCGCCGACCCTGTCGCGGAGACGGCGAAGCGCGCGGGCAACCTTCGGGCGATCGGTGCCCGTGATCAGGTATACGGGAGCGAGCTCTGCCACCGCCGCCAAGCATAGGCGCCGGCAGCAAGGGCGAGGGCCAGCACTCCGAGGAGGGCCGGCGTCGAGCGGATCTGCGCGCCGGGAAGGCCGCCGAAAAGGCGGGCACAGCCCGCCAGGTACGCCGCACATGAACCGTTCAGCCAGGCGATCCCGGTGGCGACCGGCGGAAAGAGGAGCGTCGCGGCCGCGGAAGCGAACGCCAGGTAGAGGAGCGGCGCGACCGCCGGTTCCGCGAGGGCGTTCGCTGGCACGGTCAGAAGCGGCACGGCGTGGAACTGAAACCAGAGCACCGGCGCAGTTGCGAGCCCGCAGGCTGTCGAAACCGCAACGGCAGCCGCCAGCTTGCGGTGCAACGGATAGCCGTCCAGCACGTCGCGGAAGCGCGGCACGAGCACGAAGATCGAGGCGACCGCGACGAACGAGAGCTGAAAACCGGCGTCCAGCAGGTCGTACGGGTTCCAGGCGAGCAGCACGAGGGCACCGAGGAGCAGGAAGTACCACCGATCCGCTGGGCGGGCGGCAAGCCAGGCGAGCGATCCGAGCGCTCCCGAGACGCCGGCCCGGACGACCGACGGTTGCGCGCCGACCGCGAGAACGTACGCTCCGATCGCACCGAGCGCGCCGATCTGGCCGAACCAGCGCGGCAGACCGAGCAGCCAGGCCAGGGCGAGCGCGCCTGCGGCAACGAGGGCCACGTTCTGGCCGGAGACGGCGAGCAGGTGGTACAGGCCGGAGGCCCGGAACCGCGCGCGCAGCTGCTCGGACAGTGCTTGCTCATCGCCGAGAACGACGCCCTCGACCACACCGCGCCGCGTGCCGTGGAGGCCGGGCGCCACCGAACGCCCGAGCGCCGCTCGTAACTTGTCGCCCAGCGCCGCGAGACCTCGCCTCCGGCCGACGAGCTTCCAGCGATCGGCGCGCAACACGACGTGGATGCCCTGACGCTTCAGCCAGGTGCGCTCGTCGAATCCGTGGCTCTTCGGCCTTGGCAGACGGACGGTCGTGATGGCCTCGATCACCGCGCCCTGCGGAGGCGCGCGGCCGAGCGGAAGCTCCAGGAGGATCGGCTCATGGAAGCGGAGGCGGCCGAAACGCCGCACCTGCGCCGGAAGCCGCAGCTCGAAGGGGCTCGAGCGCGCGGGGCCCGTGACGACGAGCAACGCGCGCTCGGCCGTGTCCACGCGTGCGAGGAGGACGCTGCGGTCGAGTGCATCGAGACGCGCGCTCCCCCACCACCAGCCCGCGAGAACGAGTGCTGCCAGG
>WNGE01007140.1_pt1 | contig 12236 bp, 10 predicted proteins | sample 5400651 | NCBI WGS metagenome assembly WNGE01 (sample SAMN13153370, study PRJNA577476) | soil metagenome | isolation source: 60 cm soil or saprolite under grassland replicate 2 | place: USA:California | collected 2016-06-15 | reverse complement strand
TCGCAGCTCTCGCCGTTGGCCGAGCAGATGCCGTGGCCATACTGCGTGATTTTGAGGGCGGTCCAGTGCCGATCAGGCAGAGCGGAGATGAGGCCGGCAACGACGCTGGTCTTGCCAACGCTGCGGGAGTGACCGCCAATGACGACTAGAGACATTGGGCTCCTAGCTTCTGGCTCCTAGCTGTCTCGGCCCGCGACCGGAGATCTCCCTGAAATTCATTCAGCCTTCTTCTTCGCCGATCGCGACAGGAACGCCAATTCCTTAAGATACTCCCGAATCGGGCGCGCCGGGGTTCCCCAGAACACGACTCCCTTGCCGCGGATCACTTTCTTGGTCGGGATGCCGCTCTGCGCGCCCAGAATCGCGCCTTCTTCGATGCGCACGTGGTCGGCGATACCGACTTGGCCGCCGATGATTACATTGTCTTCGACGATAGCGCTGCCGGAAAGGCCTGTCTGCGCGGCAATCACTACATCGCGGCCGATCTGAACGTTGTGGCCGACGTGGACGAGGTTGTCGATTTTTGTCCCTCGGCGGATGCGGGTTTCGTCGAGCGCGCCGCGGTCAACGGTGGCGTTGGCGCCGATTTCGACGTCGTCTTCGATCACCAGGCGTCCGACTTGCGGGAATTGCTCGTAGTGGCCGGTTTCGGAATCGCGAACATAGCCGAAGCCTGCACTGCCGAGGACAGCGCCCGCCTGCACGACCACGCGATTGCCGAGGGTTGTGCCGGAGTAGAGGGTCACGTTGGCGTCGAGGCGGCAGTGGGCGCCGATGGCCACGTCTTCTCCGATCACCGAACCGGAGCCGATGATAGTTTCATCGCCGATCTGGACGCGTTCGCCGAGGATGGCGCGCGGACCGACTGCGACATCCTTTCCGAGTTGTGCCGACGTGGGAACGATGGCGGAGGGATGAATGGCGCGATGGCGGTTGGGGTCGCGGAGCAGCCGCGCGGCTCGGGCAAAAGCGAGACGCGGCTGGGCGAAAATAAGGATGGGCTTGGACGCGCGGGCGCTACGGGCGAAGTCTCCGGCGATGAGGGCGGCGGCGGAGGAGGCGAGAGCGGCGTCCAGATGTTTGGGGTCCTCCACAAAAATCAAGGAGTCTTGCGCAGCTAAAGTTACGCTGGCAACGTTCGAGACCGGAACGGACGAGTCGCCGAGAACGCTGCCCCCCAGCGTTTCGGCGAGAACACCGAGAGTCTGTTTCATGATCTTTAATTGTCGCGTTAGAAAGCGGAGGGCGCAAATGTGCGGCCGCAGGATTGCAGTTTTCAGGATTGGGTGTTGCGGGGGCGAGAAAGACGCTGACCACAGGGGGATTCTTCGGCGAGTTCGTGAGCTCCCGAGCCGTGTTCTCCACCGCTGAAAACCTTTAACCGCAGAGGACGCAAAGGAAGCCGCAAAGGACGCAGAGAGAACCAAGAGCTCGAGGCCCCACAGCCCAGAGCCTAATACAGCGGGGGTTGGCCTTCTGGCCTGGTCTTCCAGCGGCGATGGACCCAGAGCCACTGGTCGGGATAGCGGCGCACGAATTCTTCGATGACCTTCGTGAACTTCGCGGTATTGGCTACGATGTCAGCCTCGTCGTCGCCGGTGCGCACCAGTTCGACTGCGGGGTCAAAACGCAAGATGTATTTGCGCAGCTTCGCATCCCAGACGGTGAAGCCGGGGACGACGGCGGCGTTGGTGCGCAGGGCGATCCGAGCGAGTCCGCTGGCCGTGCAGGCGGGGATGCCGAAGAAATCTACGAAGACGCCTTGCGGCGGAGTCATGTTGGTGTCCATGAGGATGCCGACGGTTTGGCCGGCCCGCATCGCATGAAGCAGGCCGCGGACGAAATCGCCTTTGTCGACGGTGCGGTTGCCGTGCATGGTGCGGTAGCTCTGGATCAGGGCGTCGACGTAGGGGTTGTCGAGCGAGCGCATGACGATCGAGAGCGGATGTCCCTGGAGGGAATGGGCGAAGGCGGAGAGTTCCCAGGCGCCGAGGTGTCCGGTCAGAAACAAAACGCCTTTGCCGCGGGCGTAGGCACGCTCGAAGTTCTCGAATCCGTCGTAAACCACGATGCGGGAGACATTTTCGCGCGTGTAGCGCGGGAGGAGGCAGACCTCGGCGAGCTGTCGTCCGAGGGAAACGAAGACACCGCGCAGGATTCGGCGGCGCTGGCTGCGGCCCATCTCAGGGAACGCGAGGGCGAGATTGCGCATGCCGACGTGGCGTAAGCGTTTGTGCAGCAGGTACACCATTAAACCGAGGGCGATTCCTTGGGCCCTTGCCAGGGGACGGGGAAGCATGCCGACGCTTTTGACCCACAGCCAGACAACTGCGTATTCGAGACGATGGCGCACTGTGCGGGAGTTTAGGGGGTTGAGGGAGACGACGCAAGCAGTAGCGCCGGCGTTCCCTTCGGCCAGGTCTTTGGGAATGCTCGGCGGCTGTCTCACCCGCAGCGCCGAGGGCGAGGCGCCCCTTCGGCAAGCTCAGGGCAGGCTCTCGGGACAGTCGGCAAAGCCTGCCCTGAGCGTAGCCGAAGGGGTGCCGGCGCTACGCTTTACTTCTTTTCTGCCACTTGCGCCCACTTGGCCAAGGTGTTCAGAAACGGGTAGGCCGACTTGGGTGCTTCGATGTTTCCCCGGAGCGAGGTTTTGAAGGGGACCATGCGTCCGTAGAAATCGCGGGTGCTGTCTTTGTCCTGCCTGATGGAGGCGCCGACGAGTTCGAGGCCGGCGAAGAGGCCGCGGGCGCGCGAGTAGGTCAGAACCTCCGCTCGCATCTTCCAATCGGTGTCGGCGGAGGCGTGGCGGCCGACTGGGCCGGCTGCGGCACTGGCATCGGCTCCCAGTTTGAACTGACTGGAGAGCAGGTGATCCATGCCGTTCTTGTTCATGATCAGCATGACCAGGTCCACGGCCTGGCCGCCGATCTGCAATCCGAAGCTTCCGCCCCCGACGGTAAAGAACGCGGGCGCGCTCCAGCCTTTTTCGGTACGGCAACTGGCCACGCCTCGGCCATAACGTGCGCCGAAGATGAACCCGCCTTTGATCATCGAGGGGACCACGGCCACGCACTCGGCCGAGCCGAGAACTTCTTCTGGAATGCGGTTGTCGGGCGCATTCTGGATTTCGTCGAGCACGGTTCCGGCTGCCTCGACACGATCCACGGCCTTGGAGTTGTCTTTTGCCTCTTTTGTGTCTTTCTCTTCGTCGGCGAAGGCGATGGCGGTCATCAAACAAACGAGCAGGCACAGCACAAGGGGTTTTCGCATTAGGCCTCACTTCAGAGATCGGAATGTGTTGATCTATTGTCTTGATTTTATTAGATGCGGGGGTGGCGGGGGAGGGTACCCGGGGGGTGATCAGGGTGAGTCCGGGTCATGAGCAAAAAATCGGGGCTGACAGTGGCGACCCTAATCTCCACTCCCAACCCCGTCTCCCAGGTTCTGTGGTAGGTGAAGCAAGTATGCGTCAGGCGCAGAAACGGGGCAAGATTACCGAGGTCACTGTCCTATGGTAACCATCGCGCCAGCGGCGGTTTTGAGCGCAGACTTCAAGAAAACACAGCCGCAGGGGCACGGGGGAGGCCTATCTGGAGCGCGAGCCGATTGGCGAATCGTGCGGAGCGCCGGCGGGCGCGCCGGCGCCACGGGGAAGAGACTACTTTGCGGCCACCAGCGAGTGCGTGATGGCGTGGACCGAAAGGGCAATGCGGTTCTGCACGCCCACCTTGCGCATCAACTTCGCGACGTGCGCCTTGACTGTGCGTTCTTCGATGCCCAGCGCGGCCCCGATTTCTTTGTTGGAACGGCCGGCGACCAGCATCTCGAGGACTTCTTTTTCGCGGTCGGTGAAGGTGACGCGGCCCGCCGGGAAAATGCGTCCGGGGGAAGCACTGACGCGTTCGATGAAGGTGGAGAGCACGCGGCGCGGCGCCCATACCGAGCCTTGGTGAACGATGCGCAAGGCCTGCACGAACTCGGCGGCCGAAGCAGCCTCGTCCACGTAGCCCTTGGCGCCCGCGGCAATGGCCTTCAGGACGGTTTCATCGTCCATGCCGGAGCCGGTGACAATGATACGGAGATCGGGCCGGACCGCTTTCAGGCTGGCCATGATGTCGAACAGATTCTGGCCGTTGCGGTTGCCGAGCAGAATCAGATCGACGTTGGGAAGCTGCCCGAGTTCGGGTAGCGAGGCGGAGACCAATTCCAGATCAGGTTCGGAATCAAAAAGGGCCCGGAATCCAACAAACCGCAGCGGATCGCTCTCCACCACGGCGATACGAATCAGCGGCTTTCTGGCGACGGCAGCTTTCATTGAGGTTTCCCTGTTAGGATTGCATCCTGTGTAAGCTTGCCTGAATTGAAGGGGAATTGAAATGATTGGTGACCAAGACAAATTACGGCGGTAACCCCCGCAACCAGGCTATGTAAGGAGGTCGAGCGGTGAAGAGGAAGCGGATACAGCGGCTTTGCGCGTTCCTTCTGGCAGTGTGCATCCTCGGAGTCGGATCGGCGGCAGGACAGAGTGGAGTGCCGTATCAGCCGAAGTTTCCCGGCGATCCGGCGGGTTCGGAATCGGAAGCGCAGGCGCTGGGCTACATGCGGGTGGTGCTCCGCGCGCAGCGGGAATACAAGAAACGGCACAACAAGTATGCGGATTCGCTGGCCGGGCTGGCGGGGACGGGATCGTTTACCAAGCGCATGGCGCATAGCACCGATCGCGGGGACTACACGGTTGGGTTCCACGCGCAGAAGGAAGGCTTTGTACTCACCATGACTCCCAAGCAACAGGATGCAGAGCACCGGTCGTTCTACGCGGAAGAGGACGGGGCGATTCACGGGGACGATCAGAAAGCGGCGGATTTGAGTTCGCCGAAGGTGAAGTGAACGGCAAGCACGCGCCAAGAGTTGCGGGCTACGTTCCCGGTGGGGCTCCATCACCGCGATCTGTGGGGGCGGGGTCGGGTTGTACGGTGGGAACCTGATCGGCAATGCGGCGGGGCAGAGTGACGCCACCGCCAGCGGCGGTGCGGCGAAGTTCCTTGATGATGTCTTCCCGGTCGCGCGCGCCGTAATCATGAGCGAAGCGAACCAGGGCTTCGGTCAAAATGTCGTGGTGATGTACCTTATCGAGGCCCGGCTCGCGCGTGATGTTCAGCCATAAGCGATGCAGCAGGATGACGTCCTCGTTCTTCATGGTGGGTGTGTGGGGGCCGATGCGGAAGGTGTCGACGACGTTCCCGGGGCGAACGATTTGCAGCACAAATTGCCCTTTGGGCTCGGGGATGGCCTCCCAGGCGCGGCCTAATTCAAAGGCCTGTTCCGCAGGAGTCATCTTGCTCGAGAGGCCGGCGACCACGGCGGAGGACTCAAGGTTGTGGGCGGTCTGCACGATCGCTGACCACACATCGGCCGCCGGCACCACCAGCAACGAGACACGTTTGCCGACGCTCTCAGCCACCGCGACCGCCCGTGTGAACAGGGTCTGCTCGTAATCGCTGAAAATCTGTTCCATCGCCAGGTCGTAGGCCCCGGAGCCGAAGCGGCTGACCCGGGCCGACATTACCACCACATCCTGCTCGCTGGTATTGATTCTTTCGAGTGCCCAGCGCAGGTGCGCGAGGGTGTTGTAATCGCGGACGGGGACAAGCACATTTCCGGCGCGAATGTTGAGGGCATCGCGCTCCACCGTGTCGCGCTGCAACAGCTGAAATTGATCCTTCATCTGCTGCTCGGCGAGGGCATATTTCTTTCGATTGACGCGTTCGGAAACGGTGAAAATCACAAAGAAAACGACGGCGAAGGATACGCCCGCGACCGTCGCGACCGACTTGGTGAAAAGGTTGATCAGGGCGGTTGCGAGCAATACCAGGAAGACCGAGAACAGACCAATCGGGATTTCATAGCCACCAATGGTGAGATTGGGAGGAACCTTCCAGCCTCGAACGCCCTTGTACTTGAAACGCAGAACCAGCATGGCGAGGCTGTTGAAGGTGAAACTCCAGATCACGCCGAAGGCGTACGCTTCACCCAGGACATAAACGTTGCCGCGGCTGGCCAGAATAGTAAAGGCCTGGAGCAGGACGATGAGATTGATGATGCGATAGCTGGTTCCGTAGCGGCGGTGCGGAAAGCGGAACCAGTCGGCCAGAACACCGTCTTCGGAAACGCGGTTCAGCACGCCATTCGAGCCGATGATGGCCGTATTCACAGCGCCCGAGAGAATGAGGAATCCCACGACGACCACGAATCCGCGAAACAGCAGGCGCAGAATCTGCGGCCCCCACATGTACATGGCCAGGCCGGCGATGAGATTATCCTTGTAGACGGTAACGCGGACCGCATCCGGGATGAGCATTACAAAGAGCAGCGCAGTCAGTCCGGTAAAGACGAAGCTGTAGATTGCGATGATGATGGCGGCGCGCTTCAGGTTCTTGAGTTTGGGGTGAGCGAGTTCGCGATTGACCTGGGCCAGCGACTCTTCGCCACTCATGGCCAGCACGGAGTGGCCGAAGGCCATGAGGATGCCCAGCAGACCGAACATGCGAGCCAGGCTTTGTTCGGGGAAGCTGTGACTGAGAAAGCCGAGCGACTCCTTGCTGAAATGGAGATTCCCGGGGATGGGCAGCGGCACGGACTGGTAACCGGACTTGAACAGGGTTAGCGCCGACCAGGCCAGCAAGATCACCACCATGACGGTCGTGATCTGCATTACGCGAAGAGCCTTTTCGCTCGATTCGTGGATGCCCTTGATGTTCTCCCACCAGAAGTAGATGGTCACCGCCAGCGCGAAAAAGACCGCGGTGCCGTTCACACTCAGCTGCGGCGTGCCATGGAACATGTTGTGGAGGGCACGCGGGACCCAGCCGTGCGCATCGGCGGTGGCAAAGATCTCGTTGATCAGTCCGGCGATGTACTGTCCAGCCGACACGCCCGAGATCGGTCCGGTGAGGATGTAATCGAACATCAGGGCGGAGACGCTGATTTTGGCGAGGGTGCCGCCAAGCGCTTCCTTGACGACGCGGTACACGCCGCCGCGGACGAACATGGAGCAACTCTCCACGTAAACCGCCCGCACGGTAAAGGAGAAAAGCATGACCCCGACGATGAACCAGGGAGCGGATTTGCCGATGGCCTGCTCGGCGATCCCGCAGGCGTAAAAGGCCGAGGAGGCCAGATCGTTGAGCACGATGGCGGCGGCGCGCCAGTAGGAGATGAAGGTGAGCATCACCGAGGTGGCGACGACGATTCGAACGCGATTCGAATTGGGAGGGGCGGGTTGGGAGGACGATGACATTCAGGAGACGCCGGACTTCAGGAATGCTCCGATTCCTCCCGGCCGAAAAGCGTTTTGAGGTCCTCGATGCCGCTCAACACGAGAACCGCAACCGACCCAATGGAGCCGATGACGAACATGCTCTCCAGGAGCCGCACTACCAGAATCACTGCCAGGGACATAACGCCACCATGTTACCCGATATGAGGGAGTGAGAACAGACGGTATGGGAATGATGTCACGCACTCCGAATCGGGTTTGCTATCCTTGCGCGTGCGGCAAATCCATTCGCGTGCATGGGGACTGGTGCTGCTCTCGGCGGCGCTGCAGATGTCGATCTTCCCGCTGGCGGGATTGTATTGGCTGGCCTGGGTGGCGGTGGCGCCCCTGCTGATAGCCATTCTGCGGGCGCGGGCTTCTGGAGTGTTGCAGGTGGATGCGGGTGTGCGCCTGGCGCCGGCGACGCCGCTGCAGGGCTTTGTGTTGGGGTATGCATGCGGGATTCTGTGGTATGCCGGGACGTGCTACTGGATCTTCGACACGATGCATCGCTATGGCGGGCTGCCGGTGGTGACGGCTCTGTTCGCCCTGATCGCATTTTGCATGTATGTGGGGCTTTATCACGGCCTGTTCGGACTGCTGCTGGCCATAGTGGCCGGGAAGCAGGCGTATCAGCGGCGTGCGCTGGTGGCGGCACCATTTCTGTGGGTGGCGGTCGAACTGGCGCGAACGCGGATCACAGGGTATCCGTGGGAACTGATGGGCTATGCGCAGACAGGAAATTTTGTTCTGACGCGCATTGCCACGCTGACCGGAGTGTACGGGCTTTCCTGGGAAATCCTGTTAGTGAACAGCGTGTTTGCAGCGGCTTTCCTGGTCGCCAGGGAGCGGCGCAAATGGCTGCTGGTGTCGGCGTGCGCGGGCGCGGCGATCCTGCAGGCGGGACAGTGGGTGGCGCCCGCGCCGGCAGCCGCGGACCACACGGCGCTGCTGGTGCAGCAGAACATTCCGATTCAAGGGGACTGGACGCGGGACTATTTCGAAGGCACGCTGCGAGACTTGACGAATCTAAGCGTGAAATCGGCAGCGGATGCGCGGTCCGCGAACAAGGCAGATCTGATCGTATGGCCGGAGTCGCCGTCGCCGTTTTACACGAGCGATCCGCTGTTTCAGAACCCGGTCAGCGCGATGGCGCGGCAGGCACAGACGTGGGTTGTGTCGGGTTCGATTGGGACCGCGCCCGCCATGCACAGCGGGGAGCAAGGATCCAAAGTGTTCAATTCTGCCGCGCTCGTCAGCCCACGAGGCGAATGGGTGGGCCGCTACGACAAGGTGCACCTGGTACCGTTCGGAGAATACCTGCCGTTTCCGCGTCTGTTCTCCTTTGCGGGAGGTCTGACGAAAGAAGTGGGAGAATTTGCGCGGGGCGCTTCCCGCTCACCACTGGATGCGGGCGGCACGCGGCTGGGAGTGTTTATCTGCTACGAATCGGTCTTTCCGGACGAAGTGCGGCAGTTCGCGGCGCAGGGTGCGCAGGTCTTAGTCAACATTTCGAATGACGGCTGGTACGGCGACAGTGGCGCCTGGAAGCAGCATCTGCAGCAGACCGAGATGCGTGCGATCGAGAACAACCGCTGGCTGCTGAGCGCTACGAATACCGGACTGACCGCGGCCATCGATCCCTGGGGAAGAGTTGTGGCGCAGGTTCCGCGCAAAGAGCGAAGTGTGCTGGTGGCGCCGTATGCGCTGGTTTCCAGTACCACGTTTTACACGCGGCACGGCGATTGGTTCGCATATCTGTGTGCGATAATTTCGGTGGGCGCGCTCGGGGCGCGAAAAGCAGTAGTCGGTAGTTGGTAGTCAGTACTCTTCAGAATCAGCGCTGACTACTGGGCAACGAGCGGACACATTATGTTGGACGAACTCACGCAGCAGTACACGACTCTCAAGACCAAGGTTCACGACCTCCGGGAGTATCTTTGACGCGGGCAAACTGCGCCAGCAGTTAGCCGAGATCGAAAAGCAGGCATCGGATCCGGGCCTGTGGTCGAATCCTGGAAAATCACAAAAGGTGATGCGCGAGCGGAAGCGTCTGGAGGAAGTATTGTCTCTAGAGGGCGATCTGGTGCGGCGGACCGAGGACATCGGCGCATATTTCGACCTGGCCGGAGAAGGTGAGAATGTCACCGCCGATCTGCAACGCGAGTTGGATTCGTTGCGCGAACTGGTGGATCGGGTCGAGACCGAAACGCTGCTCTCGGGGGAGAATGACGCGCGCAATGCGATCGTGACCATCCATCCTGGAGCCGGCGGGACCGAGTCGCAGGACTGGGCGGAGATGCTGCTGCGCATGTATTTGCGGTGGGCGGAGCGGCAGGGGTTCACAACCGAGATGTATGACTACCAGCCCGGCGAAGAGGCGGGAATCAAGTCGGCGACGTTCGCCGTGAATGGCGAGTACGCCTTCGGCTATCTGACCAGCGAGATTGGCGTGCACCGGCTGGTGCGAATCTCGCCGTTCGACCAAGCGAAACGGCGGCATACCTCGTTTGCCAGCGTGTATGTTTCCCCGGAGATTGACGACAGTATTGAGGTCGTGATCACGCCCGAGGACCTGCGCGTGGATACTTACAGGTCGAGCGGCAAGGGCGGGCAGCATGTGAACACGACCGATTCGGCGGTGCGGATCACGCACATCCCGACGGGACTGGTGGCCAGTTGCCAGAACGAGCGCTCACAGCACAAGAATCGCGAGAAGGCGATGAGCATGCTGCGCTCGAAGATCTACGAGTTCGAACTGGAGAAGAAGCGCGAAGTTACAAAGCAGATCGAAGACTCGAAGCTGGACATTAATTTTGGCTCACAGATCCGGTCGTACGTGCTGCAGCCCTACCGGTTGATCAAGGATCACCGCACAAAGCTGGAAGTGGGCGACGTGGATCGCGTGCTGGACGGCGATCTGCGGCCGTTGATGCAGGCTTTCTTGCGGATGCGGCGGGGCGAGAAGAAATCATGAGCACACGCGGGATTTGGTGATGCTGGACGCGGTGTGGTTTTACCACAGGGACACAGAGTTACACAGGGGAGATGATGAAGTTGAGGAGGGAGACTGCGCTGAAACCTCCGGCTCTGGGAGTCCGGTTGCAGCGGGCGTTTCAGTACGCCGCCGAGAAACATGCCGGGCAAACGCGGAAGCAGTCAGCGGTGCCGTATCTGTCGCATCTGATGGCGGTCGCGTCGCTGGTGCTGGAGGCGGGCGGCGATGAAGAAATGGCGATCGCGGCGCTGCTGCACGATGTGGTCGAAGACTGCGGCGGGATGCCGCGGCTGCGGGAGATCCGGAAGCAGTTTGGGCCGCGCGTGGCGAGAATCGTGGCGGGGTGCACGGATTCTTTCGGTGAGCCGAAGCCGGAGTGGGTAGAGCGCAAGAAAGATTACTTGCGCGAGGTGAAGCACGCCGATCGTGAAACGCGGCTGGTTTCGGCGTCAGACAAGTTGCATAACGTGCGCACGATTCTGGCAGATTACCGGCAGCAGGGGGAGGCGATCTGGACGCGGTTCAGTGGCAAGAAGGAAGGAACGCTCTGGTACTATCGCGCGCTGAGCGACGAATATCAGCGGCGGCACCGCAATCGAATTACGCACGAACTGGCGATTGTGGTGGAGGAACTGGAACGAGCGACCGGTGTGAGGCCGGGGGGCGCGCCGAAGAGAAGACGCGCCGGGACGTCTGGGAGATGAGCCATGCCTCGGATGATTGACCTGATCCGCCATTCGCAGTTCCCGTCGAACTTGATGCACGCGGCGGCGAGCGGGGCGTTACTCGTTTCGTCGGGCGAGATGATGGAAATCCTGGTGCATCTGGCATTGCATAACAAGATTTTTGGCGAGCAGGCCCGAATAACCCTGGCGGGCTGGGACGAGAAAGCCTCACGGTCGGTGGCGGCTGATCCGGCAACGAGCCGCGAGGTTCTGAAATATATGCTCGCGCCGAGGAACCTTCGGCCTGCCCTGCTTCCCGGCTTGCTGGAAAACCCGTCGGTCGGGGAAGAAGAACTGGCGGACGTGGCCGCCTCGGGCTCGCGTGAGGCCGTGGAGGTGCTGCTTGCCAGCGAGCGGGTCAGAAAGTCTCCCGTCCTCAAGGATGCGCTGCGGTCCAATCCGTGGGTGCGCGCGAATGAGATGGAGGCACTCACGAAGTTCGCCGAACTGGCGGAGGTCTCCGAACCAGGGCCGCCAGCTGTCTTCGTGGCGGGGGAGGCGGCGACGGCCCCGGAGGCGGCGGAAAGTCCAGAGTTCGACGACGAAGCGATACTGGCAGAAGCGCTCGAGCGCTTCATCAGGGAGAACGAGACCGAGTTGGCGGCCCATGCCAACCAGCCCTTTCACCCGATAGGGGACCTGCACGAGGAAAGCGGAAGCGCACAAGCGGAAGCGCAGCCCACCGCCGCTTCGCCGCTGGCGTCCGCGAAGCCGGAGAGCCAACTTGCTAAGCCAATGGCCGCGGCCGCAACCAAGAAGCCGGTGCACGGTCACGAGGAGAGGCGCGACACGACGCTGCAGAAGATTGCCAAGCTCGATGTGAAGGGACGGATCGCGCTAGCGATTCGCGGGAGCAAGGAAGAGCGGTCACTCCTGATTCGTGACGGCACGAAACTGGTGGCGCTGGCGGTGCTCGACTCCCCGAAAGTGTCGGATGGAGAGGTAGAAAACTTCGCGCAGCAGAAAAACGTGCTGGAGTCCGTGCTGCGGGCCATTCCGATGAAGCGGCGTTTTGCCAAGAATTATGCCATCATTCGCAACCTGGTATTTAATCCGCGCACGCCGCTGGATCTCTCGCTGGGCCTGATGAAGAACCTGCTGGTTCACGATCTGAAAAACCTGTCGGCAAACAAGGAAGTTGCCGACACGATTCGCAAGCTGGCGCTGCGCATGTTCAAGCAGAAGATGGAGAAGAAGG
>WNGE01010038.1_pt1 | contig 12242 bp, 9 predicted proteins | sample 5400651 | NCBI WGS metagenome assembly WNGE01 (sample SAMN13153370, study PRJNA577476) | soil metagenome | isolation source: 60 cm soil or saprolite under grassland replicate 2 | place: USA:California | collected 2016-06-15 | reverse complement strand
ATCTGGCGGCTGATCTTTGGCCTTTGACCTCCGCCTCGGCGTATTCGACTCTGACCTCTCTGCAACGCAAGCGCTATCTCTTTGTCTGCATCAATCGTCGGGCCGAGGAGAACCCGAAAGGATGCTGCGCGGCCAAGGAGTCGGAAGAAGTGTATAGAGCGTTGAAAGGGGAGGTTGCCGCGCGCGGACTCGCAAAGCTAGAGGCGCGCGTGTGCACATCGAGCTGTCTCGATCAATGCGCGACTGGCGTGACAGTTTTAGTCGAACCCGATCACTTTTTTTATGGGCGCGTCACGGTCGCCGACGTCCCGGAGATTGTGGATGGACTCGTTAAGGGGCAACCGGTTAAACGGCTCGTGGTGACTGCGGATCAACACAATGGAGCTAGAGGGGATGAGCGACATAGAAGGTAAAACTGCGAGGGAAGCAGCGAGCGAGTGCGGGCAGCGAGCGAGTTTCAAAGCATAGGTAAATCCTTGTTAGCCATCTATCGTAAGTCGCTTACGATGCATGCGCGCGCGCGTTATAATGGCGGTCACTGCGGGGACCGCGAGGTTTCTGCGCGACGAGACCGTATTCGGCGTCCGAATTCTCGATATCACACAAACTCGTCGTCTGATCGCGTTTTTTTCCGCCGTCGATGTAACGATTTGACATTTGAACGAATCACGACAGCGAAGCTAAACGTTTGGACGCGGCCCTAAATTTCCCTCTCAATCGTTCCTCCTCATCGAGCCTCGCAGCCAGTGCCTCACCGGCGGCAGCGGCCAGGTGATTACACTTCTCCCACGAACTCTGTTTTACTCGACTGGTAACGCTTGGAACTCGGAAAGCAGTTTTGCCGTGGCGGTGCGCTCATGATATTTGCGCAGACTGAATCCAGAGGCGGAAGAATCGATCAGTAATCGAGAACGAGCCGTCGTCGCGGTCGATAATGTCTCTTCCTAATAATGCCTCGACAGCACGCTGGGCGTTCGAGGCCGAGCTCAGGCCGTAGCGGCTTACAAACTCTCCGCCAAACACCTTCACTCCAGCGGCCTCGGCGGCGAGTCCCTTCAGGAAGCGCTTCTGGGGAACTGTCAGCGACTCCCATAACGTCGTGTAGGCGTAGGTTTCCCGATCCAACAACACCTTCACTGCTGTGCGCATCATCTCTGCCGTGACCTTCGCCTTGCGCTCGCACAATTCCCAGAGGACATGGCAAAGATGCTGAGTATAAAATGGATGTCCTTGCGTCATTTCGCAGAGATCATGGATTTCTTGCTCATCAATTCGCTTCTCCGCATCGGCAAACCGAGAACGAATGAAAGGTTGCCAATGCTTCTCCGCGATCGGCCCGAGCGGATAATGTGCACCGGCTCGATACAGAGGACGGTTCCGATCCAGGACCATTTTCTGGATCAGGTGTTTGCGACTGCCGAGGAAGACGTAGCTAACCTGGCGATGAGTTTGAATCACGCTCCGTAACTTCCGTTCTACACGGTCGCTGCCGTACTCCAGAACCTGCTGAAATTCGTCGAGCACGACGGCGACGCGCGGCCCGCCCCTGGCTGCAATCTTTGCGGGCGTTTCCAGAACTTCTTCCAGGACTGGATCGATTCGGGCATGCTTCGCCAGACCAAATGCCAGCATCGGTTTTCCTTCATCGTCCACAGTCACACTGGGTGATAAGCCGCCGAAGAATCTTTTTGCAGTCTCCAGCGCCTTTTCTACGGATGAAGTCATCGACTCGGTGATTGCCCGGGCAACAGCAGCGACGAATGTCCCTTCACTGTCCGTCGGCCAAAGATCGACATAGGCGGAGATAAAATTTTTGCGTGGCAGCCTGCTGAGCACGGCGCGCACCAGCGATGTTTTGCCGTACCGGCGTTCCGAAAAGACGAATAGCTTCTCCGCGTTCTCCATCGCACGTCGCAAATCGGCCAGTTCCTTCTGCCGATTGCAAAAGGCGTCGCCGCTCACTACGCCGCCGTATTCGAATGGGTTTCTCACATTACGCGATTTGCGTTACGCATGTTGCGTAATACAAACGAAATCGGGCGCTATTGTAAAGGCGGCTGTTTCCTATTCTCGGCTTTGGTTCCGTCGCGCTGTAGCCTCAGGCTCGCCGGAGCTTCAGCAAAGGCGGCTCGGCGAAAGCGGATGAGTCCGGTCTCTGCAGTCTGCGAGCGATCGCGAAGATGGCCAACCAACCCATAGCGCCGCCAGATCCTCGGCGTACGGCTGGAACAACATCGGGCCCGAGGTATCGATCATACGACGCCGGGATGGGTCCGGAGAATTGTGCGTGCTCGTCTTCCATATTGGCGCTTCTAAGAACGAAACTTCACTTGCGCCTTCTGCAACTTTTCCAGTCGCCGAACCTAGCGACCCTCATTTGTTTCGTTCACATTCCCGCCGTCTTAAATTTGTTGATATACCTCTATGCCGATCCACAAAATCACGAGGCTGGCAACGGCTCCGCTGATGATAAGCACTCCTCGGATCGAACGCTCTGATTCGAGCGAGTTGTATTTCGAGAAGGCGTCCCGAAGCTCCGTTTCTAAATCGAGTTGTTCTTGAGATTTAGGAGTTTCTTCTCGCCATCGAGCCTGCAAGTCATCGAGCCAAAGTCCTGTGCGTTTCTTGGCGGACGCAGTAATTCGGCGTACGATCGGACGAGCAATGTTACCGATTACAAGCGATTCTAAAGAGTCAACGTACTCTTGATTGATAAGGTCGCGTCTTGCGCTAACCGGAATGAAAGGTCCGCTGCCCGAACAACGGACATCGAACCGAGTCGTTTTGGCTCCAATCAAAGCGAGGAAAGTTTGAGCATCGCCCCGAGACCCAAATGTCGTCTGGTAGCGACGCTGCAATTCTACGGCGTGCGTACGCGCAGCTGGAAGAGCACGACGTGCTCGAATGTAGGGGCCTATACTGGCAAAGCCGAACCACGCTAGCATCAGTATCAATCCGGAAACGACTCCTAAGATGAAGAGCATTGAAGACGGCGCTATCCTTTTAGATCATTAGCTATTTCGGCGAACTGGGCGAGGGCGGCTTGGAGGTCTTCGACGATTTCTTGTGCGATGATGTCGGGATCGAGCGCTGGCCGCGCGCGTTAGCGGCTGCCAGCTTTACGGCGGGAGGCATCGAGACTTTGAGTGTGTCTAGGGAAGCCGGGCATGCTGGATAACCCAGCGAGATTGGCGCTGTCTTCGAGGCTCTATCTCATAAGTCTGTCAAGATTTGTTGACTGACCCCTATCTACCCTATCCATCTTCACGTCTCTTCCCTTTGCTTGTTCGATGACGCTTTGAGCGCTCTCAGGAATCCGCCGCCTTTGAATTCCCGCCATTCGTTCTCGTCGGTGTGGACGGATTTCTTGGCTAGCTCGGCGACATAATCGTACGCCGCGGATGGTCCAAGATCCTCGATCTTCTGGAAAAAAATTGAAGCGTTTGAGGGACTCGATGGCATCAGGCTTTAGCGGTTCTATTCACGCCGCCCATTTCAGCCCATGGCTCGCATAATCGAGCATCATGTCGAGCACGTCATCGCACTTCTTTCTAAAGAGAACCCGGTCGTATGTGTTAGGCAGGTTCTTGTCTAACACGTCCTCAACGGCCGATCGTACAATTTTTCTGCTTTGTTGATCCTTAAACCAATCCTGAATAAGTACCGGTGGAGCTTCCTCACGTAGGCGATGTAGGAGCGCTTTGGCCGCGAGCTTAACCTTTTGCGTTTCGTCCTTCGTCATTGTCTCCTTTTTGATCAGGTCGAACAACTCGAGTTCATCTTCGGAAAGTCCTTCGCGAACGTGGCGCTCCGCTTCTGCTTTCAATTCCTTGGTGAATTTCAAAAGCTCCTCAAAATAGTTTTCGTTTGAGGTTCCGCTGGCGTTGTATTCATCGATGATTTCCTGCAGTCGCTGAGCGAAATCGGTCCTAGTTCGATTTTGCTTTAACATTTGCTCTAGCTTCTTCTCGATGAACGCGCGGAGGTCTGCGATCTCGATATTTCTGTAAGCCGCTTTCTTGAAGTCCTTGCGTAGTTCTTCGAAATCGATCTTACTAAGGTCCCATTTCCTTCCTTGCTTCAATATCCCGTAGCCGCTTGCAGCATCATTCGATTCTTTGGCCACGACGACGCTTTCATCCAGTAATTCTCCGACGCGCAGACCGACGGCGTCGATGTCAGTTTGCTCGATGATGGCGTCAATTACGCCGCGCAAATATTGAAACACGGCAACCGTGCGAACGATCTGTGGCTGACGCAGAATCTCGGGTTTGCTTGCCTCGTATAATGCGCTCACGGTGTTTTCGTAAACACTGAATGCTTTGCGCCATTCGTCCTGCATGAGAAGGATGTCAGCGCATTCTTTGAATTGCTCGACGTTCTTGAACGTGTCTTGCGTGTTCAGCAGTTTATCGACGTGAACACTGTGCGATTGGCAAAACGCGGTGGCTTGTTCAATAGCACCGTCAAGCAACCGAAACAGCTCGGCCTTCTCTTTTACCGGTGGTTCATCGGCACCTTCAGCGCCTTGCGCGTAATCTTTCAACGCCTTCTTCATGTTGCGGAAGACGTTGTAGTAATCAACGATCTCACCCGTCCGCTTTTCGACGCCGTTGATCTTGAACGATGTCACTCGATTTGCGCGGGCAATCGATTGCATCAGCGTGTGATCTTTCTGAGGCTTGTCTAAATAAAGTGTCGACACGGTGGGCGCATCGAATCCGGTCAGCCACATTGCGCAAACGAAGACAAGCTGAACCGGGTGCTCAGGGTCCTTGAAGTTGTACTCAATATCGTGGCCGTGCTCGTCAACGCTGTTCATGCGCTGCCGATGAGGCTTGATATCTAGCTCCTGTCTCTTGAATTTTTCCTCCTCACCGGCTTCTTCACTGACGACGACGGCCATCTCGACACGCCGCATGTAGTCCACCCTCTTTTTCAATCTCTCCTTTTCAATCTGGCTACCGGATTTCCTGATACGTCCGAGTAGCTCTTTGATCTGGGCTTTCCAAAGCCGCTGTACCTTGTCGTACATTTTTACCGCGGTGAACTTGTCGACTGAGATGACGATGCCTTTGCCGAGATAGCCTCTTCGCGGAAAATGATAAACGATGTCTTTGGCGATCGTTTCCAATCGATCATCGCGCTTTATTACTTCGACCTCAGTCGAGAACTTCTTTTCCAGCTTTTCCTTTTGGGCGTCGTCCAAATTTTCGTCCTCGAGGATTTCGTAAAATTCATCGCTTAGGTCTTCGTTTTGAATAAGCACTTGTGGGACGCGCTTTTGGTAGAAAAGCGGCACCGTCGCGCCATCGTCCATTGATTGCTGGAAGTTGTACTCAGAAACATAATCGCCAAACCACGCATTTGTCTTGCGTTCACGTCCCAGCAGCGGAGTTCCGGTGAAGGCAATGTATTGCGCGTTTGGCAAACCATGCCGCATGTTTTCGGCGAGAGATTTGTATTGAGTGCGGTGGGCTTCATCTACCATCACCACGATAATCATCGCGCTCAGATAGAAGTGGATACTCCTTCCCCTTGGGCCAACCGAACTTCTGGATCAGGGTGAACACCAGTCGCTTGTTTTGGCCAAGAAACTTGCGCATTTCTTCACTGTCCTTGGGTTGAGCCGTATCGCTTTTCTTGACCGTCTCGGTGTGTAGAAAATTGCGATAGATTTGGCCATCCAAGTCTTCTCGGTCGGTAACGACAACGAACGTGAAGTTCCCGGTGAGTGTGCGAAAGATTTTACGGACCAGAAAAATCATCGAGAAGCTCTTGCCCGATCCTTGCGTGTGCCAAAAGACGCCAAGTTTTCCTTCTTTCTTTTTGCGGTTGAGGAAGGCGTCGTAAGCTTTGTCCACGCCGATGAATTGGTGGTTTTGGCCAATAATTTTTTGCTTGTCGTCGTAAAAGAGAACGAAGTGCTCTACGTAATCCAGGAGTCGAGCTTTCGGGAATAGCCCGTCGATTACTCGAACCATGGTCTCGCCTTTCTCCTCAAGGCTTTCGCGATTGATCTTCTCCTTCTCGTTCTCAACGCGAAGCCACGTGAAGAAATGCTCCCATTCAGCCGTCATACTTCCAACGCGCGTTTGAAGACCGTTTGAAAGCACGCAAAAGGCATTCGTCAGATACAGCTGCAGTATCTCGGACCTATAAGCGACGACGTTGGACTCAAAGGCGCTCTTTAATTTAACGTTGGAATTCTTGAGCTCGATGAAGACGAGCGGAATACCATTCACGTAAAGAAGCACATCCGGCCGGCGATGCCCACGTTCGCCTTTCACCCACATCTGAGAAACAGCCAGGAATTCATTGTTCTCTGGATTCTGAAAATCGATAAGCCTGACCCGTTCATCCTCAGTTCGACCTTGTTTGTTCTCGAATTGAACTGGAATGCCATCGCGCACTAGAGTGTCGACCTCATGATTGGCCGCGACTGAAGACATTGCCTGGCGTTTCTCCAAGAGCCTTGCGAGCGCGTCATCAATCGCAGACTCGGGAACCTCGGGATTTAATCGCGATGCCGCACTCTTGAGCCGGTCTGTAAAAACGACGTCGCGCTTGTCCGCTCGATTTGACCCGTCATTGATTTCTTCCGGATCGCTTGTGTAGCAATTGAGTACGTCATATCCGTGCTGATGCTGCAAACGCTGAAGCAACGCTTGTTCAATTTGATCTTCGGATATGAAGCTCGGCATGGCCTTTCAGACGGCTTGTTTCAAAAATTCCTGTACCAGTTCAAACGCCCGACGGGCCTGCCGTTTCCTTTCTTCCGCGTCCGCTGAATTATAGAATTCGACCACCTGCATCGGGCCAAACGAGTCAACAGCAGGAAATTTCTCCTTCAGAATTTCAATGGCTTTGATGACATCTTTTTTGCCCGCTCGTTTTTTCCAGTTCGCCGCCAGCTCCTTCAAACCACCAGGGTAATTGTCGAGACAGAAACAAATATCGTAAGCATCTTTAGGTTTGTCCCGGTTCGCGAGCGCGTACGCCTTCATGATTAGAAAATCCGCTAGGGAAGCCACACGAAATTGAACCCGGTTGGTCTGGCCCTTGATCATCTTCCCGGTCATGACGATCACTTCTGGATTTTCAAAGGCGGCATTGCATCCGCTGGCATCAAGCGGTCTGAAATTCTTTGTCAGCTTTGGCTTGTTCTTTTTCGTTTTTGCTTCCGGAGATTTCAGAAAATCGACATCAACGCGGACCGGCTGGTCTCCGTCCTCAAGATTAACCTCCGCATAGAGTCTGAAGGGCTCTTCGGCTTGTTTATATCGACGGGTATTCAGCAAGGCTTTTAGCAACTCCGCATATTGTCCTTCTGCCAGTTTTTCAGCGTCCAACGCCAGATCCACATCAATGCTCCCAACGTGTGGCTCTTCCGTCGCTTCAAGTAACAAGTCAGGAATCCAGCCGCCAACTACGACCAGACAATCCTCGAATTGCTTCAACACCTGCCCCAAATCTACGAGCACCCGGCGCGCGGCTTCAATTTGCCGCACACTGTAGTCGTCGCGTTGCCGTGGTTCGTCATTCACACCTTCAACCCCTTGTCTCGCCACTGCGGTTTCAATCGCTGCTCGAGCAATGCCTCGGCCGCTTCCTCGCCGCGCCCGCCGGCGTGCCAAAGATCCACGTAAGTCTGCACCGCATTGGTGCAAGCCATTCGCCCTTCACCCATCCTTCCACCATCACTAAGATAGAAGACGCCTTCGTCATCAGGAATCAAAACGATGAGATTCTCACCCGTCTCTACGGGTTTGGCTTCAACTAGTCTCGCGAATCTGGGAATGTCTTTCTCGCGCAGATACAACCAAGTCTTGGGTTGGCGGACATGAGGCGCTTGAAAATCTGCAGCTGAAAATGCTGCATAAACGGCGAAGCCGCCGGTTTGTGCACCAAGTCGGGCTAGCGCAGTGCGCAATTCGTGTCCCTTCAGCAAACTGAAATAGCCGCGGCGTTCTTGCCGATCGAAACGATATTGGTTCCGCCACGCAAAGAGCAGCTTCAACGGGTCGCGAAGTCGAAAACGCCCCTCAGGTAACTCTTCTATGAATGCCTCGTCAACAAGATGTCGAATGACTTTGTTTACAAGGCCCAGACTCGGTTTGGGAATGGCAGGTTGACCGGGTTTAAGTTTAGGTAGCTCTCCAAAATGCGCCACCATCCAACGCTGTGATGCGGCATCATGGCCACCCCAAAGGATTTCCGCGTTCTCAGGCGCAAGGATTGCGCGGATTACTCTTCCCGCGATTGGTGTACTTAGGTTTGCGATCGGTCGTGGCGTCTTATGTATCGGCTCGTTTCCGCGACGCTCGATGTGGAGAAAGGTTGGCACTGTGATCTTGCAGTTGCCGGCAAGGTCGAACCAGCTCCAGCTGTGGCTTTCGCAAATCTCGGCCATCCGCGGCGAGATATGCGGCGCAGCAAAAACTCTCGCTCGAACGAGCTTGGTAGAATCTTTCTCAAACTCCCGCTCGATCGCCACATAAGGAAACTGGGAAGGCCGCGGTTCCCGACGGCAATCAACCCAGAGTTCGATTATCGGACCATGAGGGCTTTTTCCTCTCGCCAATAGGTCAAACGCTCGGTTGAACGGAGCGGGATTAGTCTCCACCGTCCATCCAGGAATTCCCGGGACGGTGTGAAGCAATTCTTTCAGCTTTGCCGCTAAAGCCTTTTCTAAGGCTGCTGCGGAGAGTCTGGCTGTGTTCACAGAATGTATAATGTTCACGGATTCGTGAACATGCCATATATCGTGAACACCACAAGTCTAGCTCTGGACGTTCAATTCCTCCGCCATGCCGGGCGGAAACTGAATGTCGAGGCTTTCGACGGAAAGTTTGCCAGACATGAGGCGAGGGAGAAAGCGATCACGGGCATGCTTTAAATTCTGGCAGTGGTCGTAAAGATCAAGCTTCAGCTCCGTCATCGGTTGGACAATCTTTTCAAATTCTAATAAGAGATCCGAATCCGGCACCACGAGCCTTTGCTTGCCCAGTTGAATCGGACTCAAGTTCATCTGTGCTGTGCTACCGAGCGACAGATTTTCAATCAACTGAATCATGCTGCGATTGTTGAAGGTGTAGTAAACGAATTTAGAGCCGTTCTTCAGCCTTGATTCGAGTTTTGCTACGCGTTGGTTTAACAGCAAAGCCGATCCGTATACATGGCAGACACGACCAACATTCCCAGTCAACGACATCAGAATATCACCGGAATTCAACACGCAATGCTGTTTCATATTTGCTGGCGGCTCATCAATGAAATCAGTGCACTCAGGGACGAAGTAACCGTCTTGAACGTTTTTTATGGTCACAATGCCAAACTTCCCGGAAGATGTGTATGTCTCGCTCTTGAAAGAATAGCCTGATAAGAAGTCAACGATCTCAGATATCTTTCTAACTTCCCAATCCGTCGGTACGCCTTTGACGAACTTCACCTTTTCGTGACCGGGAAAGCGGAGGCGGACGAACCATTCGCGGTAGATTTCCTCGGCCATTTTTTCCAGCATGGCGACACGCCGCTGGTTGTTTTCAATTAGCTCATCGTACGCTGAGAGAACCGCGGCTATCTTCTCTTGCTCAGGGGCGCTTGCTCTCCCGCCTTTTCGCCGATTTCATAAGCCGCGCGTTCTTCAGCCGTTCGGCCGTGAGACCCTCGATGAGTACACAACACCGCCACGCTGCAAACGACGAGCGCTGCTAATCCCATCAACACAAAAAACCGAACCGGTTTGAATTTTCTGGCCATGCCCCAGAGTAGACAATCATACAGTGCCTGTATGAAAGCTACGCCAAAATCTCTCCACGCTCGTCGCAATAGCGATCTCGAGATGGATACGCAAACTAGCTTCGACGTTTTCGTCGGCAGCGAATCCTTTCTCCTCGCCAGCATGCGGAACGGCGGGGTCGGTACCATTTCCGCGACCGCCAACGTCAACCCGGCCGCTATTCACAAGCTCTACAAACAATGGAACACCGCGGATGACGCAGATAACGCGGATCAACAACAATCGAAATTAAACGTCGTGCATCAGGTGTTTAGTAGCAGGAAGTTCCCGTCCATGATCGCTGCGTTGAAACAGGCCATTGCGATCTACGCGGACGATCCGGCATGGCGGACGGTGCGGCCGCGGCTGGTCGAACTCACACCCGAGCAGGCAAAGACGCTCGCCGCGGAATTAAACGCGATCGGGTTCACTATGCCGGGAGTGAGGAGAGTTTCCAAAGGACGAAGGAAGAAGTAAGAAGGAGAAAGTCAGGAGGCAGATGTCAGAAGTCAGCCCACAGAGGTCAGATTCAGCCGAAAAGTTTATCGAACTCGTTGTGGGTGCCGATCCAGATCCACTCGATGATATCACCCTCGCGATAGCCGACTGCGCGCACGTCTAGCGTGACTCTGACCGACCAAAGATTCGCATGTCTGCGGAGTTTCTTAAATTGAAGAGAGTTGTGCGCGGGATTCGCCGAGAATAGCCGAAACACGCGGCGTGCGGATTCTCGATCGGATTGCTTGAGCTCGCCATACGTCCGCCAAAATGAAGGCGTTGCTCGTGAAATCACAATTTGTCGAGGTCGAGGGGCTCACTGCCTTCGGCCCTCGCTTTCTCGATGAAAGCCTCAAGCTTGGGGCGGAGACGCTCGTCTTCGATGATTTCTTCCCAACGCTGGTCGCCCTGTGCTAGCTCACACAACTTATCAAACACGGCGCGACGCTCAGCGTCACTGAGTTTTGGCAACTCCTTGATGATTTCAGATGCGCTCACGGCTCAAGTATACTCTGTCGGAGGGTGCTTGTCAGCGCTCATTGGCGAACACGAGGCTATGCCGGCAGGCCGTTCCGCGCGATCAGTTGTATCTCGGCAACTCCCGCTGCGCTCGACCACATGCCCTCGTGGCGTAACCGGCCATCTCGCTCATCCCATTTGCTCGATTGTATCTCGCTCGCTCCCGCTCGTCTCGACCGCTACCTTCGCGGCTGTACCGGCCATCTCGCTCATCCCATTTGCTCGATTCCATCTGCTCGCAAAGACGGAAACAGCAAAAACTGGAGTGCTGCCTAAGAGGGAAGGCCTTTGCGGGCAATAACCTCCATTTCATTGCAGAAGCGATTGAGCTCGCCTAAGGTAGTGTACACGTTGGGTGTAATGCGAATGCCCTGAAATTCTTTGTGCACGATCGGCACGGTGAAGATGTGGTGTTTATCGAACAAGTATTTTGTCACAGCGTTCGGATCGGTGCCTTCGATATGAACGTTTCCTATCGCGCACGATTGGTTGGAATCGAACGAAGTGTTGAACCGAATCTTGGGCACGTCTTTGAGCCGGTTCATCCAGTAACGGGATAAGTAACGTAACCGCGCTTCCTTGCGTTTGCCGCCGATGCCGTTGTGAAAGAGGAGCGCTTCGCCGATGGCGAGCTTCGGCGCGGCCGAGTGGGTGCCGATCTCTTCAAATTTGCGAATGTCCGATGCCTGCTTCGCTTCGGCGGCCATGAGCGGCCAGAGTTTTTCGATCTTATCGCGCTTGACGTAAAGCATGCCGGTGCCTTTCGGCGCGTACAGCCACTTGTGCAGACTGGTGCCGAAATAATCGCAACCGACGTCTTTCTGTTTGAAATAGAACTGCGCAAAGGAATGAGCGCCGTCGACGATGGTCTCGATGCCGCGGGCGCGCGCAATGTCGCAGACTGCTTTCACCGGAGTGATTTGGCCGGTGATGTTGATCATGTGTGAGATGAGAATGACGCGAGTACGGTCGGTGATTCCTTTTTCAAATGCAGCGGTGATCTCGTTGAGGTTCTTCGGCGGAATCGGAATCTGAATGAGCTTGAGCTTGAGGTTTTCCCGTTTTTCTCTCTGACGCAATGTGGTGAGCATGCGCGAGTAATCCTGGGTGGTGGTGAGAATTTCGTCGCCGGATTTGAGGTCCATGCCCATGAGCACAATCTCGAGCGACTCTGAAGCATTGCGCGTGATCGCGATCTCTTCACGATCGCAGCCGAACAGTTCGGCCAGGCCGGTGCGAATGGTTTCCGATTGCGGCTCGAGGATTTGCCACATCGTGTAAGCCGTGGCGTCTTCCTGTTCCCAGATGTAACGGACCAGCGCCTCGGTCACGATCCGTGGGCTGGGCGAAACGCCGCCGTTGTTCAGGTTGATGATGCCGCGTGTAACGCTGAAGGAATTTTGGATGACGGCCCAATAATCTTCGTCCATGGCCGCTTCTTCCG
>WNGE01007135.1_pt1 | contig 12242 bp, 10 predicted proteins | sample 5400651 | NCBI WGS metagenome assembly WNGE01 (sample SAMN13153370, study PRJNA577476) | soil metagenome | isolation source: 60 cm soil or saprolite under grassland replicate 2 | place: USA:California | collected 2016-06-15 | reverse complement strand
TGCGGCTCGGGCAGCGCACCCTGAAAGCCCGGGACGAGCTGCCCGCCTATCACCGCGTAGACGGCTAGGATGCTTTGGACCTGTAGCGCTTGGGCGATGCGCGGATTGGCTTCGGTGTCGATCTTGGCCAGGACCCACGAGCCCGCGGCTTCGTTGGCGAGCTTCTCGAGGATCGGCGAGAGCTGTTTGCACGGCTCGCACCAGTCCGCCCACAGGTCGATCAGTACCGGTACCTGAAAGGACCGGTCGATGACCTCGGCCTGGAACGTCGCTTCGGTGATCTCGACGACGTGCTCTCCGGGCGCGGGCGCGTCGGCCGCGCGCGCCGCGGCATCCGATCGGGCCTTGATCGCCGCCAGGTCGACGGCGCCGGCAAGGGCCGCCGACATGGCCGGGCTGGGTTGCTGCTGCTGGGTGGAACCTCCGGGACGCATACGTCCAGTGTTCCAAATGCCTGCGCCGGGCGACGCCCCAACCACGTGGGAGATCTACGACAGGGCCTACGCCTCTAAAACTTGCGTCAACCCGAGGGTCATGATGTGACGTGCTCTATACGAGGTGATGACATGGGTCGACGTGGCACGGAAGGTGAGTTCGCCGCATTCGTGGCGGAATGCTCGCCGAAGATGCTCCGCGTCGCGTTCCTGCTGACCGGCCAGCAGTCCGCGGCCGAAGACCTGCTGCAGGCGTCCCTGGAGAAGCTCTACGTCGTCTGGGACAGACTCGAGACCGACACTCCGCCGACTCAGTACCTGCGCCGCATCGTCTATACGACGCACATCTCCTCGTGGCGGCGGCGGCTGCGCGAGGTGCTCACCGAATCGCCACCGGAACACGTTGAGCAACGAGACGCGTACGCCGAACACGACGACCGTGACCGGCTGTGGCGGCTGGTTCAGCGCCTCGCGCCGATGCAGCGATCGGTGATCGTGCTGCGTTTCTACGAGGATCTGTCCGAGGCCGAGATCGCCCAGGTTCTGCGAATCTCGCCGGGATCGGTCAAAGTGCACACCTCGCGAGGCGTTCGCCGGCTCCGCAGCATGGCCTACCCCGCTGATCAACACCCCACCGGTTCCGGGGTGACGCTGTGAACGACCTCGAGTTCGAGCGGAGCCTTCGAGCAAGCCTGCGCCACGGCGCCGAGCAGGTGCGGATGCCGGCGGCGGGCTTCGACCCGCTGATCGACGACGGCGCGTTCCAGGACGAGATACGGGCGAGCCTGCGTACCGGGGCGACGCGCACACGGCCCCTGCGGCGGCGGCTCGTGGCGATCCCGCGGCGGGAGCGCAACCACCGTCGGTGGCTCCTGGAGGGGCTGGCGGCAGCAGCGGTGATCCTCCTCGTCGGCGGAGTGTTGGCGCTGACCGTCTTCACCCGGCAGCCGTCGCCCGTCTCGGGACCGGCCGTCCCGCTGGCCACGCCCTGGCGGATCAGCGTCCAGGTCGTTCCGATGCACGGCAACGGGCCGGGCCACGTCGGCGACGTCACTGCGCCGGCCAATAGTCACGTCCGGCTCGTGGTCACGGTCGCTCCGGCACATCCGGACGGCAAGACCTACCTGCTCCGCTCGTTCGACGGCGGACCGTGGCGGCGCGTCGGTCCGCACAACACCGACGCGCACAGCCGCGAACGGCTCTTGGTAAGGGTGCCTAGCGCGGGGCACACCGAGGTTTACCAGGTCTACGTGGCCGCTGCGGCTGGTCACCTGGGTACTTACTCGAGTCCGATCACGATCCGGGGAGGGTCCTGATGTCCATGCGGTCCGCACTGCTCGTCGTTTCGCTGCTGGTCGGCTCGAGTGTGGTTGCCATGGCGCCCGCTACAGGCGCACCGGCCGCCCTGACCCCAGTAGTGGCATATGCGAAGTATCGAGCTCCAGCGAGCGGCGCTTCGGACATCTACACGGCGCACCTCGACGGCTCGAGCCCCGTGAAGCGGTTCCTGAATGCGAGCAACCCGGTCGTGTCTCCGGACGGCACCAAGATCGCGTTCAGCACTGGTGATACCACCCTGTGGGCCGCTGCGCCGGACGGCAGCGGGGTCACGAAGTTGGCCACGGTCGCCTACGTGTACCTGAACTCGTTCAGTTGGTCACCGGATGACACTCGGCTTGTCGTCGACTCGCCGGGACACGGTCTGGTGATCGTCAACGTCGCCACCAAGGCGGTCACGCCGATCCCGAACAGCTCGAACGAGTCGTCCCCGCAGTGGAGCCCGGACGGAACGCTCATCGCGTCGCACTCGACCGCCGGCCAGGTGCTCCGGCGCCCAGACGGGTCCAGCAAGGTCGTACGCCCAGGCGTCATCACCGGCCTGTGGTCACCTGGCGGCACCGACATGATGGCCCTCGACAACAGTCGTGCGGTGGAAACCGACGTGCTGAGCGGCGTATCGCATGCTGCCATCGTCCTTCCGCTGAACCTCGACTACGTGGGCCTGACCTGGGCCAGCGCCAGCACCGACGTGGTCACGGCGTACATCGGCACCGCCTTTTACGGGGCGCCCTACGCTCCAACCGCTTGGTACAGGGTCGAAACGTACGCGGGGGATCCGGAGACAGGCAGTGGCGACACCGGCCAACTGATCGCCGATAACGCTCTGTACCCGTCGGTCGGCGGGCTCACGCCGGCTGACGTGAACGGCACGCCACCGGCGGTTTCCGGTTTGGCCGCAACGGTGTCGCCGAGCTTCGTGCACGTGTCCTGGGGCGCGCCGGCGAGCACACCGGACTTCGCCGGCGTCGAAATCCGCTACGCGCTGGGCAGCACCCCACCGGCCACGGTCACCGACGGCCTCGACGGCGGACGCCTGCTCACCGGTAGCCGCGACCTGGGCCCGCTACCACCGGACCAGGACGTCGCGATCAGCGTCTTCAGCCGCGACTGGACCGGGCACGTCGGCCCCGCCGCCACCACCGTCGTGACCACCCCGCACGCGACCGCAAGCACGCTCGTGGCCCATGCCTCGCCGTCGGACATCGTCTACGGACACAGCTCCACCATCACCGCCACACTCACCCGCACTTATGACCACGCACCACTGAGCTTCACCCCGGTCACCATCGCCACCCGGCACACGAACACCACCGACCCGTTCGTCGACCGCACCACCATCCGCACCGACGCCACCGGCAAGCTCTCCTACCTGCAGATCCCCGGCATCGGCTACGACTACCAGCTGCGCTACGCCGGCGACACCGACAACGCCGCCGTAACGGCAGCGACTCGCATCCGGGTCGCACACCGCGTCACCGAGACACTCGACCACGCCAGCGCCCCGGCCGGCAGCTACGTCCACCTCACCGCCACCGTCGCCCCCAGCTACCCCGACGGCAAGACCTACCTGCAGAAGTTCACCACCCGCGCCATCACCCTCGGCCCGCACAACACCGGCGCCACCAGCAAAGTCACCTACACCATCAAGGCACCCGCCAAAGGCACCAAGATCAAATACCGGGTCATCGTGCCCAGCGGCGGCAGCTACATCGCCGGCTACGGAACCTGGCTCACCATCACCGGCACCTGAGGCAGATCCGCCCGGTTGACACTCGCCGAACGCTCGGTGAGTGTCAGCCGGGTGACAGTTCGCATCGAACGGGCCGGACCGGTATGGACGGTCGTGCTCGACCGCCCGCACGTGCGCAACGCCGTCGACCGCGAGACCGCCACCGCCCTCGCAGAGGCGTTCCGAACGTTCGACGCCGACCCGGACGCCGGCGTCGCCGTCTTGTGGGGCGCAGGTGGCACGTTCTGCGCGGGCGCGGATCTGCAGGCGATCGCCCGCGGTGAGCCCAACCTGCTCGATCCCGACCTCAGCCACGACGCCCCGATGGGGCCGTCGCGGCTGGCGTTGTCCAAGCCGGTGATCGCTGCGGTCAGCGGCCACGCCGTCGCGGGCGGCCTGGAACTCGCGCTGTGGTGCGACCTGCGCGTCGTCGAGCGCGACGCCGTGCTCGGCGTGTTCTGCCGCCGCTGGAACGTCCCGCTCATCGACGGCGGCACGGTGCGGCTGCCGCGGATCGTCGATCTGGAACAGGCGCTCGACCTGATCCTCACCGGGCGGCCGGTCGCCGCGGACGAGGCGCTCGCGATCGGGCTCGCCGACCGGGTCGTGCCGACCGGCGAGGCGAGGGCGGCAGCGGAGGCGCTCGCGGCGCAGATCGCCACCTTCCCGCAGTTGTGTGTCCGCTCGGACCGTCGGTCGGTGTACGACGCGCTGGGCGCCGACGAGGCCACTGCGCTTGCCCGCGAGTTCGAGCTGGGCCTTGCCACCGCGAACGCCGGCGCCGCCTCCGGCGCGGCCCGATTTGTCGCGGGCGAACGCTGAGCGCACGTTTCTGTCGCATGCCGGCAAGGTCGCGTTCACCCCGACGTCGCGACCTCGCCCTACGTTCGTCGGCATGGCCGACGACACCGCAGACCAGACGTCCACGCAGCTCAGCCGTCGCCAGGCGCTGGGCCTGCTCGGCGGTGCCGGGGCGGTGGCGGCAATCCCGCTGCTCGGCGCACCGGCCGCCCAGGCGGCACCAGCCGGCTTCCTCGCCGGTCCAGGATCGGGCGGCGCGACACCCGTGCAGGGCCTGCACCTGACCTTCGGCGCCGACCCGGCCCGCGAGATGGTCGCCTCGTGGCTCACCGACGCCGCGGTGTCGCGTCCGCGCGTCGTCTACGGCACCGCCGAGCACGGCTTCGGATCATCAGTCGACGCGCAGACCCGAACCTATGTCGACGGCGCCTCCGGCCGGACGGTCTACGTCCACCACGCGCGGCTACGGCAGTTGCGTCCGGGCAGCGACTACCTCTACGTCGTCCAGCACGACGGCGCGGCACCGGATGCCGGAGCGTTCCGCACCGCGCCGGTCGGCCGCGCGCCGTTCACGTTCACCAGCTTCGGCGACCAGTCGGTACCGCAGGTCACCTGGGCCGCGGACGGCACCGTGGCGCTGAACGCCAACACCTCGGCGGCGGCCGGCGATGTCGTGGCCGGCATCGAGCGCGTGGCGCCGCTGTTCCACCTGCTCAACGGCGACCTGTGCTACGCCAACATCGACCCGGACCGCGTCCGCACCTGGAACGAGTTCTTCACCAACAACACGCGCTCGGCCCGGTTCCGCCCATGGATGCCGGCCGCGGGGAACCACGAGAACGAGAAGGGCAACGGCCCGATCGGCTTCGGCGCGTTCCAGACCTACTTCATGCTGCCGTCGACGGAGACCGATCCGGAGTTGGCCAATCTCTGGTACGCGTTCACCGTCGGCTCGATGCGCGTGATCGTGCTGCAGAACGACGACAACTGCCTGCAAGACGGCGGCGACAACTACGTCAACGGCTACTCGGGTGGCCGGCAGATCACCTTCCTCGAACGCGAGTTGCGCGCCGCGCGGTCATCGCGCGACATCGACTGGGTGGTCGTCGCGATGCACCAGGTGATGATCAGCTCGGCCGACTTCAACGGAGCCGATCTCGGGCTGCGGCAGAAGTACGGGCCGCTGTTCGACAAGTACGGCGTCGACCTCGTGGTCTGCGGTCACGAGCACCACTACGAGCGCTCCCTCGCGGTGCGCGGCGTCGTCTCCGGCAGCGAGACCTTGACGCCGAACCCCGTGTCGCCGGCAACCGACGTGATCGACACATCGCAGGGCACGGTGCACATGGTGCTCGGTGGTGGCGGCGTCTCCGGCACGTCGAATCAGACGTTCTACCAGGACGGCTCCGCGAAGGTGATCATCGCCGTCTCCGCGACGCCTGGGCCGAACGGCAAGCGCACGTCGACGTTCGTCAAGGAAGCCGCAATCTGGACCGGCGTGCGCGACGTCGAGCATCCATACGGCTTCGCGGCGTTCACCGTCGACCCGGGGCGGCATCCCGGCGACACGACCAGTCTGAACGTCACGTACTACAACGTGAACAAGCCACGCGGCGATCTGTCGGTGTTCGAGACGTTCACGCTGCAGCGGCCGCGATCAGACGGCCGTCGTTAGAGCGACGATCGCCGCTTCGAGCTGGTCGTCGTCGGCGCTGCTCCGCCAGGTCACGACTGCTCCGCGATTACCTAGACGGATCGTGACGCGCTCGCGCGCCCGCTCGACGTCGACGGCATTGGTGATGACCAGCAACCGACCACTTCCACTGAGCCGGTCGAGCAAGCCGTCGAGGCTGCTGCCGGCGAACGTCATCGACGAGCCGACGTACTTGGTCTCGATGTACAGCTCGCGGTCGCCGACGACGAGCCAGAAATCGGCGCGGTCTCGCGACCACTGCGACTCCCGTCGCAGGACGGCGCCGTGCACGACGCGGTGCATCGCCCGCTCGACCTCGTCGTCGTAGGCGATCGCGGCCGCTACTCGCGGCGTCTGCTCGGCCTCGATGGTCGACACGCGCTCGCGGATCCGTTCAAGGGTCGGTCTCGCCGACGCAGGTGCCGTGCTCAACGCCTCGGCGATCTCGTTGCGGATCTCGTTCGCGAAGCCGACGCGCGCATTGCCCCAGGACAGGCTGGCCGGCCATCGCCCGATCGCCGCGAGCAGGCACCCGGCCGCCCCGATGACGACCAGCGCCGCGGCCGGCAGCGCGAGCCGTCCGACAAAGGTCGCCACCGCACCCGTCACGACCAGCGCCGAGCCACCGACCAGCAGGATCCAGCGAACCGCGCGCGCGACCTCGTAATCCACGCACGGCACTCTCCCAGATGCGCCGCCACCGCGGCAGCGGGGCCGTGCACCTAGAAGCGGACGGGCTCGCGGTATTCGCCCCACAGCGGGCGCAACGCGTCGCAGATCTCGCCGAGCGTCGCCTCGGCGCGGGCGGCATCGAGCATGGGCGGCACTGTGTTCTGGCCGGTGCTCGCCGCCTCGACCATGCGCGCGAGCGCGGCATCGACCGCAGCCTGATCGCGCGCGGCACGACGCCGGGCCACGACGTCGCGCTGCTCCAGCTCGACCTCGTGTGACACCCGCAGGATCTCCAGCTCGTCGCCGACATCGCCGGTGAGCGTGTTCACGCCGACGACGCGCTTGTCGCCCTTCTCGACGGCAACCTGGTACGCGAACGCGCTGTCGGCGATCTCGGTGATGAACCAGCCGTCCTCGATGCCGCGCAGCAGACCGGCGGTGATCGAGCCGTCGCCACCGAGGTCGCGAATCCGCGTGAAGATCGCCTCGGCCTCCGCCTCGATCCGGTCGGTCAGCTCCTCGACGAACCACGATCCGCCCAATGGATCGGCCACGTTGCGCACACCCGTCTCATCGGCGATCACCTGCTGGGTACGCAGGGCGATCTGGGCCGCCTTGGCACTCGGCAGGGCGAGCACCTCGTCCAGCGCGTTCGTGTGCAGCGAGTTCGTCCCGCCCAGCACGGCTGCCATCGCCTCGACTGCTGTGCGGACGATGTTGTTGTCGGGCTGCTGCGCGGTGAGCGACACGCCCGCCGTCTGGGTGTGGAACCGCAGCGACTGCGCCTTGGCGGTCTTCGCGCCGTACACGTCGCGCATCCACCGCGCCCAGATCCGCCGCGCCGCGCGGAACTTGGCGATCTCCTCGAAGAAGTCGATGTGCGCGTCGAAGAAGAACGACAACCCGGGCGCGAACTGCTCGATGTCGAGGCCACGCGACAGGCCGAGTTCGACGTACCCGAACCCGTCGGCGAGCGTGAACGCGAGCTCCTGCGCGGCGGTCGACCCCGCCTCGCGGATGTGGTAGCCGGACACGGACAGCGGCTTGTAGGCCGGGACGTCGTGCGCCACGTACTCCATCAGGTCGCCGATCAGCTTCAGGTGCGGCTCAGGCGGGTAGATCCATTCCTTCTGCGCGATGTACTCCTTGAAGATGTCGGTCTGCAGCGTGCCGTTCAGCTTTCTGACGTCGGCGCCCTGGCGCTCGGCGGCGACGACGTACATGCAGAACAGCGGCACGGCCGGGCCGCTGATCGTCATGGACGTCGTGGTGGCAGCCAGGTCGATGCCGTCGAAGAGAATGTCCATATCCGCGGCCGAATCGACCGCAACGCCACAATGCCCGACCTCGCCGAGCGCCCGCGGGTCGTCGGAGTCGCGCCCCATCAGGGTCGGCATGTCGAACGCGACCGACAGCCCGCCGCCGCCTTCGGCCAGGATCATCTTGTACCGCTCGTTGGTCTGCCGGGCGCTGCCGAATCCGGCGAACTGGCGGATCGTCCAGGGCTTACCTCGGTAACCGGTCGGGTGGATACCCCGAGTGAAGGGGTATTCGCCCGGCCAGCCGATCCGCTCGAACCGGTCGTCCCCGCCGGTCGGCCCGTACAGCGGGTCGACCTCGACGCCCGACAGGGTCGTGAAGTCGCGATCCTGCTTGCGTACGGCGTCATAGCGCTGCTGCCAGCGTGCGCGGCCGTCGGCGATCTCGTCGGAGTCCATCCCACGAGATTACTAGGACGTCCTAGTAATTGCTAAGCGGACGCGGTGAGCTCCGCCACCTGGTCCGCCGTGAGCGTGACGCCGGCGGCGGCCACGTTCTCCTCCAGGTGCGCGACCTTGGACGTCCCGGGAATCGGCAGCACGACCGGCGAGATCGCGAGCAGCCAGGCCAGCGCGACCTGGGCGGGCGTCGCCGCGGTGGCCCGTACGACGTGGTCGACCGCACCGCCCGACCGGGCCAGCCTGCCGCTCGCGATCGGGAACCACGGGATGAATCCGATGGCGTGCTCCGTGCAGTAGTCGAGCACCGCCTGCGACTCGCGGTGCACAAGGTTGTGCAGGTTCTGCACAGTGACGATGTCGGCGATCTCACGCGCCTGCTCGATCTGATCCACGCTCACCTCGGAGAGCCCGAGCGCCGCGATCTTTCCCTCGTCCTGCATCGCCTTCAGCTCGCCGATCTGGTCGGCCAGCGGCACCTGCCGGTCGATGCGATGCAGCTGCAGCAGGTCGATGCGATCGACGCCGAGGCGGCGCAGGCTCATCTCGACCTCCTGGCGCAGGTACTCCGGGCGTCCGACCACATGCCACTGGCCAGGGCCGGTACGCACGAAGCCGGCCTTCGTCGCGATCAGCACCTGATCCGGGTACGGGTGCAGCGCCTCGCGCAGGATCTCCTCGCTCACGTACGGACCGTACGAATCAGCGGTGTCGATGAAGTCGACGCCGAGCTCGACGGCGCGCCGCACGACGCGAACGCACTCGTCGCGGTCTGCAGGCTCGCCCCAGATGCCCGGGCCGGTCAGCTGCATCGCGCCGAAGCCGAGGCGGTGCACGGTCTTGCCGGCGATGGCGAACGTGCCGGACCCGTGCGCGGAGACGGTGGTCGTGGTGTCGGACAAGACGGGCTCCAGGGTGTCGTGATTGCGGTGCGAACGCTCGACCCAACGTATCGCCCGGCCGCGCTCTGCGCGGGTGCGGCGATTTCCGGTCGCCAGGCTGGCACCAGGCGACGAGGATCGCTGCCATGTCGCTGATCAGGCCCGCCGTGCTGAAGCCGGGTGACACGATTGCCGCGATCTCGCTGTCCGCAGGCCTGCCCGCGGCGTTTCCGCACCGCCACGAAGCCGGCAAGCGTCAGCTCGCCGAGACGTTCGGCGTGCGGGTGATCGAGACCCCGAACGCGCTGCGCGACAACGAGTGGCTGCACAACAACCCTGAGGCGCGCGCGGACGATCTGCACTGGGCGCTCACCAACGACGACGTCGCCGGCATCGTGTCGACGATCGGCGGCGACGAGTCGATCCGGACCGTGCCCTACCTCGACCTGGACGTGATCCGCGCGCATCCGAAAGTGTTCCTTGGGTTCTCCGACAGCACCGTGCAGCATCTCGTCAACCGGGCAGCGGGCGTCGTCAGCTTCCACGGCCCCAGCCTGCTCGCGGGCTTCGCCGAGAACTGCGGCATCCACCCCTACGTCGAGGCGACGGTTCGCCAAGCGGTGTTCACGGCTGAGCCGTTCGAGCTGACGGCAGCGACGGAGTGGACCGACGAGTTCCTCGACTGGGCGAATCCTGCCTTTCAATCGCGGCGCCGGCGCTGGTGGCCCAACCCGGGGTGGGCCTGGTTACAGGGTGACGAGCCGGTCACCGGCGGGTTGATCGGCGGCAACATCGAGACCCTCGAGATGGCGAAGGGCACGTCGATCTGGCCACCGGATCACGCGTGGGACGGCGCGATCCTGCTGCTCGAGACGTCCGAGGAGGCGCCGCAGCCGCAGACGGTCAAGCACTGGCTGCGCAACTACCTGGCCACCGGCGTGCTGGCGCGGATCGGTGGACTGCTCATCGGCCGGCCGATGGGATACACGCAGCAGGCGATGTTCGAGCTGTGGGACACGGTTCAGGCGGTGCTCGTCGAGGCCGGACGCGCCGACCTGCCGCTCGTCGCGAACGTCGACTACGGGCACACGTCGCCGGCAGGCGTGCTGCCATTGGGATGTAGTGCCCGCGTCGACCCCGTGAACAGGACAGTCAACGTGGTCGACGCGGGCGTCAGGTAAGCCTGATCAGCGCACAGCGGCGCTCTCGCCGCGGCGAGCCCAACTGATCAACGAGCCGGCGGCCGAGCGGTCACGCACCGGGCCGATTACTCAATCCGCGAAATCGTCGGCCTCGACGCGCAGCCTGCGCAGCACGCCGAACAGGCGGTTCAGATCGGCCTCGTCGAGCGCTCGCAGCCCGAAGTGCGACTCGTTCAGGGCCGCGGTCGCCTGCTCGGCAACACGCCGGCCTTCGTCGGTGATCACCGCGAGCGTCCCGCGCCCGTCGCGTGGATTCGGCTCTCGGCGCACAAGCCCCGCGGCCTCGAGACGGTCGATGACATTGGTCACGGACGTCGCGTGCACCTGCAGCCGCTCGCCGATCTTGGACAGCGGCAGCGACCCGTGCTGCGAGAACGTCAGCAGGACGAGCGCCTCGTAGCGGCTGAACGTGATGCCGTGTCGCCGCAGCAGTCCATCCAGCTCGGCGATCAGGATCTGCTGCGCGCGCATGATCGACGTGACTGCGCGCATCGCGGCGTAGACGTCGGCGGGCTCGTCGGGCCAGTGCTTCTCCCAGAGCTCGCCGGCACGCTCGATCGGGTCGAAGGCGAGCGGGGTGCGCATCCCGGCAGGATAATCGGCGTCCGGCGCCACCGGACCGGGCGCGTAGCCTCGGGGCCGTGACCGACGCGCTTTCCCGTCTCGACTTGCTCGACCTCGACGCCGATTTGTCCGACGAGAACCGGTTGCTCCGCGACACGGTTCGCAAGTTCGCCGATGACCGGCTACGGCCGCACATCCGCGACTGGTTCGAGGACGGCTCGCTGCCTGCACGCGACCTCGCCCTGGAGTTCGGCGCGCTCGGCGTGCTCGGCATGCACCTGACCGGATACGGCTGCGCGGGCGCGTCCGCCACGCAGTACGGCATCGCCTGCACCGAGATCGAGGCCGTCGACTCCGGGCTGCGTTCGCTGGTGAGCGTCCAGGGATCGCTGGCGATGTTCGCGATCCACGCGTTCGGCAGCGAGGAGCACAAGCAGCGCTGGTTGCCCGAGATGGCCAAAGGCTCGGCGCTCGGCTGCTTCGGGCTCACCGAGGCCGACTCGGGTTCGGATCCGGGCTCGATGCGCACTCGGGCCACGCGCGACGGCACGGACTGGGTACTGCACGGCGCCAAGATGTGGATCACCAACGGCTCCATCGCCGACGTCGCGGTTGTGTGGGCGCGCACGCCCGACGGCATCCGCGGCTTCCTGGTCGAGAAGGGCACGCCCGGATTCACCGCACAGGACATCCATCACAAGCTGTCCCTGCGCGCGTCGGTGACCAGCTCGTTGTCGCTGGACGAGGTGCGCGTGCCGGCATCCGCCGAGCTGCCGTTGGCCCGGGGGCTGAAGGGTCCGCTCTCCTGCCTGAGCGAAGCTCGCTACGGCATTGTCTGGGGAGTGACTGGCGCGGCACGTGACGCCCTGGCGTCGACGATCGACTACGCGACCACGCGCACCCAGTTCGGCCGGCCGATCGCCGGCTTCCAGCTCACTCAGCGCAAGCTCGCCGAGGCGGCAGTTGCGCTGAACCACGCGTGGCTGACCGCGCAGCGCCTGGGCGAACTCAAGGACGCCGGCCGGATCACGCCGACACAGGTCAGTTTCGGCAAGTTCGCCAACGTCCGTGCCGCGCTCGACATCTGCCGCGACGCCCGTTCGATCCTCGGCGGTTCGGGCATCACGACCGAGTACCCGGTGCTGCGCCACGCGCTGAACCTGGAGACGGTCTACACCTACGAAGGCACCCACGAGGTGCACACCCT
>WNGE01012824.1_pt1 | contig 12244 bp, 7 predicted proteins | sample 5400651 | NCBI WGS metagenome assembly WNGE01 (sample SAMN13153370, study PRJNA577476) | soil metagenome | isolation source: 60 cm soil or saprolite under grassland replicate 2 | place: USA:California | collected 2016-06-15 | reverse complement strand
GCTCGAAGAAGCGCGTCGGACCCCAGAGGCTCGGCGGATCGCCGTCCATGACGCGGGCGAGCAGGATGTCCCAGCGGACCGCATCGCGCGAGACGTATGGACTTCGCACCCCGATGCGCGTGCCGTCGAAGAGGTGCTCCAAGGTCAGCGAGCGCCCAGGCTCGACGGCGAGCACGCGGCAGAGGCCGAGCCGCGCGGTGGCGATCCGCGAGGCCGCGTCCCGTTCGTCCGCGGGGAGCTCCGGGCGTGCGGCGTAGCGCTCCGCCGGCGTGCCGCCGCCGGCAAGCTCGCGGTCCTGGTGGAACCAGGTGGCGAAGATCTGGATGTCGTCGTCGTCCATCGTCCGTTCAGGGCCAACGAACTCCTCGAGCGCAGCGGTGATCTCGTCGCCGAGATGCTTCGATGACCAGTCTTGGACGCGCCGGCCGACGGCGTCGTCGAACCGCGCCCCGCGCACGGCTTGCTCCTCGTCCGCGAGACAGCAGCGCTTGTACTTGCGCCCGCTGCCACACGGGCACGGCGCGTTCCTCGAGATCGACAGGCCGCCCATGCGAGCGCACCGTAATCGCGGCGCCGGACGGGACGCCGTCGACGGCGGCGCTTATCCTCTCGGTGTGGCGATCGACGCGTCGAAGCTGCGACACGGCCGCGTCCGGGGACGCTATTTCCGCGAGAATTTCGCCCAGGCCGGGATCGACCTCACGCAGATCATCCCGGAGCTGGTGACGAACGCCGACGCGGCGATCGCTGCTGCCGGGCGTGAGCGCGGCCGCATTCGACTTCGCATCGGACCGGCCGATCCGGACTTCCTCCAGGCATGGAGAGCCGCCCTCCGCACACTCCGGGTTCCCGCGTTGCGGAGCTGGCGGCACGAGCTCGTCTGCTCCGACGACGGCGAAGGTGTCGATGCTGACGCTGTCGACCAGCGCCTGGGCGCGCTCGGCGTCGTGCCAGAAGGCAAGGGTCAGCGCGGCCTCTTCGGCCGCGGCCTGCGCGACGTCTGGCTCGCGCAGGGTGGCGGTCGAATCCAGGGCGTCCGCGGTGAAAGGGCGGTCGAGACGTGGTTCCTCCCCGCTGCCGGCGACGAGCCCTACGTCTACACGCACGTGCTCGACGCCCCTGCCACGCCGGCGATCCGCCGCGAGCTCGGGATCTCGCGCGAGGGGACGCGGGTGACGGTGCCGCTCGCAGACGGGCGGCTGCCGCCAAACGCCCGCCTGCGCAGGCTGGTGTCCGACCTCGTCCAGCTGCGGCCGATCCTCGAGGACGAGCGCCGAGAGCTGCTGCTCGACCTTCCGGGCGAGTCCCTCCAGCTCATTCGCTTCACAGCTCCTGAGCCGGACCCCGAACGGCCGCTGCTCTTCGACGACGCGATCGAGCTTCAGCGCGGCGTGACGGCGCGCGTCGTCGTCTACCGGGCCGCGCAGCCGATCCCGCTCAGCCCCGCCCGCGCGGCCCGCCGAGGTGGCCTCGTCATCCTCTCAGGGCGAGCCGCGCACGAGACGACGCTCGCCGGTCTCGAAGCGCGCCCCGGCGCCCGGCACCTGTACGGCGAGGTCCGCTGCGAGGCGATCGAGCGGCTGCAGCGGGAGGCGCTCGAAACGCCACGCCCGCAGGTCGTCGTGCGCGTCGACCGCAGCGGCCTCAACGACGCCCACCCGCTCGTCCGGCGCCTGTACGCGACGCTCGAGCGAATCCTGCGCCCGATCGTCGACGCCGAGGAGCGACGTGCAGGCTCACATCTTGTCCGCGCCGGCAAGGAGACCGCAGCCCGCGACGCGGTAGGCCTGCGCGCGCTCAACGACGCCCTCCGCGCCGCCTTCGACGCGCCCGGGCGAGCCGGCTTCGCGCGTGGCGGCGCGGCCGCGAGACAGGCGCCGGTCGAGGAAGCGGAGCGGCAGGACGCCGTTCCGCCGCAGCCGCCCGCGCCGGGCTCGATGTCGGGAGTCGACGCTGCGATGCGTTTTAAGCAGTCGCCGTTGCGGCTCCATCCAGGGGAGCAGCGCGGCGTCTCGCTTCTCTTCGACCCGGTGCGCGTCCCGCCCGGGACCCCAATCGAGGTCGCCACCGACCCCGGTCTCTACCTCTTCCTCGGCGCTCGTGAGGTACCCAAGCCCGTGGCAGCCGGATGGTCGCGCGTGAGCGGAACCCTGCGCGCTCTGGTCTCCGCCGAGCCAGGGTCGCAGCTAAGCGTGTTCGCTGAAGCCGGCGGCCACGACGCCGAGCTCATCGTCCTCGTCGTCCGGCACCACGGAAGCGGCTGGGTGCGCGAGATTGCGCGCAAGGACGAGGACTCCCACGTCGAGGCGGAGTTCGAGCCCGAGACCGGAACGGTCACCGTCTACGAAGGCCGGCGCGAGTTCAAGGCGCTCGAACGCGCCGCACGACAGGCCGGCCTGACGCGCTCTCGGGTACGTGAGTACGTGCCCTACCGGATGCTCGAGGTCGAGGTGGCCGCGAACGCCGTCTACTGGTGGGCCGCCGACCGGATCCTGGAGCGGCGACTCCCCGGCGAGCGACCTGTCGACCCGGCCGAGTATGCCGCCGCCGTCCGCCTCGAGGCGCAGACGCTTCGCCACCGTTTCCACGACAAGCTGATGAAGGCCTTCCTCGGGCCCGAGGTCTTCGACGGCACGGTCGTCGTCGCGCCGTCGCAGACGCCGGCGGGCGAGCAGCTCCGTCTCGCCTGAGACGCTCAGAGCCGATCCCGGCTCCACCGCGCTCTGCGATTCGACCTGCGGACCGAGCGTAGCTTCGGCTTGGCGTCTCGAAACCATGCGCGCTCGAATTCGGATCGCTGAGAGCCACTCCGCGCCCCTCCGTGCGGTCGGCCGCCGGCGAATCGGGCGGGTGATCGAGCGGACGACATGCCTACGTACTCCTCAGCCTACGGGCCCGCGCCCCCGCAGGGACGCGGGCGGGTCGGCTTGAATCGGCGTCATTCGCGCGTCACGACCAGCTCACCGGTGCTCACGGCCTCGAAGGAGGTGACGTGCAGCAGGTACGTGCCGGTCTCCTTGGCGACCCACTCGAACGCTGCGAAGTAGACGTTGTCGTCGTCGCTCCCGACGACCGGCGATCCATCTGGCGCGAGCAGGACGGCGATCGAGTCCCAGAAGTCGCGGCTGCTCGTCGAGATCGAGATCGTCTCGCCGGCGGTCGCCGCGACCGGGATCGCGTACGTCCGCCCTGGCACGAGGTCGAGGGCAAGCGAGTCGCCTGCGGGAAGCGTGGTGGTCGTGACGAGCTCGGTGGTTACGAGCTCGATGTGTCTCTGGATGTGAGTCGCGGCGGCCTCGAGCTCGCCGAAGGCGTTGTACGCGCTGGCGAGAATCGCGTGGACACGCGGGGTATCGAGCCCCCAGTCGAGCGCGAGCGTCGCTTCGGCCAACGCTCGCTCCGGGTCGGGCTGACCGTACGTGTAGGCGTCGGCGACGATGAAGCGGACGTCCGGGCTCTCGGGCGCGAGCGCGATCGCACGCTCGAGATCCGCCATCCCGCGGGCCTTGGTCGCGCCGAGGAGCAGGCGACTCGAGCCGCGGAACAAGGTGCCGTAGATGTCGTCGGGCCGGACATCGAGAAGCCCGTTGAGCACCTGGATCGCCTGAGCGTAGTCGAAGAACCACCAGCGGGCGAAGCTGGCGCCGGTGAGAGCGGGGACGTCCTCCGGCGCGACTTCAAGTCGGTCGGCGTAGCCCTCGAGAATCGTGCTCTGGGCGTCCGGGTGCACAGGCAGCACGAACGCGGTCACGCGTGTGTAGTCGGCGACAGCGTCCGAGTAGCGACCGAGGAGGAGCTTCGCCTCGATGCGGCCGCGGTAGCCCTCGACCTCGGTCGGCTGGGCCTCGATGACGCACGTGAACTCGCGGACGGCCTGGTCGAGCCGACCCGCGTCGATGAGGGCCTGGCCCTGCTCCGCCGAGCACTTCCGGCCGCTCGCCGCTCCCTGCGCCACCGGTAAAGGCAGGAGCAGAACAACGAGGGCGACGAAGAGGGCGAACAGGGCCACGAGCTTGCGGCCGAGATGGCGTAGCGCGACGGGTCTTTCCAGTCTGCACTGCATATGTTCCTCCTTCGATGTGCCGTGACCCGCGTCAGGCCACGGGTTGACGCTGACGCCTTCGACTGTCTGCACAGACTCGGCGGCGGTGCGTCGGAGGCCGGGATCGCATTGCCTCCGACCGCACCGCCAGCCGTCTGTCGAGTCAGGAGACAGTCAGGTTCCCGACCTTGATCGCGCTGAGCCTGATCAGGCCCACGTTCGCCCCCTGTCCGGAGGCGCAGCTGAGCGCCGTGATCTCGCCGCCGGAGTAATAGGCCGGGGCGACGAGCGAGACGGTCCCGCGCGAGATGCCCGCGCTCGTCTGCACGGCTCCGCTGTCCTGCACCGCCCCTCCGGTCACCAGCGTGCACGTCACCTCGGACGCGCCGGCACTGAAGACACTCGCCTTGGCGAACAGGATGTACTTCCCCGCCGGCAGCGACAACGAGGTGACCGTCTGGAACGACGCGAGGGTCGGGTACTGCGGGTTGGCCGGGAGAACGACGGTCGGAGCGGTCTCGACATAGCCGTCGCTCGGACCTGCCGGGCCTGCCGGGCCTGCCGGGCCTGCCGCGCCTGCCGGACCTGCGGGGCCTGCCGGACCGGCGGGGCCTGCCGGACCTGCCGGACCGGCCGCGCCTGCCGGACCTGCCGGACCTGCGGGACCCTGCTGGTTCCAGGTGACCGTCTGCTTGTTCTTGCCGCAGGCGGCTCCCGCCTCGGCGTCGACGAGCTTGAGGGCGCCGCCCGAGTCGACGCATGCGGTCACCGTGCCGTTCGAGGACGGAATCGCCCCGTAGGCGACGCCCGCGACGGCAGCGGCGGCCGCGACGGCGAGCACGGTCTTGATCAGTCTCCGAAGCATGTCTTCCTCCTTCGATGAGCCATGACCTGCGTCAGGCCACGGGGTTGACGCTGACGATGGGGATGCCGAGGTCGCGCAACCGGTCGAGCAGCCCATGGAGCTGGGCCTGGTCGGTGAAGGTGCCGGTCAGCGAGCTTTCGCCGCCGTTCGAGTCGAGCTCGAGGTGCTCGAATGTGTCGGCAAGCTCCTGGCTGACGCGCCCCCGGACCACGACGCGGTAGCGGGTCGGCTGCGTGGTTCTCGCATGCATGCCCAGCAGGTTCGCCGCACGCGGGGTGGTCCGTCACCACCCGGGAGCACGGTCCACCCCGGGTGGTCCTGCCGCGCTACCTCAGAGCAGCGCGAGCTCGCGTCCGCGCGCGACGGCGTCGTCGCGATTCGAGACGCCGAGCTTGCGGAAGATGCTGCGCGTGTGACCCTTCACGGTGTTCAGCGAGATGAAGAGCTCCGAGCCGATCTCTCGCTGGGACAGGTCGCTCGCCAGCAGGCGCAGGATCGTCAGCTCGCGCTCGCTGAGCTCGAGGCCGGCGGCGAACGTCGTCTCGGGCGTCCGGGACGTCAACTGCAGCGCTCGCTCCGTCCTGCTGAGCAACTCGGCCACGATCCCGGCGTCACGACAGTCCGCCAGTACCCGACGCGCCTCGCGGGCGAGCGTCCGCGCCTCGGTATGCGCCCCCCGGCGGCGCTCGAGCATGGCGCGCAGCAACAAGCCGTGCGCGATCACGAGACGAGAGCCGACGCGGCGGGCGAGCGTGACGGCGCGCTCGTACGCCGCCGCGGCGGCGGCCAGGTCGCCTCGGGCCTCGAGCAGCTTGCCCCGTGCTATCCAGGACCGGCACGCGAACCCCGACTCGTGGACGCGGAAGCGCTCGATCGCCCGCTCCGTCTCGGCCAGGGTCAATGCGGCACGCTCGAACGCGCCGGTGTCGACCTGAACGGCCGCCAAGTTGCTGAGCGCCGCCACGCGTACGGATGCCCACTCGTCGGCCAGAGGCGCGCGCAACGCCTCCTCGAACGCCGCTTCGGCGGCGGTCAGGTCGCCGGCGTAGTAGGCGCCCAGGCCTAGGTGGACATTCGCTACCACGCGACTGGGAGCGGACTCGTCCAGATTGTGAGCGAGCGCGCGACGGGCAGCCTCCATGGCGCCGCCTGCGTCGCCTCCAAGATTGGCAACAGCCGCCTGCAGGATCGCCGCGCCCTCCTGTAACGAGGTGGTCCCGTCCCGGAACGGCGCCGGGAGGGGCGCCTGCTCACCGAGTTGCCGCCAGCGGTCGGACTGTCGAGGATGATCGAGGTAGAGCGCAGCCCATCCTCGCGCGAAACAGAGCCGAGCATCAGCAACTACCGCGTCGTGAGGAAGCGCGTCGATCCACCGTACGACCGTCTCGAACTGGGCCTGGCTCCAGACCGGCCGCCAGTGCCGGGCAATCAGCTCGCCCGCGTCGGCGACGTCGCCGGCGGCTGTCGCATGGGCGATCGCCTCGTCGACGTCCCCGTGCTCACTGTGCCAGGCTGAGGCGCGGCGATGGAGCCCGGGCGCAAGGCCGGGAGCCGTTCGCATGAGCTCGTGCTGCAGCAGCTCACGGAAGAGGTGGTGGTAGCGGTACCACTCGCCGCGCGCGTCGAGCGAGATGAGGAAGAGGTTCGCGCGACAAACCTGTTCCAGCTGTCCGGCGCTATCTGCGCGGCCGGTCACGGCGTCGCAGAGCGGAGGGCACAGGCGGTCAAGGATCGACGTCTGCAACAGGAAGTCGCGCAGTGGAGGAGACTGATCTGCGAGCAGCTCGCGAAGGTAGTCGCCGATCAGGCGGTCACTGCCGACGAAGCCGTCGACGAAGGCATGCCGGTTCTCGTGCGTGCGCGCCGAGAGCGCGGCGAGCTGCATTCCCGCTGCCCATCCCTCGGTGCGCGCTCGTAGAAGCTCGACATCGGCCGGATCGAGGCCGAGCCGGAGCGAACCGTTGAGCAGCTCCTCGGCCTCCGCTTCGCTGAGGCGAAGGTCAGCCGCACGGATCTCGGTCACCTGGTCGGCCGCTCGCAGTGCGCCGAGCGGAAGCGGCGGATCGGCGCGGCTCGCGATCGCCAGCTGCAGCGTAGCCGGGAGGTGGCGAAGCAGGAACGCAACAGACGCGTGAATCGGTTCCGACCGCACCAGGTGGTAGTCGTCGAGCACGAGCACGAGCGGTTCGGGGAGCGCATCCAGCTCGTTGATCAGCGGTGCGACGACGACATCGACGAGATCGGGACCGGCCGATCGAAGCGCGGCCAAAGGCGCTGTCCCGAGGTCCGGCCGAACCAGGTGCAGCGCGCTGATCGCGTAGCTCCAAAAGCGGACAGGATCGTGGTCGGCAGCGTCGAGCGAGAGCCAGGCGAACGGGCGCCTCTCCTCCGGCGAGGCATGCCACTCGCTGAGCAGCGTCGACTTTCCCCAGCCGGCCGGAGCGCACACGAGGGTCAGCTTCCGCTCGCGCTCGGCGACGAGCCGGGCCAGCAGGTCGCGTCTGGGCACGAGCCCAGGCCGGCGCGCTGGGGCATTCAGCTTGGTCGCGATCAGCACGGGCGCGGCGGGACGCGCCGTCGCCCTGCTCACCTCTGCTGCCTTCACCGCCTGATCGTAAGCGGGCGGTCGAAGCGAGTCGAGGTCCGTCTTCGGGTGGTGGTGCAAGACGTCGCTCGGTTCGGCTCTGCGTGCGAAGGCAATCACAGTTGCCGGCACAGCTCAGGAGGCCACGCCGGGCGACCGCGCCGGGCGGTTCCACGGAGACCGCAGTCAGCCCGCCGCGGGGTGAGCCTGACGAGTCGCCGGCGAATCGGGTCCGTAGAAAAAGCCCCGTTGCCAGGGCTTTTTCCGTAGCAGGCCTGTAAGCCGGATTCTTCGCCGAAGCCCTTCTGGGATCGCCAGATTTGGCTCAACCATGCTGTGTAACGATTCGGGCTCGGCGGGCGATTCCGCCAGACACCGCCAAATGCCGTGCCCGTGATGCACCGGTGATGCACAGCGACTGTCGTCGTTATGAGCAACGCCGTCGTCGGTGGCAGCCCCGCTCCACTGTTACGAGTACTGACCGATCTGAAGGATGTTTCCATCAATGACAGTAACCGCCCCGCGCACCTAGCGCGAGGTAGTACGCCTCGGTGGATCGAACCTCGGCGGGCCATCGGACACTGCTGGGCCCGCGGTTCCGCCGAGCGCGATCGCGCGGCACAGGCAAGCAGCAGCGAGCACCCGTTTCCTCATCGAGCGGCGCTCAAGGAAGGACCGCTTCGAACGCCTGGGCGATTGCGGCGTAGCCGGCGCTGTTCGGGTCGACGCTGGGTCCGAGCGGCGGCGACGTGCACAGCCACGTCCACGCGCAGACGCGCACGATGTCGAGCGGCACCCCGTCGCGTGCGTCTCGAACCAGAGGGACGGAAGGGTCGGGCTGTAGTAGGTCATGCCGACGATCGGCACTCCCGGCCCCGCCGCCTCGCGCAGCTCTGCGAGGATGACCGGCAGGTTCGCCTGGATGGCTGCGACGCCTCCGCCCTGCGGATTGAGCACGTCGTTGCCGCCAATGTCGATCGTGACGAGCGCGACCTCGCCCCGGTGGGCGCGCAGGAACGCCGTCGCCGCCGCCAGCTGCGACCCCGCATAGCCGCAAAAAGGCGACCCCCCGAGCAACATCGTCGTGGTGGTCTCGCCGCCGCAGCCGAGCTTCACCAGCCGCAAGTGCTCGCTCGGCCCCCGGACGAGCTTCAGCAGCTGATCGGGGTAGCCCTGGTTGTAGCCGTCACCGACTGGCGAACCGCCGATCGGCTGGTAGCCCTGCGCCAACGAGTCGCCGACAGACAGGTAGTACTCGACTCCGTCGTCGGCGCCTGCCACCGGTATGGCAAGCAGCGTCGCGACAACTGCCACGGCCGCCAAAACGGACTTCTTCATCGCGGCTCCTCTGTTTGTTCCTGCGCCGGTGTTCAGCAGCCGAAGCACTGATCCGGTTGGTTGCCAGTGATCTGGGTGTGGACGAGCGTGACCTCGAATGGAGCGAGCGTGACGGGGTCGGCGGTGAAGAGGCCGCCGCCCAGAGGGGTGACGCCGCCGCCGCCCGTGACCGTGTTGTTGGCGATGAGGCTGCCCACGATCGTCAGCTCGGGGGCGGAGCCCCCGAGGGAGCCGTTCCAGATTCCGCCGCCTTGTGCGGGCCCGAACGCTCCTGTCGCATGTCCGCTGTTGCCGACCACGGCCGTGTTGTGCAGCGTCATCGTGCCGTCGTTCGAGATGCCCCCTCCCAGCATCGCCGCCAAGCCGCCGGCAGCCTCTGCTTCCGCGTGGTTGCCGTCGACGCTGCTGTTGTTGACGGTGACGGTGGTACCGGTGGCGTCGAGCCCACCGCCGAGAAGGAGCGTGTTGAAGCCCGGTGACACGCGCGCCTGCACCCGGTTGTGGTCGACATGGCTGTTGTTGAATATGAGCGCACCATCGGCGTCGATACCACCCGCCGACGAGAGCAGGTCGCCGCCCGAGTTGAGGCCGGTGACGCTGTTGTCCTCGACGGACGAGCTCGCGATCGTCGCCGATGCCCCCTCCTCGATCTCGATACCGCCGCTTTCTGATTCCGCAGCCGTGCCGTTGAAGATCGAGCCTGGTGAGGAGCTCGACAGCTCGACGGTGTTGCCGCTGATCTCGCTGCCTTCGATCGTGAGCACGCCGTTGGCGTCGATCCCGCCGCCCCCGGCGAATACCCCGTTCGGCGGGCTAGTCGCCGACCTGTTGCCGCTCACGACGCTGTGGGAGAGCGTCAGCGTTGCTCCGGGGTGGCTCCTGATGCCGCCGCCCTGGGAGAGCGTGGCAGCCGAAGCGTCGGTCGGCGTCGAGCCGGCCACGTTGTCAATGACACGCGTGTCCGTCAGCGTCAGGGTCCCGGAGTTATCGATCCCTCCACCCCACGCGACCGCGCAGGGCGTAGGGCCGCAGAACGGTCCGGGCGGGAAGAGGCCCGAGGGAGAGACTCTGTTCCGAGCGATGACGCTGTCCGAGATCGCCACGGTCGCGACGGGTACGCCGGGGCCAGGGAACGGGATGGCCACGCCGCCGCCGGCCGCAACACCCTCGGAGTCGACGAGGCCTCCGGTGATCGTGACACGGCTGATGGAAACGGTCGGCTGTGCTGGACCGCCTGGACCGACGAACTCGCCGACCGTGATCACCGGGCCGCCGCCCTGGATCGTCGTCGCGCCGGCACCCGCGCCGACGAGCTGCACGTCCTTCCGGATCGTGATGCCGCCCTGGAACGTGCCGGCGCCGACGTTGATCGTGTCGCCGTCGTGCGCGGCGTCGAGCGCCGCCTGGATCGTCGCGAAGCACCCCGGTCCGCCGACGCACAGCGACGGCGAGCCCGCGCGTGCCGCGGTGCCGGAGACGGCGACCGCGACGACAGCCAGTGTCAAGAGCACCTTCATGAGTTGACCTCCTCTCGCTCCTCCCGCCTCACCGCCGGCCGAAGATCAGCAAATCGGCCGGCACCGAGAACTGGGCTTGAAGCGTGTCGCATTCGACGGTGATCGTCGGCGGGGGAACCTCGCAGACGCGGGTGAACCGCGGCGCGCTGCCCGGCGGCTGTCGACGCAACGGTCAGGACAATCGCCGGCCCGGCGCAGCCCGGAACGAGCGCGCCGATGAGCGTCACGCGTCTCAGCATTGGGGTCTCCCTTCGTTGCGTCGCGTCTTGCGTGGAGGCCTCCACTGCATGACCGATGATCGAGTCGGTCGCTACCGAGGGGTTATCGACTGGCTACGGTCCGTCGAATGCTCGAATTCCGCATCCTGGGCCCACTCGAGGTCGTCGACGATGGCGGCGCGATTCGACTCGGAGGACCCAAGCAGCGCGCAACGCTTGCCATCCTGCTGCTCACCGCGAACCGGGTCGTACCGGTCGAACGGCTCGCGGACGAGCTCTACGCGGGCGCGGCACCGGCAACCGCCGTCACCCAGGTGCAGCGGCAGATCTCGGAGCTCCGCAAGGTGCTTGGCTCTGCGTCGGCGATCGAGACGCGCGCGCCCGGGTACGCGATCCGCTTGGCCCCGGAGCAGCTCGACCTGAACGTCTTCGAGCGCCGAATGGAGGCAGGACGTGATGCGCTCGAACGAGGTGATGCGCGAATCGCCGCTGATCTGCTGCAGGACGCGCTCAGAACGTGGCACGGCCCGCCCCTGGCTGACCTCGCCGGCGAATCGTTTGCGCAGCCCGCGATCGAGCGGCTCGATGAGATGCGGCTCGTCGCGCTCGAGCTGCGAGTAGATGCCGAGCTGGCTCTGGGCCGGCACGCCGAGCTGGTCGGGGAGCTCGAGCAGCTCGTGGCCGAGCACCGGCTTCGCGAGCGATTCCACGGGCAGCTGATGCTTGCGCTGTACCGGTCGGGCCGACAGGCGGACGCGCTCGGCGTCTATCGGTGGACGCGGGAAGCGCTCGTCGCCGAGTTCGGTATCGAGCCCACACCCGCCCTCCAGCACCTTGAGCGAGCGATCCTCAATCAGGACCCGGCGCTCGACGTCGAGCGTCGGGGCTCCGCCAGGGCCGCGCTGCGCGTCGATCCCGATCGAGCGGTGCTGGTTGTCCCGTCGGACGAGGGCCAGCTCGACTCGCTGCTCGCCGTCGGCGAGCAGCTCGCCGCGCTCCCGGGTTGGGAGTTGATCATCGCGCGCTTGCTCTCGGACGACACCCAGCTCGTTCGGGCAGCGTCCAATCTGAACGCACGACGCACAAGACTGAGCGCCCCGGTGCGGGCGGCGGCCTTCACGACGCTCGAGCCCGCCCTAGACGTCGTTCGCCTGGCGACCGCGTACGAGGTGGCCCTGGTGCTGATCGACGCTCCGGGGAACCTCGGCCACGAACGCCTTCCGAAAGACCTCGCGGTCGTGCTCGAGCGCTCGCCTGCCGACGTAGCTCTGCTCGCAGGCACGGTCGACCTCCAGAAGGGCGACGGCGTGTTCGTGCCGTTCGGGGGAGGCACGCACGACTGGTCGGCGCTCGAGGTGGGTGCGTGGCTGTCATCCGCAGCAGGCGCATCGCTTCGACTTGTGGGCCTGGGAGCAGATCCCCGCCGCGGCCGGCGCGATGCGAGCCGTTTGCTGGCCGACGCGTCCCTGGCGGTACAGCGCATCGCGGGAGTCGAGAGCGTGCCGCTCCTGGCGGAGCCGAGCGAGCTTGCTCTGGCCGCGGCTGTCGACTCCGCCTCGCTGGTCGTCATTGGCATCTCTCCTCGCTGGCGGCACGAGGGTCTCGGAGCGGTCAGGCATATGCTCGTTCGTGACGCTCGTCCGCCCGTCTTGCTCGTGCACGCAGGCCCGCGACCCAGCG
>WNGE01024214.1_pt1 | contig 12245 bp, 8 predicted proteins | sample 5400651 | NCBI WGS metagenome assembly WNGE01 (sample SAMN13153370, study PRJNA577476) | soil metagenome | isolation source: 60 cm soil or saprolite under grassland replicate 2 | place: USA:California | collected 2016-06-15 | reverse complement strand
CCTTTTTGCGCCGCACCCCTTCATTTAACGCCAGCACGTGCAACTGATTCATGATGCGCGTGCGCATCTGCACCAGCCGGTGCCGATGCCAGAGCAGTTGCCGCAGATCCCGATTTTCCTCGTCCGCTACCCAGATTCGTGGAAAGCGGTCTTCGATCAGGAGTCGCAGTAGCAGCTCGCCATCCCGGCGATCGGTTTTCTGTTTGCGCACCCGTTTCGCGCGGATCTCGGCGGCATCCCCAATCCACAGCTCAAACTGCAGCTCGGTGAGTAACCGCTCAAACCAGCGCGCATGCCCACTGGCTTCCATCCCAACCCGCACTTTTTTCCCGCGCACCTTGAGCTGACGGTAGAACTGCTCCGCTTCCTCGCGGTGCCCCAGTTTCCGCTCGTTCCATTCACCCGTGTCCGTATCGACAAACGCAATCTGTTGGAAGCCCGGGTGATAGTCACAACCTATAATGATCATGTTCGGCTCCTTTCTCCCGAGCCTTGGTTGGTTAGCGCCACCAAAGTTTACTCGGGCGTGGGAGCCGACATTGTTATGGAATCATTACACTCACAACCGGGTTCTGAGCGTAATCGCCTGTTTTCGTCAACGATATCTTTCAAGTAACCTCCAGATGGAACTCGCTTCAAACCACGCGCTGGAGGCCAGAGCCGGTGTACAATGCAGCCCGGTTTCGAAGTCAAAAAGGAAATGTCAGCTAATGACAAAGTTTCAACTCGGTAGGCTTGCTTCAGCAATTGCCAGATGTCGCCCAATTTCACAAGGAGAGACATTATGAAATTGACCCAAACTCTGAACTTCGTCAAGTTTGCTGCCTGCATGGTCCTGGTAGTTGGACTCAGTGCCAGCTGCGGCTTGCACGAAGACGAAACCGGAGATTGCGACCAGGCAGAAACGCGCGCGACGAGACATGACACCCGCTGGCCAATTCTAGACAGCAATCCCGACAAGAAAACATTACTTCAGTAACACCGGCAGGGGCGAAATGAGTTGATGAACTGTTTCGGCAAGTACATGCAACGGCGGAGAGACATTAAAGAAAAGTAGCGGTGCCCTGCGCTTGCTCTCTTGCAGTATTCTCAATAATATCCTTGGCGACAGCAGGCTCTCGTCAGGTCGTACTCCGTTGCCATTCCGAGCGCTTCGACACCGGTTTCTGTGGAGACAAAGGGCGCCGATCACCCCCGGCGAAATTCGCCGAATTGAACGGTGGCTAGCCACAGCGCGGGTGTTTCTTGCGATTTCTGCGCTGGTTGCCGTCCTGATCGATCCCGGCGAGATTCACTATTCGTTGTGGGCATCCGGATTGTTCGCGTTCTATATCGCCCAGGGAGTCGTAATCATCTTGCTTTTGCGGAGGCGCCGGGAATCCACCGCATCATTCCGCGGGCTAGTCCACGGGGGTGATGTGGTATGGCCAGCATTGATTTCAGTGTTCGCGACCAGCCAATCGAATCCTTTTTTCCTGTTCCTGGTCTTTGTTCTGGCCGCTGCTGCCTATCGTTGGGGATTGTGGGAGACCGTGGGAACGGCCGCGGCCTCGGTTGTCCTTCTGTGGATAGAGAGCCTCGCGTTTCACCTGGGATTTTTCACCTGGGCTGGCCGCTTGCTTCTGCAACACCATCTGCCAATGCTGCGAGTTGCGCCCGCTGACTTCGAGCCACAACGGCTCTTCATGCGTTCCATGTATCTTCTGGTGATGGGGCTTCTGCTGGGATACCTGGCCGAACAGCAGAAGCAGCTACGCGCGGAAAAAGCGGTGGTTGCCCGAGTCTTAGGGAAGGCTCGGGTTGAAGCCGGGCTTAGCGGGACTCTGCAAGAGATCGTCGGAGAACTGATAAGCATGTACGGCGCGCGCGCGGCACTCATTGCATCACGAGAGGCGAATAGCCATCGGGTATTCGTGGGCGAGATGCGGCTCGGTAGCAGAACAGCCTTCCAGTGGCTCGATCCGCTGCCTTCGGATCGGGAGACGTATCTCTACAATTTTCCGGCGGAGACTTACTATGCGTCGGCCAGCAACAGGCAAGGAGCTTTCTCTTTGGTGGGACTGGATCGAACGGGAGCAAAGGTTTTGAATTTGCCGCCGGCGGCTCTGGAGCGTCTGGCTAAACAGCACGAGTTCCAGAATTTGATGGTAGTTTCGTTCTCTTTCGGACACGAGTGGTGGGGACGAATTTTTCTGTTGGATCTGTCGTTGACCGGCGATGTGCAGGAGGAGCTTCGGTTCCTCCAGGAGCTAGTGCAGCAGGTTGGACCGGCAGTGTACAACGTATATTTGTTGCGCCGTTTGCGTCTGCGGGCGGGGGCGCTGGAACGCGCGCGCTTTGCGCGCGAGCTGCACGATGGGGCAGTCCAATCGCTGATCGCCATGGAGATGCAAGTTGACGTGCTCCGGCGGACTACGGACAAATCGGTGTCGATCACCGACGAACTGGGGCGCATCCAAGGATTATTGCGGGAAGAAGTGTTGAAGCTGCGTGAGCTGATGCAGCAGATGAAGTCACTCGACGTGGATTCGAGGAGGCTTCTAGGGTTCCTTGCCGACACAGTCGAACGGTTTCAGAGGGAGACGGGAATTTCGGCGCGGTTCCATTCCGATCTGGATGAAATCGACATGCCGCGGCAAGTGTGCCGCGAACTGGCGCGCATTGTGCAAGAAGGCTTGGTAAATGTCCGTAAGCATAGCCGAGCACGGCAGGTATTGGTGCGACTGGGCTCCAAGAATCAACACTGGACACTAGTTATGGAAGATGACGGTTGCGGGTTTCCGTTTGCTGGCAGGCTTTCTCATCTGGAAGAGGATACGCTCGGCCGTGGCCCGCTTGTTATCAAAGAGCGGGTTCGTTTAATTGATGGCGAACTCGCGATAGAATCAGTTCCAGGCCAGGGATCGCGTTTGGAGATCAACGTTCCACAAAAGCGGGAAGCAGCTTATGGATAGCCGGAGATCGCAGCCCATTCGTATTGTAATTGCGGACGACCATCCGATTTTTCGCGATGGCTTGCGGCGTTTGCTGGAGGCTGAGCCGGACTTGAAAGTTGTCGGCGAAGCGCAGGACGGAACTGAGGCGGTGAAGCTGGCGCGGCAACTTAAACCGGACATCCTGCTGCTTGACTTAGCGATGCCTCGCATGCCGGGATTGGAGGCATTGCGGGAAATGAGTTCCGGCTCGAACTCAAATGCGGTGCGGGTGATCTTGTTAACGGCAGCGGCTGAGAAGAAGCAGATTGTCGAAGCCTTGCAACTGGGTGCTCGTGGGGTGGTGATGAAGGATTCGGCTACGCAGCTCCTACTCAAGAGCATTCACACCGTGATGGCAGGGGAGTATTGGGTTGGCCGAGAGAGCGTCTCCAATCTTGTTCAGTATCTTCGGAGCCTGGTTCAGTCTTCGGGAGAGGAAGCGCGGCAGAAGAAGTTTGGACTTACACCGCGAGAGCTGGAGATCGTTTCCACCGTGGTTGCTGGATATTCAAATAAGGAAATCGCCGAATATTGCAAGATCAGCGAAGATACTGTGAAACATCACCTGAGTAATATTTTCGACAAACTCGGGGTTTCCACCCGCCTGGAATTAGCCTTCTGTTGCGAAAATTAGCATGCGATCAATCGGGCAAATTTTGAGTAAGTGCCAGGTGAGAATTGTAGTCAGCGGCGGAAGTGGCGCGTTAGGAGGGGAGCCCCGTGGCAAGGTTCATGAAACAACTCTGTTCAGATGAACGAGGTCAGGACATCGCTGAATATGCGGTGATGCTGGCTGTCGTTCTGGTAATTGTAGTTGGCACCGTTCGCCTGATTGGTTCTAATGCCAACAACGTGTTCTCGCAGGTAGGAAGCTCGATCCAATAGTCCGTATCGTTCCTCGTGACAACAAGGCTTGTTCCGCCACGCCAGAGGCTTCTTGCGTTCATCCAAATTCTTCTCAGGTTCCGCCGCGAAAGTCTGAACCGTGAAGTGCGCTAAGAAGTCAAGAGCACGCTAACGCAAGTCTAAGCTGAGAAACAGTTCGCGCGCTTACATCGACGCGAGCTGGGTGAACCTGCGTGTACTCCTCAAGCTACTGGCTGGGCGCTGCTGCTGCAGCGGCTCTTTCCGGGGTTGTGTCGGGCAGTCGGGTCAAGTAAGGAAAGAATGGCGTCACTTCAAATGGCATCTTTTCCCGACTAGAAGTGAGCGCCAGAGGTTTGGTTTTCACCAATTCGATGCGGCTGCTCCAGGGATCAAGCCTGATGCGGGCACCAAGAGGCAACGCAGCGATCTGATCAGTTCGCTGCATGTCCAACTGCGGAGCTGAGTTCAGTAGAGCAGACATCCGCAGCGACTTGCCTTCCGCCAGGCCATTACCCATGTGCGGGCGAATCAAACTCTTGAGTTCCGGGGCGCGGGATTGGAGGGCTTTCAGGAATAATCCCGCATTGCCCAGCTTGTCCTTATACGGTGAGCTGGAGAGGAGTTCGAGAGCTTTCTTATCAGCGGCTTCTTCATCGGCTGGGCTGCGTGTGAAGTCCAGGCGCTCAAAGGTTTCTGAGTCGGGGAAGAGCATACGATCTGAAAAGGAGAATTGGGTATTCACGCGATGGCCCAAAGCGATGTGCGCGAGTTCGTGAGCAATAACCATTGCGAGAGAAGGCTCATCAGGCAGCACGTCTAGCAGGCCGCGGCTGATAACGATGGTGTGACCTATAGCGAAGGATTCAAGTGGGGAGCTTAGCATTACGCGCGCACGAATCTCGGGCTGAATCTCGAGATTGTTGGTGACCAGCAGATTGTTGACGACAGTGAGTAGAACTTTGTCGACCTCGCCAGTCGGAGCGACCAAGCCGATCTTTTGCAGACGCTCGATTGTATTTTCTTCCGCCTGACGCTCCCAAAGTCGCTGGCTCTCGATCGGAGTAGCGTCTTGCGCGCCTGTGGTTTGGTCGCGCACCGACTGCGGGGCATCAACCACGATTTCGGTGAGTTCGTCATTGCGGTTGAATTTCTGCAAATCGTAGCCCCACATTCGAGTTTGCGCCTTGAGGTGGAGCTTGTGGTTGAAGCCGAAGCGCAGGTCAGACTCTTCACTGTAGATGTACGCCGGCAACCAAAGTCCGGGTCGTAGGTTCAATCGCCAGCTATCGAAATGTAGATAGGCGTTGTTGCGTGCGTGAGGATAATAAGTTCCGTTGAAACGGACGATGTTGTAGTCCTGATCTTCCACCCAAATTCTGCCTTTGAACTGTCCATTCCCTGGATGCCGTTTGGGGTTCACGTCGAGGACCAGGCAACGAACTTCGCCGAGGAACTCGCGGCGGACAAAGGCAAAATCATAGTTCTGCCGCTGAAGATCTTCATCCACGATTGCCATCTGGGCGAAGCCGCGCGGCAGGAATTTCATCTGATACAAGCGGGTCAGCTTTGAAAGGGGATGAAAGAAGCTGGCGTCAGGTTTGTTGGCGAAAGCGCGGTCATTGGGGCCATGACTCATGTCGAGTTGCCCGAGAAAATATTGGTCGCTAGCCGGAAGATCGGCGCTCTCGCGGTTATCTTTGAGGTTCTGAATGTAAGTTTCGACGATCGGATGCAAGCTCCGAAGCTGAGACATATAGAAGTGCTCGCGATCGATGACTTTGGCGACGACTTGGTCAAGGGAGACCGGAGTGCTGGCCTGCGCCAGGGACCCCACCGGAGCTGCATTGGTATCTTGTCCTGAGACGAGAGTTGAGAGAAGGACTGGAGCGACAAAAGAGATAAGAACTGATCGGAAATAACGCATACCACCTCTTGACGACGTAGACGGCGTTTTCAGGCTATTTGAAAGATGACATGCAGCACAGCGGTGGAATCGGCGGGTTGGCCATCTCGCTGTGCTGGTTTAAACCGGATCTTCTGGGCAGCGCGTACTGCGGCTTCATCCAAGCCGTGGCCAAGACCGTGAACTACGCGCAAAATGTGGAGGTTGCCGGAGGACTCAAAGACCACCTCCAGTAGAACCTCGCCTTCAATGCGCAGTTTTCGGGCCTCGTCTGTATAGGTCGGATTCGGTTTGGAGATAATTTCTGCCGGCACGAGTTTGGCAGCCACCTCGGCTTGCTGGCGGTGGACCTGGGTCGAAGTTACTGGCTCGGCATCGCCAAACCCACTTTGGCGTACTGCGGAGCGAGAACCGGCGCGGCCGTCCACGATGGCCACGCCATTGCCAAAGCCTGCGCTTGCGACAACGCCTCGTGCGCCGTTTGCACCTCCAGTACCGTTACCATAGCCCGGGCCCGAGGGCAGGTCGTACGATCCAGACTGCGCGATGTTGATGGGCCGTCCGTGATTCTCCCGGGCAGGCACGCCGTTGGGATCGCCGAATCCTCCGGTCTGCACTTTCTCAGGAGCTTTGGCAATGGTCGCGGGTTCCGAGCTGCCGGTCGAGAATACATTCGTTTTTACTGGTTGGCGGGGAATTACCGGAGCAGCAGGCGGAATCATCGGAGCCTTGTTCGAGGCCAGCTCAATCTTTGGCGCCTGCGGTGATTCATCGTGCTGAAGCCTCGGTTTAACTTCTGGGGGTAGGCGAAGCACCGGCTCAGTCGGCGTTTCCAATCTAGCGAGTTCTTGCTTCAGCACTCGCGGAGGTTGGGGCTGATGATTGACGGGGGCCGGAGTCTCGACCAAGCGGATGAAGTGATAATCGTGAGTTGGCGGAACCAGGACTTCGGGATGCAGAACTGCCAACCACGCCAGCAGAAATAATCCCAACCCCTGCGAGCTGAAGCTGAAGATGAACTCCTTCCAGGGCGGGCGTCTCTCAGGAAGCAGCGAAAAAGGGCCATGGTAGGGAGCGTTATACATAATGGCTTTCAGCTCCTGTCTTTAGAGTTCGACGAAGGGCGATCCCAGCCTCAACAGGGATAATCCAGGAGATGGCTGGGAGGTTGACTTCCGGTACTCGCAAAGCACGAATGCGACCACTTTCATTAAGGGCAACGGAAGCAAGCGTTTATTGAACAGCCACTTACACTTATGTGGAAGGATATTAGCAAATTTGCGGTCCGGGAACGCAAAAAGTTGCATATTGCTGGGTAGGTACCCATCCCGTTACGGGAAGTTTTTTCCGGGGCTGATGCTGGGCTTGGCGCCCGTTTGGGAAGCTCCCGATGACCTCGTCCTCGCTACTTCTAGCAGCGCACAACTTTAGGGCTTCGTATGCCGCGGGTGGCGTTTCGCGTATCTACGACAAGCTGCGATTCACGCACAATCCGCTCGTAATCGTAGTCGGAGTGGTCGGTCACGATCAGCACGCAATCATATTGGGCAAGGTCTTCGAGTGGTGCGCACGTCATTCGCAGATCGTACTTGCGGCCTTTGCCAACAGTCGGGAAATAGGGATCGTTGTAGCTGACCTGAGCGCCTTCTTTCTGCAGCAACTCAATGATGGTGAGCGAGGGAGACTCGCGCAGATCGTCAATGTCTTTCTTGTAGGCCAGACCGAGCACGAGCACCTTGGCGCCGTTCAATGCCTTCTTGTGCTGATTCAGAGCCTTGGCCACTGAATCGAGCACGTGATAAGGCATGTTCATGTTGATTTCGCCTGCGAGCTCGATAAAGCGTGTGCGGAAGTCCCACTCCTTTGCCTTCCAGGAAAGATAGAACGGATCCACAGGAATGCAGTGCCCGCCAAGCCCAGGGCCGGGATAAAAGGGATGAAACCCAAAGGGCTTGGTGGAGGCGGCTTCGATAACCTCCCAGATGTCGAGACCCATCCGCAGGGAGAGCAGCTTGAGCTCGTTGACCAGTGCGATATTCACGCAACGATAAATATTTTCGAGCAGCTTGGTCATCTCCGCTGCAGCGGGAGAAGATACCCGCACCACGCGGTTGAAAATGGCACCGTAGAGAGCTGCGGCCAAATCGGAAGCTTGCGAATCGAGGCCTCCTATGACTTTGGGGATGTCGCGGCGCGCCACGGTCTGATTGCCAGGATCCTCACGCTCGGGCGAAAAGGCGACGAAAAATTCCTGGCCGGTTGAAGCTCCGCTGCGGGCAGCTTTCAGGCCCTGTTTGTTGCCTTTTTCGAGGATGGGAATCATCACTTCTTCAGTGGTTCCGGGATACGTGGTGCTTTCGAGGATGACCAAATGTCCCGCCTTCAGATGCGGTGCAATCGCCTGCGCCGTGTTGGTGATATAGCTGAGATCGGGTTCGTGATACTCATTCAGCGGCGTAGGCACGCAGATGATAATGGCATCCATCTGGGTGAGCCGGGCGTAGTCGGAGGTAGCTTCAAAGCCTTTGGCGCGGGCCTCCTGAATCTCTGTTGCAGGAATGCGGAAGATGTAGGAGCCACCCTGAGCTAGAGTTGAGACCTTACGCTGGTCGATATCGAAGCCGGTAACGGGGAACTTCTGCTCTGTGTAAAGCAGTGCCAAAGGCAAGCCCACGTAGCCGAGGCCGATTACGGCCACCCGCGCCTGGCGGAGTTCGATTTTGCTATTGAGTTCGGAGAATAAAGTGGCGGGTGCGGATTGTGTGGTCATGATAAAGAATGCGCTGCGCCCAGATTTTAGCACGAGAGATGCCATCCCCCAGCGCGGCGTAGTGAAAGCTTCTCTATTATTTTGTTTGAGTTGGCGAGGATTCGCGTAGTCTTGGGGACTCCAGCCGAAGAAGAAACCGGCACAAGGATGCACATCCGGACCATAAGAGAAAGACTTTGGCGCTGGCGACGGCCTACTTTCGGGTTGCTAGGGCTGTTGGTTCTAGGGCTCGTGGCGAGCTCGGGCCGCTTTCTGATGGTTGACAAGCCGCAAAAAGCAGATGTGATTCTAGTGCTCGCTGGGGAAACCGACCGCCGGCCCGCACGCGGGCTGGAATTGCTCGATCAAGGCTACGGTACACAGCTAGTGCTGGACGTGCCAGCGGCCACGATTTATCGCTGGCCGTTGCCGGAACTGGCAGAGAAATATGCGCAGAGGCGAAGTGGTGGCAGCATCGCGAATGGGCGAAGACGAATTTCAATGAGTGGATGAAATTAGTGTGGTGGGAGGCCGTGGATCGCTGGCGGTAGCTATGTAACAGGCTACCGTGCTGGGTTTCCGCCGTATTTCTCCAGCCACTTAAGCTCTTCGCGGACTTTGATCTTTCCGTGCCAAGGATTCTTGGAGAGGGAATGTCCTTCGCCAGGAAAGATCAGTAACGTGCTCGGCACTCCCAAATTGTGCAGCGCGTGATCGAGCAAGTAGTCTTCGGCCACGGCGACGCGAATGTCATTGGCGCCCCCGACAATGTGAGTCGGGGTGCGGACTTTGTTGATCTGGTAGATGGCGGCTTCGTCGTGATATCGCTGCTGTGCTACCCAAGGTAAGCCGCCGAGGAAATAAGCGTCGTCGAAAGTCGTGTCGTCGTTGCCCCAGTTCGCGACGTGCTCAACCGCGCCCGCGCCGGTGACAGCGGCCTTGAATCGGGTGGTCTGGGTGATGAGCCAGTTGGTCATGTAGCCGCCGTAGCTGTAGCCGCCGACAGTAAGCTGTTTTGGATCGGCGATCCCGTCTTTCACCAGCGCGTCGACACCTTCCAGAATGTCTTTTCCCGGGCGGGAGACAATTTGGGGAACGATTTCGGTGAGGAACGTGTCTCCGTAGCCGGCTGACCCGCGATAGTTCGGCTCAAAGACCAACCAGCCTTGCGTGGCCGCGAGGCGGTCCCATTGATACCAGTCAGCTTCGAAGTGGTTGCCGTCGGCGTCGGCCGGGCCACCGTGGATGAGCACAAACATGGGCAGATTTTTTGTTTCGAATTTTCCCGGCGGATAAATCAGCATGCCTTCAACCGTCGTGCCATCGTCGGCTTTCCACTTGTAGGGCTTGCCTTGCGGGAGATCGCGCTCGGCAAAAAGCTTGTTGAATGCGGTGATCGGGCGGGCGTCTTCCAGCTTTTCGGCGCTCTCGGCGAGATAAACTTCCGTAGGTTTTTCGACCGAGGAATAAACCAGAGCCACGCGGGGTGAGTACTCGGCCGCAGAGATGCGCTCGTAGGTGCCTGACCAGCCGTTAAGCTTGGCCAGTGGATTGGACGGTTTGGCCGAAGAATAGAGCGGTACTTCGGTTCCGAGTGTCCCGATTACGAACACTTGATCGCCGGCGACATCGTAGCGATCGACAGCGCCAGAGAAATCCTTCGCCCACTTCCGCACTTCCCCAGTATCGATGTCTGCCCAATAAAGATGCGGCTGGAGATCGAGGTAATGGCCTGTGACATCGCCGACCTCAACCGTGAAGAAAATATGGCGATTGTCTGACGCCCAGTGAAGATTGTTTTCGACGGCCTCGTTGTGTGTGACCTGATGGGGCGGCCGGTCGGGAGATGTGGTTGTCAAATCGACCGCATAGATTTCAAATTCGCTTACCTTTTCCTGGCGTTCGGAAACAGAAGTGGTGACGAATGCAAGTTTGCCGCCGTCCGGCGAAGTGACGATCTGTTCCACGCGCCAGGGCGTGCTCGCCACAACATGCGAGCCGGGAGTGGGATCGGATTCGTTCTTGGAGTCGTCAGTGACTTTGCTCACGGCGTTGGCATTTCGGCTAAGCGCGTCGGCGACGGCGATGCCGGAGATCTTGTCTCCGCGCTCGGCGTCGCGATATTGAGAGACGTCCTTCCATTCTTTCTTGTATGTGTCTTTCTGTGCTTTGGTCCAGGGCGTGCGTGTGGCGAAGTACAGGATGCGCGAGTCAGCCGACCAGGAGAAAGCATGGACTTCTTCCTCGCCCAGCGTAACTGGGAACGCCTCGCCGCCGGAAGATGAGATAACGTAAACCTGGGCGGTGTCTTCACTCTTGGAGTTGCTGTCTGATTCCTTTTTGTCCGTTTTCCGCTCTGACAGAAAGGCTATCCAGCGGCCATCGGGGGACCATTGCGGCTGAGCGTCGTGACCCGATTGAGTTAGCTGAGTCAGAGTTCCGTCACCGCTTGCGTCGTCGCGATAAAGCCAGAGATCCTTGCGGAAGATGCTCTGATCCCAGTCGGCACGAAGCGTCCCAATGACTACGGCGCGGCCATCACGAGAGATTTTCACGTCCGTGAAGCCGACGAAGTTAAAGAATTCGTCGAGCGTGAGCTTGGGTTTGTCGGTAGCGTGGGTGGGGAGAACTGAAAGCAGTAGTAGTAAAACGACGAGGCCTCGGATTTTCATGGGAGATAGGTTTATATCAGCCAATTTAGGCGGCTTGCAATCTGGAAGACAAGAAACGTTTGTTTCAAGTGAAGATCAGGTTTGTTTACGGCGGCCTAGTTCGGGTCTCTGACGCTAAGGTATTTAACCGCAAAGAACGCCAAAGAGAAGCAACCGGGGGTCGCGAAAGAAAATCTGTCGGGTAATTTAATGCTTCTCCATTTCATCATTCAGACCAAGAAATTCCCAGCGCTGCAGCGCAATAGGCACGTTTCCGTTTTGCCAGAGGAAATCGTGAAAGGCGCGTAGATTGAAAGCAGTTCCCTTTTGCCGGTGGGCGTCGGCGAGGAATTTGTAAATCTGCAACTTGCCTATTTGATAGGAAATAGCCTGGCCGGGGGTGGTAGCGAACATCGCGGCTTCGCCGTGAGCAGTGGCGGAATCCATCGGAACTGTGTTCTTTAGATACTCCGCTGCCTGGTCGAGGGAGAACACGCCCAGAGCGAGTTTGACGTCCACTTCAACCCGAAGCGCACGGAGCCGGATGAAGTTCCAGATAAACTCGCGGGAGCGGGGGCTGTCGTCGAACAGGCCTGCGTGCAGCAGCATTTCTTCGGTGTAGAAACCGATACCTTCGTTGGCGCTGGAATCGTAATAATGGCGTCGAATTGGATCGGGATTCGCCCAGGAAAGCGCTAATTGAAAGTAATGTCCGGGCACGCCTTCATGCACGATGATGCCGCGTGGATCCTTCGCCATAGTGGCAGCGAAATATCCGAGATTGAGGCTGGGCGCAGAAATATATCGCGTGCAGTTTTCTTTCAGCCGGTTGGGTCCGGTGAAGTCGTCGAGCTCCGTTATGTCGGCAAATCCTGCGAGATAGGCGGGCGTGGGTGCAAACCGATAATGCTGCAGCCAGTCGGGTACGCTGAGAATGTCTTTAAGCTGCAAGTAACGGCGAACTGCCAACTCGTCTTTTTGCTCCTGAGCGATCTGCTCGGACTCATTCTTGAATAACCCGAGCTGGGGAATGCCTGCGTTGCGGTGCTCTTCATAGACCTGTGATGCGACGGATCGTGCCCATTCTTGTTTGCCCATCT